>ERZ827363.3192-NODE-3192-length-12788-cov-8.023561_pt1 | contig 12788 bp, 8 predicted proteins | sample MGYA00519776_ERZ827363 | MGnify/ENA primary metagenome ERZ827363 (study PRJEB31778, sample SAMEA3449288) | human gut metagenome | biome: human gut; feature: human-associated habitat; material: faeces | place: United Kingdom | collected 2010/2012 ...
ATGACGCAGGGACGGTTCTTGTCGCGCTCCACGCAGCGGCGGGTGCGGTCTACGGTGGCCTCGGTGAACTCCGGGTTGTCTGCGATGGGCTTGTTCCAGTTTTCAACGTGGTTGGGCCAGCTTTCGTTGCCCTCGCAATAGTATTCGGACGCACCGTGGCTCTCGTTGTCGGCTTCATCAATGACAAAGAAGCCGTACTGGTCGCAGAGCTGATAGAAGTAAGGCACATCCGGGTAATGGCTGGTGCGGATGGCATTAAAGTTGTGCTTTTTAATCATGAGCAGGTCTTTTTTCGTCTGCTCAAAGCCAACAGCATATCCCGTGACGGGGTCGGATTCGTGGCGGTTTACACCGTGGAACTTGATGGACTGGCCGTTGACATAAATCTGGTTGTTGGCAACATGAACCTCGCGGATGCCCACACGGTCCGTAATAGTCTCGTTGGGCGTGTCCAACACAAGGGTATATAAGTAGGGCTGCTCTGCGTTCCAGAGTGTCGGGTCAACAATGGTGATTTCTGCATGATAGGGGAATGCCGCATCATCCGGTGCTTCCACGGGCGTTACGCTGCCGACCATCGTGCCGGCTGCATCGTAGAGGGTGATGCGGGTGGCAACGGCGGAATCGTAGTAACGCAGGCGGACAGCAACCCCTGCGGTGCTGCCGTGGATGTCGGTGGTAATGAAATAGTCCTCGATGCACTGTTCCGGGCGGTGCAGCAGGTAGACATCACGGAAAATGCCGTTCATGCGGAACATATCCTGATCTTCCATGTAACTGCCATCGCACCATTTCAGCACGAGGACCGCCAGATGGTTGGTGCCGTCCTGCAAAAACTTCGTTACATCGAACTCGCTTGTGGAATGGGCGACCTGACTGTACCCGACAAACTGACCGTTGAGCCAGACGTAGAAGCAGGAGGCAACGCCCTCAAAATTCAGAAATGCGCGCGGGGCAGCGGCATCCTTTTGGTAGGTGAAGTCGTAGAGGTAAGCGCCGCAGGGATTCTCTTTGGGAACATACGGCGGATCAGCGGGAAATGGATAACGGATGTTGGTGTACTGGTGGTGGTCGTAACCGTGGTTCTGCCACACGCTGGGGACCGGGATGCTGTCAAAAGCGGAGGCATCATAGCCGACCTCATAGAAAGCATCCTGCAAGTCATAAATACTGGCGTAGTACCGAAATTTCCAGCTTCCGTTCAAAAGCTGGAAGCGATCCGAGGTCTCGCGGTGCTCGACTAAGGCATCGCTGCGCCGGGATGCCGGAATGTAATAGGCACGATTCGGCATGGTACCCACATGCAGTGTGTGCGGGTCCTCGTAATAGTGCGGAATAATCATCCATTCTCCTCCTGTGATTTATACAGTTCTGCTTGCGTTTCGTCTGAAATTATTATACAATTTCTATATACAATAAAACATAAACGGTATTGCACTAAATATGCACAAAATCAATGGCTTTTTGTAAAGTGAAGGTAAAATGGACGAAGCACCTCGCAATATTCACAAAAACAGGAGGGAATTTTTGTGCACATTAACTCTGGCTATCTGAACAATTCCCGTACAGATTTCAAAGACAACTCCACGCCGTTGGTGGTGGGCAGCTGTGGCACCTACCGGCTGAAAACGCGCCCCAAACTACCGACTTACTGGCAGAAAGGGCGCAGGGATTACCAGATTTTATATGTGGCAAACGGCAAGACGCATTTCTGGTTTGACGGCAAGGAAGAAATCGTCAGCGCGGGCCATATGGTGCTGTACAAGCCGGAAGAAATCCAAAAATATGTATATTATCTGGAAGATAACCCGGAAGTTTTCTGGATTCACTTCACAGGCAGCGATGTAAAGAACATACTGGCGTATCACGGCATCTCGCTCGATGAGCATGTGTTCTACTGCGGTGTGCTGCCGGATTACAAGGCGTTGTTCCGCAAAATCATTCAGGAGTTGCAGCTGTGCCGCTATGGGTACGAGGACTATATTGCATCGCTGTTCAACGATATTCTGCTGTTGGTGAACCGCCAACAGCATGAACAGAAAAAAACCACCGGCAACGTCCAAGAGCAAATTGAACGCGCGGCGGCTTACTTCAACGAGAACTATAACACAAAGATCAGCATAGACGATTATGCGGAATCCCTGCACATCAGCACCAACTGGTTTATACACAATTTCAAACAGTACGCAGGTATGTCCCCGGCCCAGTACATCCTCTCCTTGCGCATGGTCAACGCCCAAAGCCTGTTGGAGCGGACGACCTACAACATCAAGGAAATTTCCGAAATCGTAGGGTATGAGAACCCGCTGTATTTCAGCAGGGTGTTTAAGAAAGAGATAGGGAAGTCACCGGCGCAGTATAGGAAAGAAATGACCCCTACTGAGGCAGTATAAGGCGCGACAGATTATCTGCTAATGAATGAGAGTATTATGATGGATAAAATTTCGGATGTGACACGGCAAGACATCATTGACGTTATCCGCAATGGATTTGTAGTGTCTTTTGACGAGCCCAATATGATAGTATAAGTGGTAACCATATTGTCAGTTACAGAGCTAAAATATCCTATCATGGCCGACTGGACGAGCTTAGATTTTTGGAAAGACTGTATGACTTCATATGTCTCCGGTATAGCAAACGAAAGTTTGCCGAGTTCGCACAACGGTCTGGGGTATAAGAATTTGATCAAAATGGAGTTTCTACTTGCTGAATTTGCCAGAAACATAGAAAAATGTGGTGCTGCGTGCATTCCATTGCTTCTTATTGAAGAACCAGAATCGCATATGCACCCGCAAATGCAAGCTGCATTTGCTACATAGTTGGAAAAATTTCTGGGAAAACTCTCTACAGTTAAAATTCAAACTTTTCTGACATCCCATTCTGCTCACATAGCAAATACCATGGAATTTTCAAAAATTCGGTATGCGCAAAAGTCTAAAAACGGTGTGATTTACAAAAATTTGAATACCTTTGCGCAAGGAAATCCTGACAATCTGGACTTTATCAGGAAGTATTTGACTTTGACTAAATGTGATCTGTTCTTTGCAGATAAAGCGATTCTTGTTGAAGGATCTTCTGAACGGTTATTGTTGCCAGATATGATTGAGAAGTGCAAAGATTCAGGCGCGTTTGGCAACGGTAAGTATACGTTATGGTCACAGTATTATGCCCTGATTGAAATTGGCGGAGCCTATGCGTATAAGTTTATCCCTTTTATTGAGTTTTTAGAGGTTCCGTGTTTAATCCTTACGGATTTGGATTCTATCTGAAAAGTGGTGTAATGGAGAATGGTGTGATTTGCAAAACGGAAGAAGGTTCGCCACAGGGTGGACCGTTATCTCCTTTGCTGGCAAACATCTACCTCAATGAATTTGATTGGGAGATGTACCGCAGAGGGGGTAAAGCTGGTTCGGTACGCAGATGACATTGTGGTGTTTTCTTGATTACAAGGTTTATTATAGCGGGGACTTGTGTGCAGAGTTTAAAAGGGGTTTGAACGAACTTGAAACTTCTTTTTAAGAATCTGTGAAGACCTAGCCATAGCGGCTGCGGCTGGCATCCCAAAAAATCCGGCGTTCAAAACGCCGGATTCAAAGCGGAGTTATTTTCCAAGCACAATGGATAGCTTGATTTCTTTTTCCGTTTCGCTCAGGTCGAAATCGCCGCCGTCGGCGACGGTTACGCGCAGCTCATAGAGTACGCCGTCCGTCAGCTCCGTCACAGCCGCGCCGCTCTCATCCGTGATTGACCACAGCTCGGGGGCAACCTTTACCAGCTTGCCGTCTGCACCATAGGCGTAGAGTGTCAAATCGGAGGCGCTGCCGGACAGGTTGTTCATGCGGAAGGCCACCGTGGTGTTTGGATGCACATTGCGGATGGTTGCGGTATTGCGCCAGCTTGCAACCGTACCTTCGCCGCCGTCCTGTGCAAACTGTTCCTGCGCAAGCACATTTCTTGCCGCCTGATCGAGATCGACCTCGCGGTACGGAAGCTCGGGCAGGTAGACAAAGCGGTCCTGCAGGCGAAGCAGCTCCAGATAGCCGGTCGGGCAGTAGAGTGCATTTCCGCTGTTGCCGGTGTACATGCCGATGGCCATATTATTGTAGCCGTACTTGTTGGATACATCCATCGTAAAGACGGTCTCGCCGGTTTCAAAGTCGAGAATGATGTACTGCCACATACCCGTGGTCAGATCCTGCACATAGCCGTAGATATAGCCCGTTGCGGTGGAGAGCTTCATGATCGCGGTGTCGCTCAGATCATTTCGGGTCCAGATGCTCTTCATCTCGTAGCCGCTGTCGGTTTTCACGGTGTCCACGCGCTCGACGCCGGGGGCAATCATGGCATTGCCCTTCATCAGCCAGTTCTGGTCATAAATGTTGGCGTAGCTCTGGATCGAAGAATCGTTGTTGGGGTCGGCAAGGCCTGCGTTGCCCGCGCCGAACCAGTTGCAGACAATCGTGCTGACCGTGCCCGCGCCGTCATCGTAGACGATTGCAGAGTTCTCGATTGCCACCTGATAGCCATCGGGCAGATCATCGAGCACCGGCGTTTTTGCCACGACCTCACCGGTTTTCATGTCGAGCGCAAGAAGATTCACGGGGTCTGCATTGTCGGTGAACATCACAAGGTTCGGCGTCAGCGTCGGCGAGCAGCCGCCGCCCCACGCAAGACCGCCGCCGGTGGTCTTGTCGCCTTCACCGCTGACCTTCGCGCCGACGCTCTCATACGGCGTACACCAGACAGCCTCGACACCGTTGTTGGCGCGCAGCAGATAGCAATTCTTATTGGTCAGAATGACCGCGCCGTCCTTGGAGGCGGCAATGCCGTTCTCCGCGCCCTCGCCGGGCGTCAGCTCGTAAACGAAAACCGCCTTCGACAGGTCGGTCTGCTCACCGTTGAGGATCGCTTCGATTGCCGAGTGGGCGATATAGCCGAGAACGCCCTGCTGCTGGCGCTCGGGATAGATGCGGAAGCCGCCGGTGGCGAACCAGAGGTTCCCGTCGTAGTCAAATACCACGGAAAGAAGATTCTGCGTCAGCTCCTTGCCGAGCGCGGCCTCTGCCGCCGCCTTGATGTCGATGTCAAGCACCTTTTCAAACTCGGGAAGGACATTGCCCGCCTCGTCCGTTGCGCGGAGCATCAGTACATGGTTGTTGCTGGTCGGGCAGACGATGCGGTTTTCAGCGTCCAGGAAGGTGTAGGAGCTTTGGATCAGGTAGCTGCCGCCGTCATGCTGCTTCGGGGAAAAATAACCGAGCGTCTTTGTCTCCTCCGCATTTAGATCGCGGATGGCGATGCCGCCGAGCAGCGGAACGACTGCATGGCCGTAGCTGTCAAAGTAAATGGCGGGAGACGCATTCGCGTTTGTCGTCTCATAGGAGACATGGATCTCCGGATAGATGCCGAGCGGCAGGATCTCGTCGGTTGAATCGGTGTTATAGCCGTCGTGATGGATGTTCGCATCACTCTTTGCCATGTAGGGGTTTTCCTCGACCTGCTTGGGCTGCAAGGCCTTCACGGGGAGTGCGTCGGATTCCGGCGCGGAAGGGGTCGTTTCCTCGGCAGGTGCGGCTGTGGCAGCCGGTGTTGCTGTGGCGGAAGGCGTCTGCGTGGCCTCCGCCGGTGCCTGTGCTCCGCTGCAGGCTGCCATCGACAGGGTCAATGCTCCTGCCAGCAGGAAGCTGCCTGCAGTATAAATCGGGTTTCTCTTTTTCATCGGTGATCCTCCTTGCTGTGTTGGTTGTGATCCGCTCGGGGCGAAGCAGACGGTTGTTTTTCCTCTACCCATGCATAAAGCCCATGCCGGAATGTTTCTTCCGTTATCGGCTCCAGCAGAAAGTAGTCTACGCGCAGCCGGAACGCATGCAGGGAAAAATCCAGCTCGCTGCACCAGATGATGCGCGTTTCCGGGAAAAGCGCCCGCAGGTGCTCCACTGCATTCAGCCCATCCACGCCCGGAAGGGAAATTACAGCGTTGGTCGGCGCATTTTTGTGCGCGACCTCAAAGAATACCTCCTGCCCGCGGTAGCAGTCCACCCTGGGAAACAGACCGCGCTCTGCGCAGAACCGTGAAAGCTGTTCTCTGTAAAAGGTCTCCTGCGTTTCGCTCTTTGTCAGCACGGCAATGTGGTACATAGCGCTCCGCCCCCTTTCTGCCGTCGTTGACTGTTTCTGCTTTCAGTATACGGAACGGTGCAGGCTTTTCAAGCCTTTTGGCACGAAAGCCCCAATTCCGGCACGAAATCGGGTTTTTCCGCCGTGCCGGAGCCGGAAAGTTGTGCTATAATCTAAATAGAAACTTTCCGGAAGGAGCCAGTCCGGCATGAGAATAGCAATTGTGGATGATCTTGAGACCGAGCGCGCACAGCTGAAAACGCGCCTTGCGCGGCAGCTGCGCCTGCGCGGTGCCGAGGCGGAGCTATTGGAATTTGAAAGCGGCGAGAGCTTTCTCGCCGCAGAAAAAGAGCAGCGCTTTACCGCCGCGTTTCTGGATATTTACATGCACGGGATGAGCGGCATGGACGCTGCAAAGGAGCTGCGCAAAACGGACGCAGACTGCCTTCTGGTTTTTACCACGACCTCAACCGACCACGCGCTGGAGGGCTTTCAGGTCCGTGCGCTCCACTATCTCGTGAAGCCCTTTTCCGAGGAGGAGCTTTCCGCCCTGCTTGCCGAGATGCTTGCAAGATTCCCCCGCCCCGAGCCGGTCCTGACGGTGAAGGTCAGCGGCAGCGATGTCCGTCTTTGCTACCGGGACATTATCTCGGCAGAGCATTTTGCACATCTGATCAACATCCGCACGACTGCCCTGAAAACGCTGGTCACCCGCCAGAGCTTTAAGGTGTTCACCGAGCCTCTGAAAAAAGATCCCCGCTTTTTCGTCTGCGGCAGAGGCATGATCGTCAATTTAGAGCACGCCGCGGATTTTCGGGACGGTGCCTTCTGCATGACAGACGGCAGCAGCGTCTATGTCAGTCAGGAGCTTTTAAAGCCTGCCCGGCAGGCGTTTATGGAATTTCTGCTGCAAAGGGAGCGTATGAAATGAAGGATATTCTGCGTCCGATTTTGGAGCTTCTCGTCGTACTTCCCGGCCTTTTGCTTGGATATTTCCCTGTAAAAACCTATCTGAAGCAGTCCCCCGGAAGGCTGGCCGCCTGGCTTTTTCCCTTGATGGCGTGCCTGTGCATCGGCAGCGGGCTTGCCTGCTATCGGCTTCATGCTTCCACGGTCTTTGCCCTTGCGGGGGTCGCGCTGGCTGCGATCTGCCTGTATACCAGAACGCTTACCATATCCCTCTGGAAATCCGGCACGATTGCGCTGGCCGTCTGCGCGGTGTTCGCGTGCGTGAACAGCCTGTCCCGTGCCGTCAGCGCCGCGATCATCCGGAATCTGCAGCTGCCGCCGGACGGACCGTGGCTCTGCCTGGGCGCCTGCGTGTTCTATAACGCCGTTTGCTGGGTCATCGTGCTGGCCGCGTATTATCCTGCGACACATACGGTGCGTGCGATGGTCGAGGACGACAATTTTGCGCAGACCTGGTATGTGTTCTGGGTCCTGCCGCTGGCGTTCATCCTTTTGAACCTTTTCATGATCCCGCGCTATCAGTCAACGCTCCAGACAGGCCGCGTACTGCAGGGCTATATTGTGCTGAGCAGTGCGCTTCTGGTCTTTATGTTCTGCTTCAATGCGGTTTTCCTGCTGATGGCAACCAGTCTCAACCGCAATGCGAAGCTGCAGCAGGAAAACCAGTTTCTTTCGATGCAGCAGCAGCGCTATGAAAACCTCAGGACCGCCATCGAGGAAGCGCGGCAGGCACGGCACGATATGCGCCACCAATTAAATCAAATTTCTGCGCTGGCCGAGGCAGGTGACCTGGAGAACCTGAAAAGCTACCTTGCAAAGACCGTCTCCCGCATCCCGAATCTTGATATGTGCTTCTGTGAAAACCGTGCGGCTGACAGTGTTGTCGGCTATTACTGCGCCATGGCAAAGCGCGATGAGATCCCCTTCCGCGCCAGACTCGACCTGCCGGAAACACTGCCGGTTGACGAGATCGATATGTGTCTCGTGCTTTCCAACCTGCTGGAAAATGCGCTGGAGGCAAGCCTTCGCACCGCACCGGGCAGGCGGCAGATCGAATTGACCGCCTATCTGCATGCGGATCGGATCCTTCTGATCGAGGTTGAAAATGCGTTTGACGGCGAGGTCAACGAAAAAAACGGCGTTTTCCGCTCCTCCAAGCGGAGGGAAAACGGCATCGGTATCCAGTCCGTCACCCGTATTGCGGAGAAAACCGGCGGCACAAGTACCTTTACCCATCAGAACGGCATCTTCTCCGCCAAAGTCATGCTCTGCGGATAAGAGAATATTCAGCGCATATCCTGACAGCGTCCGGCGCGAAAAACCGCAGTGGGCCGGGCGGCTGTCCCCTGCTTTTACGAAAGGAAAGGAGCAACACAATGGAGCAGCTCTTGCGCCAACGCGCAGAATCGATTTGGACAGCGGCCATCCGGTCCGTTTTGCCGGATGAGGCGGTGCGCCGCGCTTTGGAGCATTTTCACCCGCAGGGGCGTGTGTTTCTCGTGGCGGCGGGCAAGGCCGCGTGGCAGATGGCCCACGCGGCGCTGGCCGTGCTGGGCTGTGTGGACGGCGGGATCGTCATCACAAAATACGGCCATGTCAGGGGGCCGCTGCCCGGCGTGACCTGCTGCGAGGCAGGGCATCCGGTGCCGGACGGCAACAGCTTTGCGGCCACCCAGCGGGCGCTGGCGCTTGTCAGCGGTCTGCGGGCAGACGACACCGTGCTGTTTCTGCTCTCCGGCGGCGGCAGCGCGCTGTTTGAAAAACCGCTGCTGCCCGCTGAGGAGCTGCAGGCCATCACACAGGCGCTTTTGGCCTGCGGTGCCGATATTGTTGAGATCAACACGATCCGCAAGCGGCTGTCTGCCGTCAAGGGCGGGCGGTTCGCGCTGGCCTGTGCGCCCGCCGCGGTGTACAGCGTGGTGCTCAGCGACATTCTCGGCGACCCGCTCGATATGATCGCCAGCGGCCCGGCCTGTCCGGACAGCTCGACCTGCGCGCAGGCTGCTGCCATTGCGGAAAAATACCGGCTGGCGCTCTCCCCTGCTGCCGCGGCCCTGCTGCGGCAGGAAACGCCCAAAACGCTGCCCAACGTGACCACAAAAATCACCGGCAGCGTGCGGGAGCTGTGCCGCGCCGCTGCGGACGCCTGCCGCGCCGAAGGGTACGAGCCGATTTTGCTGACAGACTGCCTTTGCTGTGAGGCCCGGGAGGCCGGCAGCCTTCTGGGAAGCATTGCCCGCACCCACGCAGGGCAGGGCCGCAAGCGGGCCTTTATCGCGGGCGGCGAGACCGTTGTGCATCTGACCGGCCATGGGCTGGGCGGGCGCAATCAGGAGCTTGCCTTAGCCGCAGCCCCGGCGCTGGCCGGGCTGCGCGGATGCTGTGTTTTCTCGGTGGGCAGCGACGGCACCGACGGTCCCACCGATGCCGCGGGCGGCTACACGGACGGCGAAGCCTTAGCCGCCCTCACTGCGGCGGGCCTGGACGTGCCCCGTGCGCTGGCCGACAACGACGCCTACCACGCCTTACAGGCCGTTGGCGGTCTGATCATGACCGGCCCCACCGGCACAAACGTCAACGACGTGGCAGTTGTGCTGGCGGAATGACAAAAAGCAGACCTCTTAAAAACGCCATCCTCTGTTTCTATAATTCTCTTTTGGACGGGAAAGCCCCGCCGCTCTCATGGCGAGGGAGCGGCGGGGCCTTTTCCGTATGTATCAGTATTCAACGCCCTCGCGCGCGGCGATGCCCCGGGTGTAGGGGTGCTTGACGGCGCGCAGCTCGGTGGAGTAGTCGGCGGCGTCCTGCATCCAGGCGGCGGGCTCACGCCCGGTCAGCACGACCTCTGCCCCCTGTTCGGCGCGGGCGGCGGCCTCCCGCAGCAGAGCTTCCTCCACAAGGTCATTTTTGCAGGCGGCACAGGCTTCGTCCAGCACCAGCATGTCAAAGCTGCCCTGTAAAATCGTCTGTAACGTCCGGGTGTTCGTCCGGCGTGCCTCGGCGCGCTCTGCGTCGGTCATAAGCCAGGTGAATTTCGCGTTGGGGCAGGCGTAGACGACTGCCCCGCAGCGGCGCAGCATTTCAATTTCGCCGCTGGAACCGTCTTTTAGAAATTGCAGGATGACCACCCTGCGGCCATGGCCCAGCGCCCGCAGCGCCAGCCCCATGGCGGCGGTAGTCTTGCCCTTGCCGTCGCCCCAGTACAGATGCAGCATGGCTGTTCTCCCCTTGCAGTAAATTTCCTTCTTATTATAGCACACCCTCCGCGCCGCTTGCAAATACCGGCAGTTGACAAAGGCACGTCGGTTATGCTAAACGCTGCCGGAGCTGTGAGAGAAAAAGAAAGAAACGGGATGCCCGCAAAAGTGACATCCCGTTTCTTTCTTTTATTGCTCAGTAGGGGCCGGGCATGCCCGGCCTGGCTGTGTAAGGAATACAAGCGCCTTTCGGTAAGCTGCGGGCCGCACGTGTGCGGCCCCTACCGCTCTGCTTCCCGGTTACTCCTCGTCCTCGGTCTTGATCGTAATGTTTCGGTCCGTCTTGGCCTCGATGCTGTTGGCGCGGACAATGTCGCGCATGTCGATGCCGGTGGCCTCCTTCATGGCCTCCATCGTCTGGGCCATCAGCACCGGCACATTGCCGGAGACACCCGACACGCCGGACGCATCGCCGCCGATGATGGACACCTTGTCGATGCTGGACAGGGGCTGCGCGACGCTCTTCGCAATTTCAGGCAGGACCTTGATCATCATTTCGGCCACAGCGGCGTCGTTGTACTGCTTGTAGGCTTCGGCCTTCTGCTTCATCGCCTCGGCCTCTGCCAGGCCCTTCTGGCGGATGGCCTCCGCCTCGGCCTTGCCGACCAGCGCGATGCCCTCGGCCTCCTGCTGCTTGGCAAACTTCGCGGCCTCGGCGGCACGCTCGGCCTCATACTTCTGGGCCTCGGCCTCCTTCTGGCGGCGGTACAGCTCGGCGTCGGCCTGCTTGCGGACCTCGGCATCCAGCTTGCGCTGCTGGACCTCGGCCTCCTGGGCGGCCAGGTCGACCATCTTCTTCTGGCGGGCGATCTCGGCATCGGCCTCGGACTCCTTGACCTCCTTGGCGCGCAGGTTCGTCTGGATCATACCGGCGGCGTTCGCGTCGGCGGCGGCCTTGTCAGCCTCGGCCTTCAGCTTGGACTTTGCCAACTCCAGCTCGTTGTTGCGCTGGGCAATGGCGGTCTGGGCCTCGATTTCCTTCTCGTTCGCGGCCATGGCGGCGGCTGCCTTCGCGCAGGAGACGTCACGCTCGGCCTCGGCCTTGGCGATGGAGGCACGCTTTTTCACAAGCTCCTCCTGCTCGACGCCGATGGCTTCAATAACGCCGTGGTTGTGGCCCATGGCGTCCACGGCGTCCTTGACGTCCTGCACGTTGAAGGTCACGACCTCCAAGCCCATCTTGGCCAGGTCGGGGCGTGCGTTCTCCACGACGCTGACGGCCATCTGCTTGCGGTTTGTCAGGATCTGGTCCACGGTCATCTCGGACACGATCTCACGCAGGTTGCCCTGCAGCACATCGTTGATCTTTTCATTGATGTGCGCCTCGTCCATGCCGAGGAAGTTCGAGATCGCGGACTGCTGGCGGGAATTGATGTACTTGCGGATGTCGTCATATCCGGCGTTGCGGACCTCCTCGTCCGAGACGGTGGAGTTCTCGCTGTAGACCTGGACGGTGACGACGCTGTCGAGCCAGAGGGAGACGCCCTCCTTGGTTTTAACGCCCGTTTCCGGCGTTTTCACGTCGATTTTCAACAGGCGCATGTTCAGGCGGTCTGCGCGCTGCACAATGGGCAGCACAAAGACGCCGCGCCCGCAGACGACCTTCGGGCGGGAGAGGCCGAAGCCTGTCACGACGATGGCCTGGGTCGGCGGGGCCTTCTTGTAGCAGAGAAAGCAGAAGGCAATGACGGCCGCGGCAACAGCGGCAGCAATAATGAATCCCATACTCTTGTTCCTCCTTCAGAACACATTGGGCCGCAAAAAAAGCGGCAGCGATAAGGGTCGTCATCAGCGGATTTTCTTGCTGATGATGCTACCATTATAGCTGCCGCCCGTGCTCCAAAACAGGACAGGTTTCGCAAAATACAGGGTGCTATTTTGCTGTTTACAGCGCGTCCTTCGCGCTTTTACGCAGGCGTCGTTATCTCCGCCTCGTTGGTTTACACTTTTACATTTGCTTGGTAGGTTTTGCTTTTTCGGCCAGCAGGCACAGCACTACGGTCAGCACCATGTCGGGCAGCGTGTAGCCCACCGGCGTGTCAACGCCCATCAGCAGGCGGTAGGCGATAAAGCCCACGAGCCAGATAACAAGGTTGCGCGCGTCGGCAGCCACGGCAAAGCGGTCCCGGTGCAAAATAAAGTGGTCTGCGATCTGCACGGCGATCATCGGCGCGAACACCGAGCCGATCAGGTACAGAAAGCCCGTGATGTCGTCCATCGGGAAAAGGATGGCCGCCGCCGTGCCGATGACCGTCACGGCAATGGCGGTCTTTTTGCCGTTGAGCTTTGCGGACAGGCTCTCGGCAGAGATGCCCGCGCTCCACGCATCGAGGAAGGTCGTTGTGACCGTGGAGAAAACCAGAATGATCAGCGCGGCAATGCCGAGCCCGGCCTTGACCATGATGACGGCAATGTCATACTCGCCGGTAAAGATGGCCGCGCCCA
>ERZ827363.3194-NODE-3194-length-12785-cov-4.502985_pt1 | contig 12785 bp, 10 predicted proteins | sample MGYA00519776_ERZ827363 | MGnify/ENA primary metagenome ERZ827363 (study PRJEB31778, sample SAMEA3449288) | human gut metagenome | biome: human gut; feature: human-associated habitat; material: faeces | place: United Kingdom | collected 2010/2012 ...
CCCACGAGAGGTCGGTGATGTGGATCAGGCCGTCCACGCCGCCCAGGTCGACGAAGGCGCCGTAGGAGGTCAGGGACTTGACTTCGCCGTGGTAGACCTTGCCCACCTCGACGTTGGCCCAGAATTCTTCCTGTTTGGCTTTCTTCTCGTCGTTCAGAACCGCACGGATGGAGCCGACAGCACGGCGGCGGCGGTCGTTGATCTCAATGATCTTGAAGCGGACGTCCTTCTTCAGAAGGGTGTTCAGATCCTCGACCTTGCGGTCAGAGGTCATGGAAGCGGGAACGAATACCTTCAGGCCGTTGGTCAGCACCAGAACGCCGCCCTTGACGACTTCCACGACGGTACCTTCCAGAACCGACTGATCCTCGTATGCCTTGCAGATTGCATCATAGCCCGCCTCAGCGTCGCAGCGCTTCTTGGAAAGAGTTACGATGCCCTCCTGATCGTTGACTTTCATGACGATCAGGTCGATCTCCTCGCCCTTCTGGAAGGAGCTGGTGGTAACAGAGGGGTCGTCGCTCAGCTCGGAAGCGGGAACGATGCCGGCCTGCTTGGCTCCCACGTCAACGTGGAGCTCGTTGGGAGCAATGTTGGTGATGACGCCTTTTACTCTCTTGTTTGTATATAATTTCTCGTTATTCGCATTGAGAGATTGCTCCAAAAGTTCGGCGAAGTTCATCTCTTCGTCCTGGTTTTCCAAAATTTCAGTCATGGTATTTAGAACCTCCTTGATTATATCAGCCGGCGTAGACGCACCGGCAGTAACGCCTATTCTATTATGACGTAAAATTCGGCGTTTGTCAAGCTCTGTTTTGGATTCTGTCAAAATCGTTTCGCAAAAACGGGAGCAGATCTCATAGAGCTTTAAGGTATTTGAGCTTTCCCGTCCTCCGATGACCACCATAAAATCCGATTCCCGGGCAAGCTCCACGGCTTCCTTCTGCCGTGCAGTAGTCGCACTACATATTGTATCAAAGATTTGTGCGTTTGTATAGAGGTTTTTGATAATTTCCTGGAATTTTTCCCATAAAATCTCATGAAATGTGGTCTGTGCCACCACAGCGATGGGTTTTTCGCCCTCTGCCTTTAATTTTTCGAGGATCTTCTTCAGTTCCTCCTCCGTCCGGAAGGTCATCGCTTCCGTTTCGCAGAAGCCGATGATCCCCTGCACCTCCGGGTGGGAAGCATCCCCGGCGATGAGTATGGTTTTCCCGGCGGCCGACTCTTCCGCAGCGATCTTATGGATCTTTTCCACAAACGGGCAGGTGCAGTCCACGATCTCATGACCCAGAAGCCGGTCGTAGATCTCTTTCCCTACCCCGTGAGAGCGAATGAGCACTGTCTGCCCTTCCTTCACTTCTTCCGGCGAGCTTACCGGCGAAAGCCCCATTTTGGAAAGCCGCTCCACCACCTGCGGGTTGTGGATCAGCGGTCCTAAGGTCACGGCGTCCTTTTTCTCCTCCGCCAGGGAAAACGCCCGATCCACCGCCCGCCGCACGCCAAAGCAGAACCCGGCGGTCTTTGCCAGCGTGATCTTATACATGGATCTCCTCCAGCAGCCGGGTAAGCTCCGCCGTCAGCAAACGGTTGGCGCCCTTGATCTCGCTGGGGGTCTTTTCCGTGATGCCCAAGTCCTGATAGGGGATGACCTTCCCGTAGCGGACTACTACCGGCCGGCGGAGGAATTTCCGTTTCCCCATCTTAATGGCGCAGGGAAGGATGTCCGACCCGGTCTGGGAGGCAATGACCACCGCACCGGATTTGAGCTTCAGAAGCTCCCCGGTCTTGGAGCGGTGCCCCTCTGGGAAAATGGTGACCACCCGCCCGCTGCGGATCAGCTCCACGGCGTGGTCAATGGCACCGGTATCCCCTTTTCCCCGTGCCACCGGGAAAGCGCCCAGCGCTCGGATCAGCGCCCCGAAGGGCTTAAAGCGGAACAGTTCCTCCTTTGCCATGAAGGTGCATTCCGGCTGGATCCAGCCGCCTACCAGAATGGGGTCAAAGTTGGAGACGTGATTGGAGCAGAGTAAAAACCCCCGGTCACTGGGAACGTTGTCCAGCCCCTCCAGACGCAGCTTATACTTCATCCGTGCCACGATCCGCACGACTCCCTGAGCAAACCGATAAAAGCTCATCTTGCCGTCTCCTTCCCCAGCTTCTTTTCCACCAGCGACCGGATCAGCGCCACCGACTGAGGAAGCTCAAAACCGGTGGTGTCCGCCAGCACGGCGTCCTCCGCTTGCCGCAAAGGAGCGATGTCCCGATGGGTGTCGTTGTAGTCCCGCTGAATCACATCCTTCAAAACCTCGTCGAAGGTGACCGCCTCGCCTTTTTCCACCAGTTCCTCGTACCGGCGGCGGGCACGGTCCTCCGGCGTCGCCGTCAGGAAGATCTTGAGCTCCGCATCCGGAAGCACCACGGTACCGATGTCCCGGCCGTCCATGATGACGTTATGCTCCCGTGCCATCTTCCGCTGCAGCTCCAGTAAAAACGCCCGCACCGCCGGGAAAGCGGAAACATGGGACGCCGCCATGGATACGGCAGGGGTGCGGATCTGATCGGATACATCTTCCCCGTTCAGAAAGACCCGCTGCACGCCGTCTGCGTGCCGCAGCTCCAGACGGATCCCGGGCAGAGCCGCCTCCACGTCCTCTTTTTTCTCAGGATCTCCGCCCTTTTTTAGGACGTAGTAGCCGATGGAGCGGTAAAGGGCGCCGGTATCGATGTAGAGGAATCCCAGCTCCCCCGCCACCTTCCGGGCAATGGTGCTTTTTCCGGCTCCGGAAGGGCCGTCAATGGCAACAGCGATCATAACGTTTCTTCCTTTCAATAACGCCCGCCGACCCTGTGGGCAGCGGGCGCTTCCGTTTCTTCTTACCAGATGTATTTCTTTGCGAACCCATCGATGCTTGCTTCGTCCTTGGGATCGAAGCCGCCTTCCACCACGGACAGCTCCCAGTTCTCCACATGACCGACGCTTTCGCCGGGAGCAAGGGTCTTCAGTTCCCCCAAGCTCTCCATCTCAAGAAAGTTCTTGCAGATGTAAGTTTCAAAGGAGCAGCCGCCGTCGGGATAATTGCCGCCGTCCACGGTGTGATACCGCTTCACGAACAGTTCCTTCCCGAGAAGGTAGCTGGACCACTGCTTCTCGTGATTGAGTCCCAGCTTGAAGTTCTTGTCCATGCCGGGAACCTGCGTCAGAGTGATGTACTTGTTGCCCCACCAGAGCCGGGGGTCAGACATATCCGAATAATCCCATAAAGCAAGGATCCGGTTGGAGAGAAGCCCCGTCTGCTTGTCCGCCTGGGGAACGATCTCCACGCCGCCGGGCGCCAAAACGGAAAGCCCCCAGGGAGCGAAGGTCTTTTCCTTGCTGTCCCGGTTATAGATCGTGTGAGCCACCGTGACCTTGGTGCCCTTTTCTTCCAGCGTTACCTTGAACACATACTGGACGTGGTTGCCCTCCTGCTCCTTGGGAGTCAGGGTAACGGTATTGCCTTCGGTGGTATAAGGAACGACGAAGTTATCGGGATAGTAGGTCTCCGGCATGGACTCCGGCGAGAGCCACAGCCGGTGGCCGCCGTAGATGTGCCACTTGGCGCCGGGATAGAAATAGGTATCAAAATCCGACCCGCTCTGGGTATGGAAATCCTCCAGATCCTCGAACATCACGTTGGGTTCCCCGTGCATCTGATAGCAGATGATGTGAGGCCCTTTATCCAGTGTGATGACCAGACGGCAAAGCTCGTTGCTCATTTCCAGGCAGCGACCATAGATGCTGTAATCGATCTCTTTGAACTGTACGCTCATTGTATTTCGTCCTTTCTGATTTTGCTTTCTATTTCATCCGCCGAAGCGGAAGAAGGATCCGTTTTAAGGGAAAAAGCCGGGATGGAGATCCTCGTATTCGGAAAACATCTTTCTGGGAACCGGGAGTGCCAGGCTGAACAAATCGCTTGCCAGTCGCTCCCTTCGGGCAAATTCCGGGTATTCCTTCTCAATCTTTGCAAAGGAATGGAATAGGGGCAAGGCCGCCGTCTTCCGGGCAGCCTTTAAAATCTCCTGCCCCCGCTCATTAAAAGCCAGCACCCGCAGATAGGAAGGCGCTTTCCCCGCCAGCTCCCGGTCGATCCCAAGCATGGCGTGCATGACCGCCCGCCGCACCCGGCTTAACGGGTACCGCCTGCTTCGGACGCTGAAAAAGAGCTCTTCCAAAGAGGACGCCTTCAAAACAGCGTTCCAGAGCCGATGTTCCAGCCCCGGCTCCACATCCGGCAGCCCCCGGAGCTTTTCCGGCGAAAGGGTCTTCAAATGATAAAGGACCGCCGCCTCCAGATTTTTCGTGTCTGTGCCGCCCCGGTGCTCCTCCCAATCCTTCCGATAGAGGGAAAATACCGTTTCCGGCACCCATTCCCGGAGCTTTGAAAGCTGCCCTTCCCGGCAAAGTTGCCGCAGCAGGGTGGCGCTGGCAAAGTTTTCACCGGAGCGCAGGCTGTCATGCTCTGCTCCCACCCGCCGGATGGTCTTCGGCGTGAAGGGTGCTTGATAACGGGAGATTACCCGGATATACTCGATCCCCAAGGTGTCGTTGGGATTTTTTAGCAGAGCTGCCGTTTCTTCCCCGGCAAGCTCCGCCACCGCCCGGCTCCGGGCATCGGGAAAGGAAAGCCCCCGCTCCAGATACGTCTTCAGCGCCTCCGACCCGTCGGTTTCGTTCAGCGCCTCCGCACAACGGCAAAGCGCTTCCGTATCCCCGCACTCGCTACCGAACCACAGCGTCCCCGGAAGTCCCAGACCCGCAAGCGTCCGGATCGCCCCTCCGGCAAACCGCTCCGCCGAAGCGCAGGCAAAGGAAGCCGGCAGTTCCAGCACCAGATCGGCGCCGCCAAGAAGAGCGGCTCTTGCCCGCACCGCTTTGGAAAAGCAGGCGACCTCCCCCCGCTGCACCACATTTCCGCTCATGACGACGACAACGTGGGTTCCGCCGTTTCTGCGGATCTCCGACAGCTGATAGGCGTGGCCGTTGTGAAAGGGGTTATATTCCGCAACGACGGCGGCAAGCTCCATGGTCTCACTCCCGTCCGGAACCGTTTTTTCAGTCAGGATCCGGTCATCTTTTCTTAAAATATCCGCATTTCCCGTAAAAATCGCCGGACAGCCGAAAAAAACACTTGAAATTTCATTCCTATTATACTAATATATAGTGTAGAAGCGTTAAAGTCAAGCCTGACCGGAAAGATTCTGCGAAAATCAGAGCCTTCCGGCTTGGTTTTGTTGTCGTTTTTACGACAACGGCTCTCAAAAAAACAAGGAATGGTGGTTAACGAATGAAAATCCTGGTCATCAATGCAGGAAGTTCTTCCATGAAGTATCAGCTCATCGACATGGAAAATGAGCACGTCATTGCCAAGGGCAACTGCGAGCGCATCGGCATCGAAGGAGGTCTCATCTCCTATAAGACCGACTCCGGCGTCAGCGAAAAAGAGGATTGCTACTTCCCCTCCCACACCGAGGCTTTTTCCAAGGTCATCGAAGTCCTGACCTCCGGCGAAGGCAAGGTCATCGACTCCGTCGCCGAGATCTCCGCTGTGGGCCATCGGGTCCTCCACGGCAGCGAGGTTTATAAGCAGTCCACCCTCATCACCGACAAGGTCATCGACGATATCGAGTCCTTCTCCGACTTAGGGCCTCTCCACAATCCTCCCCAGGCCGCAACCATGCGGGCCTGCCGGAAGGTCTTGGGCCCCGACGTCCCCATGGTCGCCGTGTTCGACACCTCCTTCCATCAGACCATGCCCGAGAAGGCGTATATGTACGCTGTGCCCCATGAGTACTACGAGAAGTACCACATCCGCAAATACGGCTTCCACGGCACCAGCCACCGCTATGTGAGCAGCCACTTCCTCCAGATCACCGGCCGTGACCCCAAGGGCACTAAGATTGTGGTCTGCCACTTAGGAAACGGTTCCTCCATCACCGCCGTAAAAGACGGCAAGTGCGTGGACACCACCATGGGCTTCACCCCTCTGGCCGGCCTGATGATGGGCACCCGCAGCGGCTCCATCGACCCCTCCGTGGTCACCTACCTGATGAAGAAGGAAAATCTCTCCCCCGATGAGATGTCCAACATTCTCAATAAGAAATCCGGCTTCTTAGGGGTCTCCGGCCTGTCCTCTGACTCCCGTGACCTGGTGGACGCTTCCCATGAGGGCAACGAGCGTGCCATCCTGACCTGCGATATGTTCCGCTACCAGATTAAGAAGACCATCGGCGCTTATGCCGCCGCTATGGGTGGTCTGGATGCAGTCCTTCTCACCGGCGGCATCGGCGAGAACTCCGACGAGCTGCGGGTGGACATCTGCGAAGGCATGGAATTCTTAGGCATTGAGCTGGATCCCGCCAAGAACATCCAGCACGTCCGGGAAGACCTGCGGATCTCCAAAGACGGCTGCAGGACCGAGGTCTGGGTCATCCCCACCAACGAAGAGCTGGCCATCGCTCTGGATACCGTAGAGCTGATCTCCAAGTAAATTTTCCCGATAAAAAACGGCGGCGACCCGGAACCCTCCGGATCGCCGCCGTTTTCTGTTTGAAAAGCCAAGTCCGTTCTGGATCCAGCCTTTTTCAAAAGGCTGGATCCAGAACCCAAATTCCCCTCCATCAATATTTCAGCTTCCGATCCTTCAGCTTCTTCGCTCCCAGCCCTTTCTTATTCACCTGCCGGGCTCTGGCGATGGCAAAATCCCCGTCGGCGACTGCATCCGTAATGGTGCTGCCCGCAGCAATAAAGGTGTTGTCCCCTACTTCCACCGGCGCCACCAGATTGGTGTTGCAGCCGATAAAGGCGTTGTCCCCGATCCGGCAGCGGTGCTTGTTCACCCCGTCGTAATTCACCGTGACGCAGCCGCAGCCGAAGTTCACGTTTCGTCCCACGTCGCTGTCCCCTACATAAGTCAGGTGAGAAACGGACGCTCCCACTCCGATGAAGGAGTTCTTCACCTCCACAAAATCCCCGATGTGAACGTGATCGGCAAGGTCGGAGTCCGGGCGGATATGAGAAAACGGCCCGACGGTCACTTCGTTCCCGATCCGGGAGCGGTAGCACTGGGATGCGTTGATGATCGTCCGATCCCCGATCACGCAGTCCTCCACCCGGCTGCCGGAAGTGAGAAGGCACCCTTCCCCGATGATCGTGTCCCCTTTTAAGACGACCCCCGGCTCGATCCGGGTGCCAACACCGATCGCCACGGTTTCCTCAATGACGACCCCGTCGATCCCCTCAAAAATCACACCGGCATCCGCATACTTTTCCAGCACGGCCAGCCGCTTTTCTTCCATCTTTTTAAGCCCTTCCGGCAAATTGTTATACATTTCGGATCTCCTTTTTGTCGCAGGTATAAATGGCCGGTTTCTGCCAAAACTCTCGCTTAAGCCCCGACCGCTTCTATTATTATGCCGCTTTTTGCTTGATTTGTAAAGCCCGTCCCCGGAAACTTTTGGGGAATGTGTCAAATTTGCAAATTCGTATTTTTTTTCACGAAATCTATGGTAAATTGCCGAATTTTTTGCTATAATAAAAAAAGCATAACCGGATGTTCCATCCCGACTGCGCTTTTTCGCTTGCAGGTTCTCTTTCCGGACAGCTTTTCTGCCCGGAACCGCCCGCAGGCTTGTTTCCATGTAAACGCAGTTTGCAAAACCTGTTAGGAACGTCGGGGGTTCCCTCCGGCTATCCATATATTATTGGAGGTAGATAGGAAATGCAGAAGAAATACGTGTATCTCTTTTCCGAGGGCAACGGCAAAATGCGCGAGCTCCTCGGCGGCAAAGGCGCAAACCTTGCTGAAATGACCAATCTGGGCATGCCTGTTCCCCAGGGCTTCACCATTACCACCGAAGCCTGCACCCAGTACTACGCCGATGGCGAAACCATCAACGATGAGATCCAGGCCCAGATCATGGAGTACATCACCAAGATGGAAGGCATCACCGGCAAAAAGTTCGGCGACGACGAGAACCCCCTGCTGGTCTCCGTCCGTTCCGGCGCCCGTGCTTCCATGCCCGGCATGATGGACACCATCCTGAACCTCGGTCTGAACGAAAAGGTCGTCGAGGTCATGGCCAAGAAGTCCAACAACCCCCGTTGGGCCTGGGACTGCTACCGCCGCTTCATCCAGATGTACTCCGACGTTGTTATGGAAGTCGGCAAGAAATACTTCGAGCAGCTCATCGACGAGATGAAGGAGAAGAAGGGCGTCAAGCAGGACGTGGAGCTCACCGCTGAGGATCTGAAGGAGCTTGCTTCTCAGTTCAAAGCCGAGTACAAAGCCAAAATCGGCAACAACTTCCCCGACGATCCCAAGGAGCAGCTGATGGGCGCCATCAAGGCTGTGTTCCGTTCCTGGGACAACCCCCGTGCAATCTACTACAGAAGAATGAACGACATCCCCTCCTCTTGGGGCACTGCCGTCAACGTCCAGATGATGGTCTTCGGCAATTTGGGCGATACCTCCGGCACCGGCGTTGCCTTTACCCGCAGCCCCTCTACCGGTGAGAAGAAGCTGTTCGGCGAGTTCCTGATGAACGCTCAGGGCGAAGACGTCGTGGCCGGCGTCCGTACTCCTCAGACCATTGACCAGTTGGCTCAGGTCATGCCCGAAGCCTACGCTCAGTTCGTGGACATCTGTGCAAAGCTCGAGAATCACTACCGGGATATGCAGGATATGGAGTTCACCATCGAGGACAAGAAGCTCTATATGCTCCAGACCCGTAACGGCAAGCGCACCGCCGCCGCTGCTCTGCAGATCGCCGTTGACCTGGTCAACGAAGGCATGATCTCCAAGGCTGAGGCTGTCTGCATGGTCGACCCCAAGCAGCTGGACGCTCTGCTCCATCCTCAGTTTGACGCCAAGGCCCTGAAGGCTGCCAAGCCCGTGGGCACCGCTCTTCCCGCCTCTCCCGGAGCTGCCTGCGGCCGGATCGTCTTCACCGCTGAAGACGCTACCGAGTGGGCGAAAAAGGGCGAGAAGGTCGTCCTGGTCCGTCTGGAGACCTCTCCTGAAGACATCGAAGGCATGCACTACGCTCAGGGCATCCTGACCGTCCGTGGCGGCATGACCTCTCACGCTGCCGTTGTGGCCCGCGGCATGGGCACCTGCTGCGTTTCCGGCTGCGGCGACATCAAGATGGACGAAGAGAACAAGTGCTTCACCCTGGCCGGCCGCACCTACGTTGAGGGCGACTACATTTCTCTCGACGGCACCACCGGCAACATCTACGGCGAGGCTCTTCCCACCGTTCCCGCTTCCATCTCCGGCAACTTCGGCACCCTGATGGGCTGGGCCGACGAGTTCCGTCAGCTGCAGGTCCGCACCAACGCCGACACCCCCAAGGACGCCAAGAACGCCTTTAACTTCGGCGCAGAAGGCATCGGCCTCTGCCGTACCGAGCACATGTTCTTCGATCCCGACCGTATCGCCGCCATCCGTGAGATGATCTGCTCCGATACCGTCGAGCAGCGCAAGACCGCTCTGGCAAAGCTGGAGCCCATGCAGCAGGGCGACTTCGAGGCTCTCTATGAGGCCATGGAAGGCAAACCTGTTACCATCCGCTTCCTGGATCCCCCTCTGCACGAGTTCGTTCCCACTGAGGAAAAGGACATCGAAGCTCTGGCCAAGACTCAGGGCAAGACCGTCAACGAGATCAAGGCGATCATCGCTTCTCTCCACGAGTTCAACCCCATGATGGGCCACCGTGGCTGCCGTCTGGCCGTGACCTTCCCCGAAATCGCTGAGATGCAGACCACCGCTGTCATCCAGGCTGCGATTAACGTGAAGAAGAACCATCCTGACTGGAACATCGTTCCCGAGATCATGATCCCCCTGGTCGGCGAAGTCAAGGAGCTGGCTTACGTTAAAGGCGTGGTCACCGAAACTGCGGACAAGCTGATCGCCGAAGCCGGCGCTGACCTCCATTACAAAGTCGGCACCATGATCGAGATCCCCCGTGCCGCTTTGACCGCTGACGAGATCGCCAAGGAAGCCGAGTTCTTCTCCTTCGGCACCAACGACCTGACTCAGATGACCTTCGGCTTCAGCCGTGACGACGCCGGCAAGTTCCTGGGCGCCTACTACGACAAGAAGATCTACGAGTCCGATCCCTTCGCAAAGCTGGATCAGATCGGCGTTGGCAAACTGGTGAAGATGGCTGCCGACCTGGGCAAGCAGACCCGCCCCGACATCAAGCTGGGCATCTGCGGCGAGCATGGCGGCGACCCCTCCACCGTGGAGTTCTGCCACAACATCGGCCTGACCTACGTTTCCTGCTCTCCCTTCCGTGTGCCGATCGCCCGTCTGGCTGCTGCACAGGCTGCCATCCGCAATCCGCGCCAATAAAAAGCTGACGCAGTAGCGTAGGCAAAACAACTGATAGAAATACGGTCACACAGTCCGTCTGGATTGTGTGACCGTTATTTTTTGCCCATTTTCAGCTGAACACACCGCAAATCAAGCCGCTTATTTCCCTATGAAATCAGCGGCTTTTTTCGCTCAGGGGGTTAAAAATTGAGCCTTCTCGTTGCCTACCTATTGAGGGACAAAACGAATTCCCTCGTGAACCTTGAAAATCGAATAGACATTCAACAGGTACATTCCTGATCGGGGGCGAAAGCCCCAGCCGGATGAAGGTGCGCCACGAACTTCCTGCCCACAAAGGTTATCACGGAAAGCAAGGTTGGTAGCGATTCCGAACCATTCTGAGAAGCTATTTGAGCAAGGTCAAAGACAATTATGACTATGTACTGATTGAGATTGTATGCCTTCGCTTGGTATGATAACGCTCAATGCTCTGACTGCGGCGGACAGTGTGATTATTCCCGTGCAGGCACAGTATCTCCCCGCAAAAGGTATGACGCAGCTTTTATCGACGATTGCCAAGGTGAAGGAGCGTGCCAATCGGAACCTGACAATCGACGGTATTCTGCTCACGCTTGTAGACGGCAGAACCAATCTTGCCAAAAGTACGGTAGAAGCGCTGCGAGAGAACTTCGGTTGTCGGATCCGGATATACCGGACGACCATTCCCATTGCCGTAAAAGCCGCCGAGGCTGCTTCCAAGGGCGTAAGCATCTACAAGTATGAGCCGAGCAGTCCGGTTGCAAAGGCTTACACAGATTTCACGAAGGAGGTGTTGGCCGATGGCAGGAAGAAGTGCGCAACAGCGAAGCCCTCGCCTATTTAAGCACCTCCGGCCTAAACTATGAGATCGTCTATTTCGACAAGGCCGTGGATCAGAAAAACGTCCTCTACAACGGTGAGGTGAACCTGATCTCCAGCGTCTCCCTCCCCCCCGCGACCAATAGCCGCACCGTGGCGCAGTTTGCTCCCTGCCCCTACTATTTTGTCGCCACCAAGGGGAACACCGACCTTATCAAGAAGCTGATGCCACCATCGAAAAGGTCAACCAGGCCGACCCAAAACTTCAGGACAACCTTTACGACGAATACGTTCTGACCGTAGAAGACGCCTTCCTCCTCACCGACCGGCAGAAGGAGAGCTTAAGCTCCATGGGCGCCCTCCATGTTCTCTGCGTGGACGACGATAAGAACATCTGCGACGGTATCCGCACCATGGTGGACAACACCGGCGTTTCCTTCGCCTCCGTTTACAGTGGGGAAAAAGCCGTGGAAAAGGGGAAAAAGGAATACGATGCCGGCAGGGAATACAGCACCATTATCTTAGGACTGGAAGATGCCCGGCATGAACGCCCACATCGGATAATGTAAGATAAGTTGCGCAAATTGAATAGAGCATAGAAATAGACATGGTTTGCAGAGCTCTGGTAGAATGAAGTTACCACACACCATTCTGAAATCTGAAAGGAGTCTGTAAACCATGTCTGAGAAAATTGTACAGCTAAACGAGGAAGTAATCAAGGGTCAGATCAAGGAATTAGTGCGCGGCAGCGTGGAAAAAACCCTGAACGAGCTGCTGGAGGCCGAGGCTACGAGCTTGACCCAGGCGGCCCGGTACGAGCGCAATGAGGCCCGCCAGGGCTACCGCAGCGGTCACTATGACCGGAACCTTACCACCACCTCCGGAGACGTCACGCTCCATGTACCTCGCCTCAAGGGTGTCTCTTTCGAAACAGACATCATTGAGCGGTATCGCCGGCGAGAGAGCAGTGTGGAGGAAGCGCTCATCGAGATGTACCTGGCCGGTGTTTCCGTGCGCCGTGTGGAGGATATTACCGAGGCCCTTTGGGGCAGCAAGGTATCTCCCTCCACCATCAGCAAACTGAACAAGAAAGCGTATGTCCATATTGAGGATTGGCGCAACCGGCCTCTGCAAGGTGGGCGCTATCCGTACGTCTATGTGGACGGGATCTATCTGCGTCGAAACTGGGGCGGAGAGTTTGAAAATGTGGCCATTCTGGTGGCGATTGCAGTAAACGAGGACGGATACCGTGAGGTCTTAGGTGCTGCCGAGGGTATGAAAGAGGACAAGGCCAGTTGGGTCAGCTTTTTCCAGTGGCTCCGTAGCCGTGGCCTGGACGCGGTAAAACTCATCGTTGGGGACAAGTGCCTTGGTATGCTGGAGGCTGTGGGAGAAGTGTTTCCTGAGGCCAAATACCAGCGGTGTACCGTCCATTTTTACCGCAATGTGTTCTCAGTTACGCCTCGCTCCAAGGTAAAGCTGGTGGCCAAGATGCTCAAGGCCCCATCCACGCCCAGGAGAGCAAGAAAGCTGCCCGGCAAAAGGCTAAGGCTGTGGTGGAGGAACTGC
>ERZ827363.3204-NODE-3204-length-12751-cov-2.694156_pt1 | contig 12751 bp, 9 predicted proteins | sample MGYA00519776_ERZ827363 | MGnify/ENA primary metagenome ERZ827363 (study PRJEB31778, sample SAMEA3449288) | human gut metagenome | biome: human gut; feature: human-associated habitat; material: faeces | place: United Kingdom | collected 2010/2012 ...
TGAATTCGACTGCGGCAAAAAGTCAGGGTGGATGTATAGTGTAAATGGAGTGTTTCCAAATTATGGAGCGTCTTCATATAAACCTAAGGATGGAGACAAGATTGAATGGGTGTATACTTGCAATCTCGGAGACGATGTAGGAAATCATTACGAAGAAAAATGATTTCGTAAAGGCACTTTTCTCGTAAAATAAGATCCAGCTGTTTATTCTCTAAGAGTTGACGGCTGGACTTTTTTCGTATGTCTAAAAAGAGACAATAATGTATATTCTCTATTTGCACGATGGAAATGCCTATTTGCACGATGGAAATGCCTGTTGTTGACAGTTATTGGCAAAACTGTTATAATTTTCTAATTAATAGTGGTAGAATAATATCAATTTGACAAAAATTCTAAAAAGCATCTTATTAAACGCGGACATATACATTTATAAATGTATTAAAAGATTGTTTTTTGGGAAAGAAAGGCAAAAACAGAATAACCAGGCGTGGTTCGGTTTATAAGACCGATTTAAGGAAATCCGGTGCGATTCCGGAACTTCTTTTCCCTGTATAAAACGTTAGTCTTTTGTGAAAGACTGTGCGGAAACGTTTTGAGTCAGCATATCCAACACGTTGTATAGAGGTCGGAGGCTCATGTGTACAATGAGGCTCTGTTTTTGTTGCCTAAAAGCAAAAGGAGAAAGACATAAATGATTTTATACCCAGGAGAAAACAGTTGGAATACCGTGCGTTTAGATAAACGAAATTATACCGCACAAAAAGCTAAGGAGCAACAAAAGGAATTGATCAAAAGAATCCCTGAACAATATATTTATATTGATGATAGATGCTTTAGAAATGCCGGCAGAATGAAGGAAGTAATACTTTCGCCTCAATGCAAAATAATTGGAAAACAGGCTTTTGAAAGCTGTCAGTTTCGAAAAGGAATTGATTTTCCCGATACTCTTATAGAAATTAAGAAAAGAGCATTTGCAGAAAATCATAGTTTAAGACAGGCTATTTTTCCATCTTCCGTGAAACGCATAGGGGCACAATGTTACCGGGAATGTAATAATCTAAGAGTTGCAAAATTTGAGAAAAATAGTAATTGCACAGTAATTCAAGAAGGAGTTTTTGATTCATGTGTTAAGTTAAATGAGGTTGTTCTTCCAGAAAAAACGAAGGGAATTGAAAGACGTGCCTTTTATAGGTGTAAAGAATTGAAAAAAATCATTTTTCCAAATACGCTCAGAAAAATAGGGGATGAAGCTTTTTACTTTTGCGGATTTGAAGAACTTCACCTTCCTGATAAGCTTGAAGAAATAGGAGACAGCGCATTCTTTCGATGTAACAGTTTAAAATATGTCTTTATCCCTAAAAGTGTGAAGTCAATTGGCCGGTGGGTATTTCATGGCTGCAGCAAATTGGTATATCTGGAAATTCATCATGATCCAGAATATATAGGTCCTTGGATTGTCAATAAAAGTTGTACGATCCGATGTTATAAGGGTAGTAAAATGGACCATTATTGTGATGAATTCGGATTAAAGAGGGAGTATATCAGTGCCAAAAGCATTATTGATAAATGAAAAAGGATTTAAAATCGATCATTCTGCGGAGAATTTCATGATCGACACATTTTCTCTATATCATCCATTTATAAATTTTTTCTATTTTTGCGTGGTGTTGCTTTTTTCAATGTTTAATCAGCACCCTGTCTTTCTTGGAATATCTTACGCAGGAGCTTTTTCATATGCTGTGCTTTTAAATGGCTGGAAAAAAACAGCCAAGCAAAGTTTCCTTTTTACCCTACCTTGTTTGACTATTATAGCACTTATGAACCCTCTTTTTAATCATTATGGAGTCACTATGCTCTATTATGTAGAAAGCAGTGGAAATTGGATCACACTTGAATCGCTTGTATATGGTATCGTTCTTGGGGCGGTAATGTTCGTTGTCATTCAATGGTTTTCTTGTTATAACAAGATCATGACAACAGACAAATTTATTTATTTATTTGGAAAACTGATCCCTGCACTTTCACTTATTTTATCAATGGCTTTGCGATTTGTTCCGAGGTTTTTGGGGCAACTCAAATTTATCCGAAATGGACAAAAAGCCATGGGAAAAGACATTTCCGAAGGAAAGCTTTTTGACCGAATCCATGCAGGGCTAAATATGTTATCCATACTTATTACCTGGGCACTGGAAAACGCCATAGAAACTTCAGATTCCATGAGAAGCAGGGGGTATGGATTAAAAGGAAGAAGTGCTTTTTCTATTTATCATTTTACACGGAAAGATAAGTATGTCTTTGGAATTATGATCGGTTTATTTGCAGTGTTCACAGCAGGCTGTATGAGAGGAGCCTCTTATGCTACTTATGATCCTCGAATTATTCTTGCGGGTTTTTCGATAAATGGATATGAGGCTCCAGTAGTTGCTTCTAAAGCGTGGACGATACTTACTTATGTAAGTTTTGGCATTTTTTGTTTTCTTCCAATAATAATCGATATAATAGAAAGCATCAGCTTTTCACGCAGTCGAAGGAAAAGTGTTGCGGATCTTGAAATGACTTACAAAAAAATCTATGAAACTCTGGAAGAGGAAGGAACTGTTTTATGAATCTTGTAGAAGTGAAGGATTTCAGCTTTTCATACCCGGAATGTTCTCACAAGGTTCTGGAACATGTAAATCTGAAAATAAAAGAAGGAACTTTAAATGTGGTCTGCGGCAGAAGCGGCTGTGGAAAAAGTACGCTGCTCCGTCAGCTGAAAACGGTACTGGCACCCGCTGGAAATACAAGCGGGCAGATCCTTTACAGGGGTGTTTCCCTGAAAGACACCGATCACAGGACACAGAGCCAGGAAATCGGTTTTGTCATGCAGAATCCGGACAACCAGATCGTGACGGACAAAGTATGGCATGAACTTGCCTTTGGCCTGGAAAGCCTGGGCTGTGACAATGCCACCATCCGTCTTCGGGTTGCAGAGATGGCAAGCTATTTTGGAATCCAGCAATGGTTTTACAAAAATGTAGCGGAATTATCAGGCGGTCAGAAACAGCTGCTTAATCTGGCAGCGGTGATGGCTATGCACCCGTCTTTATTGATCCTGGACGAACCGACTTCCCAGCTGGATCCCATTGCAGCTTCGGATTTTCTGGAAACAGTCAAGAAAATAAACCGGGATATTGGAACCACAGTCCTGCTGACGGAGCACCGGCTTCAGGATATTATCCCCTATGCAGACCGCATTTTTGTGATGGATGAAGGCGGCGTATTTATGGATGGAACTCCAAGGGAGATCGGGACAGCCCTTGGCAGGCAAAAGCATGGCATGTTTCTTTCCATGCCGGTTCCCATGCAGATATATGGGGAGACCAGGAGCCGTCTTACCTGCCCCCTTACCGTAAGCCAGGGAAGGCAGTGGATCCAGGAGTATATAGAAGAAAAAGGAATTACCAAAGAGCAGATCCAGCAGGCAAACCAAAGACTTGCCGGATCCACTCATGCCCAGGATAATAAACTTCCTGGCGAAACAGCAGGATCCGAAGGAAAAGGGATTCTTGCAGACTTGAAATCGAGAAACCACACACCAGAACCAGCCATCCAGATGAAGGGGGTATGGTTCCGTTATGAAAAGGATAGTCCCGACGTAGTAAGAGACTTGTCCTTAGAAGTAAAAAAAGGAGAATTCTACGCCCTTGTAGGCGGAAACGGAACAGGAAAGAGTACTACGTTGTCTCTTCTTAGCCGTGTTCATCAGCCCTATAAAGGAAGAATTTATCTGGAGGGGAAAGACCTCCGCTCCTTTAAGGATAATCAGCTGTACTGCGGATATCTTGGGGTAATGCCCCAGAATCCCCAGAGCATTTTCCTGAAAAAGACCGTACTGGAGGACCTGTATTCCGTGATCGGCGGAAAGAAGGAAAAGCTGTCCAAAGAGTACAACCTTTCTATGAAAAAGGAAAAAGCCATCGAAGGGATCGTCAGTCTTACCCATTTGAATGGACTGCTTGACCGTCATCCCTATGATTTAAGCGGCGGGGAACAGCAGCGGCTTGCCCTTGCAAAAGTGCTTCTCCTTCGCCCGAAGATCCTTCTTATGGATGAGCCTACCAAGGGAATGGACGCGGAATACAAAGAAGAGCTTGGTGGAATTCTGAAGAAGCTGCAGTCCCATGGAATGACCATTTTCATGATCTCCCATGATGTGGAATTTGTAGCAGAATATGCGGATACCACAGGGCTTTTCTTCGAGGGAAATATTGTGACAAGTAAAAAGACAAGAGACTTTTTCGCTGGAAATAACTTCTATACTACTGCGGCAAACCGTATGGCGCGGGGACTGTTTCCAGAGGCAGTTACTGGGAAGGATGTGGTAGCATGCTTGCTGGATCAGAATTAGACCAGTTTTTGGATGAGTTCTTTGGCGAGGAAGAGAATACATCATGCACTGCCGGATCCGAAAACCAGAAAAAACTTAATCTTTTTACATACAGAAAAGGGGAGGCTTCAGATGAATTAGAAGAATATACTCTTCCATCAGACGGAATGATCATCCGTCAGATGAACCGGCAGAGAAAGGTGAGCCGCCGTACCTGGTTTGCATTTGCAGTTATGCTGATCGTAGTACCGATCCTGTTATTCTTTTCCGTGAAAATCTGGGGAGGACGAAAATACCTGCTTTGCAGTCTGATCGTGGTGATAGCCGCTATGCTTCCCTTTTTCATGATGTTTGAAGGCAGGAAGCCAAAGGCAAGAGAGATCATGGTGATCTCTGTATTAGCTGCCATTGGGGTAGCAGGACGCGCCGCTTTTTTCATGGTACCAAGCTTCAAGCCAGTGGCTGCCATCGTTATCTTAACCGGGATCTCCTTTGGCGGAGAGGCAGGTTTTCTGGTGGGAAGCCTTACTATGCTGATCTCCAATATGTTTATGGGGCAGGGTCCCTGGACACCCTGGCAGATGTTTTCCTTTGGAATGATCGGATTTCTTGCCGGGATTTTATACCAGAAGGGGATTTTAAAAGCCAGGAAGTTAGATCTTTGTATCTATGGATTTTTGAGTGTGTTTTTAATTTATGGCGGCATTATGAACCCTGCCAGTGTTCTTATGTCCTACGGGTACATTACCAAAAGCAGCCTGATCGCTTACTACATTTCAGGCGCGCCTGTGGATCTGGTACACGCAGTCTCCACGGTGATTTTCCTGTGGCTCCTTAGCCGCCCGCTTCTGGAAAAACTGGAGCGGATCAAGGTAAAATATGGACTGATACAGGAACCGGAGAACCGATAATCTGAAAATAGATGTAAGTGGAATTTGATTTTTAAAAGAAGGAGAAACGAAAAATGTTAAATCCCAGAAAGAAAAGGAAGGAATGTTATTTTGCCGGAATACTGGCGGCGGCAGCTGCCATCAGCCTGTTATCCGGCTGCGGTGGTGGGACACCGTCCTTAGAAGAAGCGCTAAAGAAGACGGCTTCTTACGAACAGACAAGCATTCCCTCCCCGGCTTCTGACTCCCTTGGCGGTGAGTGGGCAGTGATCGCACTGGCACGCTCCGGCGAGCAGGCAGAGGACGGTTATTACGAAAAATATAGGGCGAACCTGGAAAAACGGGTGAAAGAACAATCTGGCGTACTTAGCGAAAACCGTTATACGGAATATTCACGGGCGATACTGGCTTCCCGGGCAATTGGAATCGATCCTGCTGATATTGGCGGCTATGATCTTGTGAAGCCATTAGAAGACTTTGATTCCGTTACAGCCCAAGGATTAAATGGTGCTGTTTTTGCCCTTCTTGCTTTAAACGCAGACAGAGCAGACACCAACGGAGAACTGGAACAGAAATATCTGACTTATATTGTAGACCAGGAAAAACCGGATGGAGGCTTTTCCTTAGATGACAGCTCTGATACCGCAGATGTGGATCTGACTGCCATGACCTTACAGTGTTTAGAGCCCTATGCCACAGAGGAAGAAATCAGTGCCATCATTGACCGGGGCGTGGAATTTTTAGCGGACGCGCAGGCAGAGGATGGCGGCTATGAGGCGTATGGGGATAAAAGCTCTGAGTCCGTTTCCCAGGTGATCCTTGCACTTAGCACGTATGGGATCGACTGCAACAAGGATGCACGTTTCCAGAAAAAGGAAAAAGGGCTTTACGACACCCTGATGGAGTATTATAAAAAAGATGGAAGCTTTTCCCATGTATTAGATGGGGACAGCGATCCCATGGCTACCGACCAGGCGTTTTGTGCAATGGCGGCATATAGCCGGTTTTTAAATGGCAAAACCAGTTTTTATGATATGAGCGAATCCAATTGACACACAAGAAAAAGAACCTGGATCAGTTAGTGAAAAAAGGGCAGGAGGAAAGAAATGGCAGATAAGATCACACAGCTTCAGAAGGAGCTTGGAACCATTATAAAAGGAAAAAAAGAAGTTACGGACAAGATCATCATGGCAGTGCTGGCAAGAGGACATGTGCTTTTGGAGGATGTTCCTGGTGTTGGAAAGACAACCACAGCTTTGGCACTTTGCCGTTTTATGGGAATGGATTTTAACCGGATCCAGTTTACTCCGGATGTAGTCCCTTCCGATGTAACCGGATTTACCATGTACGAAAAACAGACAGGCAAATTCATCTACCGCCCAGGTGCGGTGATGTGCAACATGCTTCTGGCGGATGAGATCAACCGAACCTCCAGCAAAACCCAGGCAGCTCTTCTGGAAGTCATGGAAGAGGGAAAGGTAACGGTGGATAACGAGACACATCCCGTTCCCCAGCCCTTTGTAGTCATTGCAACCGAGAACCCCACGGGCTCTTCTGGAACCCAGATGCTGCCGGAATCCCAGTTGGACCGATTTATGGTAAGCCTTTCCATGGGTTACCCGGATCACGAAAACCTGGTAGAGCTGCTTCGGGACCGGCAGACAGCCAATCCGTTGGAGAGGGCGAAAGCAGTTATTACAAAAGAAGAAGTCGTAGATTTACAGGATCAGGTACAAAAGGTATATATGGCAGATTCCATCCTGAACTATATTGCAACCCTTGCGGAAGCCACCAGAAACCATCCTATGATTACACTTGGTCTTAGCCCCCGTGGAACCCTGGCTTTATGCCGTATGACAAAGGCGGCTGCATTCATGGAAGAACGGGATTATGTGATCCCGGAAGATGTAAAAAAAGTATTCACAGATGTAACCGCACACCGCATGATTCTGGATTCCAGAGCCAGATACCAGGAGCAGAGTGCGAAGGACATTTTAGAAGAGATTTTAAAGGATACACCGGCACCGAAGGTAGAGGGATAATGAAAAACAGGATTTTACTACTCATATGGTTCATACTGCTTGCCTTGGCTGCCATTTTTACTGGAGCCTGGGTATATGCCGTTCTTTTGCTTTTATCTGCCCTTGCGGTAGTGGCTTTTTTGCTGCTTGGTTTCTTTTTCGGAAAAAAGATCACCATGAAGCTAAAGCTCCCAAAAGCAGCGGAACAGGATGGAATCTGGAAAGGAAAGCTGCAGATCGTGAATGACTCTGTCCTTCCGGTATTTTTAGGAAAAGGCAGCCTGCATCTGGAAAATCGTTTTACTGGGGAACAGATGGAGCTTCCATTTTCGTTTTCCCTTAAAGGAAGAGGGAAAAAAAACATTGACTTCCAGGGAAAAAGCCAGTGGTGCGGCTGTATTTACGCCACCTTACACACCTGGCGCTCCTATGATTTCTTTGGTCTGGCAGGGCAGAAGAGGAAGGCTGAGTTGTCCGCCAGTACGGTGGTGATGCCTTGTGAGCAAAAGGAAGATTTTCGTTTTCTCACAAAAGAGGGCTTTGACATGGAGAGCTTCCGCTATTCCGGAGCCCGTCCCGGGGATGATCCTGGGGAGACCTTTGATATCCGGGAATACCAGGAGGGGGACAGTATTCGTCAGATCCACTGGAAGCTGACGGGCAAGTTAGATAAAATGATGATCCGCCAGAGAAGCTTCCCGGTGGATGATACGGTCCTGATCCTGGCAGAGCCATTTTTAAAAGAAAAAGCCCCAGCCGTAGCACAGACGCTTGGAGAAGTGTTTGCGGCAGTCTTAAACAGCTTTTTAGAACAGGGCATTTCCTGCCAGGCTGGTGTTTTTGACCACAGCACCGGACATTTTTACATTGAGAAAATACGCACCCGCGAGGATTATGAAAATATTCTCTATTTATTCCTCCGTCACACAGGGGAGGGGGAAAGCCCCTGTACCATCACGGAATATCTTCACACTCCGGGAGAGCAGAAGTTTGCAAATTATATTTATATTACAGGTACCCCAGAGGAGGAAGACCTAACAAGTCTTCGAACCCGGGGGGAGGTAACCGTTGTAGGCTGTGGAATCACAGCGGATAAAGGAGAAACCATCACATGGAAGTATGGATCACAAGACAAGAAGAAAAACATAGAAGATACCTGCCCGGTATCCTGCTGGAAAGTATCCTGATTTTTCTGGTAAACGGCGTGGGTACCTTTGCGCTTTTGCATACCCTGGTTCCGTCTGTGAATGGGATTCCTTTTTTGGTGAGTGTCGCTGTCACCGTCCTTCTCTGTGGCTTTCTTTTCAGGCTTCGGGAACATTTTTGGGCTGCGGTTTTCTCATTAAGTGCAGCTTCTGGAATCTGCCTGGCCGTTTTTTCAGGCGCGCTCTTAAATGGATTCCTTTCACTTTGGAACCAGCTTGCAAATGTTCTTGGGAAAAAAGCAGGGATTTACCTTACCATTTACCAGATAAAGGAATCTGGGAATGCAAATGAAGAGCTGGCAGTCCTTATTTTCCTTGGCATTGCATGTGGGCTGCTTGGCTTCTTAATCCTGAAGCTTCGGTTATATGTGCTGCTCCTTCTTTTTGCAGCACTTCTTCCGGTGGTTCTGGTAAAAACCAGCCTGCTTCCAGATACCAGGCTTTGTCTTGGCTTTTACGCCGGAATCCTGTTAGAATTAAACTATATGACCAAAAACAAAGGGGGAAAATCCGGTACCGCTTTTGACGTGTCCGCTTTTTGTGCAGGGGCACTTGGGCTTCTTCTGGTTTTTGCTGCCGGAGGGGGATTCCTTCAAAATCTGGTGCCAAAGAACGATTACCAGGATTCTAAGCTTGTGGCAAATGCCAAAGAAGAGGCATTAAATGGACTTTTAAGGCTCCGCTATAAAGGACAGAAAGCCAATTCCCTCCCGGACGGAAATTTAAAGCAGATGGGATCCTGGAGTGCGTCTTCTGACACTGCACTGGAGGTGACTATGGAGCAGCCATCTTCTTTATACCTGCGCGGTTTTGTGGGAAGCGTTTACGACGGTTCCTCTTGGGAGAGCATTTCCACGGAAAAGGCCTATGAAGAAAAAGACTTGTTTTACTGGCTTCATAAGGATGGCTTCTATGGGGAAACCCAGCTTCAGAATGCAAGAAATCTGATTCAGGATGATTCCCTCTCCAGTGGGGCGGAAACCATCACCATAAAGAATAAAACTGCAAGCAGCAAATACCTCTATACTCCTTATGAGCTTACGGATCTTCCAGAGGGCTATACGGGCGAAAACGCCCAGGCGGACAGCACCCTGAATGCCAGAGGGCTGTTTGGAAAAAGAACCTACCGCTTTTCCTCCCTTGGAAATCTGGTAAGTGATTTTACCACCCTTGGGGCAAAGGTTTATCAGACATTGACCGCTGGCAACAGTGCCGGCGAGGGCGGTGTGGATGCCGTCAGCATCTACCGAAGCCAGGAGAGCTATTACAATACCTTTGTTTATCAGGAAGATACCGCTCTTCCAGCTTCCTTAAAAACCCTGTTTCAAACAGAACTTGGAGATGGCGGAAACCGTGACGAGGGACACACGGATTACTATACGGCCATCACCAGGATCCGTTCCTATCTGGAAAAGAACATGACCTACAGCTCCCAGACCGATGTATTTTCAGAAGACGGGGATTTTACCGAGAATTTCTTAACCACCTCCAAGATCGGGCACAGCGTCCATTTTGCGACAGCAGCGGCTCTGATGTTCCGTTACTATGGCATTCCTGCCCGGTACGTGGAAGGGTACTTAATTACGCCGCAGGATATAGAAGGAAAACAGGCTGGGGACACCATTGAAATCCCAGGCACCAACGGACATGCCTGGACAGAGATCTACGTGGACGGGCTTGGCTGGATCCCTCTTGAAATGACACCTTCCTATTACGGCGTCATGGAGGAAGCCAACTTAAAAACAGGACTGGAAGCCAAAGGAAAACTGGCAGCTTCGATCCCGGAGACAGAATCACAGCCGCCAGTGGAAGAGAACATCCGTACCAATTTCAGCTTGAAGCTGGCATTGTTTGGAATCGAAAAATTCCTCCTTCTGTTTTTGATCGTATTTGATACGTTTATGTTCTTATTTATCCTGGCTGTAATATTCCTAAGAGCAGTTACAAACCGAAAGAGAAGAAAGTGCTTTGCTTCCCAGGATACCAAAATGGCAGTCCGGGCGATGGCTGGCTATGCCAGAACGTTATATGAGCATGGAGAACAGTATTCCCAGGAAACAACATTACTCTATAAAAAAGTCACAAAGATCGGACAAAAGGCAGCGTTTAGCACCCATCCGGTATCAGCCTCCGAACGCCACGATACGGCAAGCTGTATCCGGCATTTAAAAAAGGAATTAAAAGCATCTGCAAGCTGGTATGACAGATGGATCATGAAATACATTGAAAGACTTTATTGACAGGAAAGGAGGCTGTTTATGAAAGAAAAAAAGAAAAGAAAAATACTGGCAGCGCTCATTCCTGTGGCAGTGTTTCTTCTGGCTGCTGTCGTTTTTGCACAGGGCGTATTAAAAAGTGAGCCAGAGGCAGTACCAAACCCGGTGCAGGGAATCAGTGCAGACAGCTCCTTAAAAGGTTACCTGGGAACTGGTTTTGCCTATGCCGGTTCCAACACAGACGGAAACGGCGAGGAAGTGGCAGAACAGCAGGAACAGGCACAGCTTCTTCCAGAAGAGACACCGACTCCTATGGTTACACCGGAGCCGACAAAGGAACCTGCGGCGCAGACGGTGACACCAACGCCTAAGCCGGAGGAGAGCGTAACGCCCACACCCCAGGCGACGGTGACGGAAGCACCAGAAAATAATAACAATACAAACCCAAATCAAGAGAATCAAAGCAATACGATTGAATATGATAACCAGGATGATCCCGATAATTCCGAGCAGCCATCAGAAACACCAGATACCGATGATAACCGGAACCAGGACGGAGCGCAGACTCCGAACGAGGATCTGCCGCCTGTTACACCAGCACCGGAAGAGCCGCAGATTACGGAGACACCTGCCCCTACGGAAAGCCCAGAGGAACCGGTAGAAGATAACTACCCGAAGATTGCCACGGACCTTACCGATGGGGAGACCGTCAATGCTTCTTACCGTACCTTTTACATCCAGGCAACCGACCACTATGGAAACAGCCTGGGCGCAGCTGCCCTTACGGTAACTGGAAATGGGGAACGGCTTTCCTGCCAGGGAGAACCGGCTGCTGGAATCCTGGCCTATCGCCTGGAGCTGGCAGAGGGTGCCAACACTATAGAGATCAAGGCGACAGACGAAGAAGGCTATGCCACTACCTTACCTCCTTTTACTCTGTATAAGGGAGAAGACGCAGGTCCACAGGTGGCAGGCTCTATCACCATCAGTATTGAAGCGGGTACGGTAGGGCTTGGAACCATCCTTCCGGCAACGTCTATTGACTATTACCAGGGAGAACAGTTATCCTCTGTGCTGCTGCGGCTTTTGCAGAACACAGGCTTTGACTGGAGAAACAATGGGGATGCTACCAGCGGCTTTTACTTAAAAGCAATCGGAAGGGGAGGCATTTCCGCAAATGCGGCTATTCCGGATGACCTGATGGCGCATTTGCAGGAAGTAAACTGTCAGTTATCCGATCACGATTCCAACTGGCTTGGAGAGTTTGATTTTACCATGGACTCTGGCTGGCTGTATTCCGTGAACGGTGAATACATGAGTGTTGGAATGTCTTCCTATTTCCCGGCGGACGGGGATGAGGTAAGACTTCGATTTTCCCTTTATTCCGGAGCCGATGTAGGCGGCGGAGTAAACGGCGAGACATGGGGGGACTGGTAAATGAAAAAAAGATTGGTAATGGGAACCCTAACGGCAGCTCTGATTGCCGGGAGTGTTCCTTATGAGATATATGCACAGCAAGAAGAAGTGACGATACAAAGCGAAGAAGAGGGGCAGGAAGAGCCTGCTGAACCGGAACAGCCAGAGCCAGCTCCAAGTGAAGAACCACAGCCGACCATGGAGCCAGAACCCACACAGGCACCACAGCCGACCGTAGAGCCAGAGCCTACACAGGCACCAGCTCCTACCGAAACTCCAGAAGAGCCGACTGCAACGCCGGTCCCGGAGCCAACTACGGCGCCAACAGAAACTCCGGTTCCAACCGAGACTCCACAGCCGACTGCGACTCCAACCCCGGCTTTGGTGAGCGTGGGACTTCAAATTGAGCCGGGAGATGCCAGTGTGGTGATCCTGGATGCAGAGGGAAACCCGGTTTCCGCAGAAGAAAATGGACGGTATTCTCTTTTACAGGGACAGGCGTATGAACTTTATGTCCGTAAAGAAGGGTACCAGGAATTCTACCAGAAGATCACGGCAGATCCTGCGGTGACGGAATATACTATCACCCTTCTCAGCAGCAACACCGCTTTAAAGGGACTGTATGTTTCCAGTT
>ERZ827363.3218-NODE-3218-length-12699-cov-2.496283_pt1 | contig 12699 bp, 9 predicted proteins | sample MGYA00519776_ERZ827363 | MGnify/ENA primary metagenome ERZ827363 (study PRJEB31778, sample SAMEA3449288) | human gut metagenome | biome: human gut; feature: human-associated habitat; material: faeces | place: United Kingdom | collected 2010/2012 ...
CCACTTCCCTACTGATAACGACACCATCTATCGGACTGGTAATCACGGCATATCCCAAATTTCTTCTCACCTTTACAATATCGGCTTTCGACTTTTCGTAGGTACTTTTAGCCTTTTCATAATTATACGTCGCCTCTTCATAATCGCTGTCGCTGATCAGTTGCTTTTCGAACAGCACTTTACTGCGGGCATAATTTTTTTGCTGATACTCGTATTCTGCTTTGGCATTCGCCAACTGAGCCTCCTGCGATTCCAGTTCTGCCTGTAAGGTCACCTTATCCATCTCGGCAATCAGCTGCCCTTTTTTCACAACACTATTGTAGTCGACATAGATACGGTCGATGATACCCGAAACCTGCGTACCGACATCCACCTTGGTCACCGGCTCTACCGTCCCTGTCGCCACTACGACATCCGTCATCGAATTACGGGTCACTTTTTCAGTCTGAAAACTGATTTTCCCTTTTGAAGAAGTACCCATAAAGAAATATCCGCACAAGGCCAGAACTACGATAGCTCCCCCGATCGTTATTAATTTCCCTTTTTTCATATATTCTTTTTTATATTGTCATACAATCACTTGGTTCTCACATACCTCTATCATTGGATACTGATCTCTATACCCTGATAGAAATTCAACAATTGCTGATTCAGGATTGCCATATATTTGGCTTGTATCAACTCGAGCTGGGCAGCCAGCAAGTTGTTTTTCTCCGTCATCAATTCTACCGTATTTTTTGCTTTCAGGAAAAACTGCTCCTGAGTAAGCTCGAAAGACAATTCTGTAGCGGTCAGATTCTCCCGGGCCGAACGGAAACGGTTCTGCGCCGATACCGCATCCTGATAAACCGTCTCTACCGATTTCAGTAATTCTTTCTGTACGTTCTCATAATTGAGTTGGGCATTCTCGATATTCAGTTTAGCCAGATTGACCGCCGTCTTGGTCGAACGTTTATTAAAAATCGGTATATTCAGCGTCAAACCGATATTTTCACTCCAATTGTGTTTCGTCTGTGTCCCGAACCCCGTGCCGATACCCGAAGCATGACTGGTTCCTAAACCGGCAGACAAGGTAACGTCAGGTAAATATCCCGCCCACGCTTTCTCCTTCTCCAGATTCGCTACCCGGATATTCAATTGGTTGTATTTCACTTCCGGCATGATTCCCAGCGAAGTCAGGTAAACACTCTCTTTAGACGGTAAAACGACCAACACGCTTTCATCTGTCAATTGCGGAATAGCCAGTTCCATCTGGTCGTTCACCCCTAATTCGAGCAATTGTTTCAATTCCAGCTGAGCATTTGCGAGCGTTGTCCGGGCTACAACCAACTGATATTTATCGGTGGCATACTGAGCTTCCAGCTGAGCGAGATCGGCTTTCGATAATGCTCCAGCCTCCAATAAAGCTTTGCCACGATCCCGCTGGGCTTTGGAAACTTCTACCGTCCCTTCGTTAATTTTCACCGCTTCGTCAGCATACAATACCTGGACAAATGCTTGGGTAATCGCCAGTTCGATGTTATTTTCAGATTCCTTGATCGTCAACCCCTGCACCTCATTTTGCAGGTCCATCTGTTGTACGTTCTTCCGGATTTTTCCTCCTTCGAACAGAGATACGGAAGAATTCAGGTTATAACTTCCGGAATACGAATTTTTATCACCGGCTTCGGGACGGGGACGGTTCACATAATTGTGAGCCGTTGTAAAAGAAAGAGAAGGCAGCCGGTCCGCTTTAGCCTGCTTCGTATTTTCTAAACTTTCTTCCCATGCGATCCGACTTTGCCGAATCTGAATATTATGTGCCCGGGCATAATTAATGCAGGATTTCAAATCCCACACAGCCGGTTTTTCCTGAGCCATCACCGGGGCGGACAACACGACCAGTCCCAAGACTATCCCTTTCCAATATGCATTCATAATGTATCTTTTAAGTTCATTTTCACGTTACAAATGTATTTTCTGTTCTCCCCCCCTACAATTTAAATATATACATTCCCCCTTTTTCACGACGAATCCCCCGATTCACCCGATAATTATTTTAGCATTTACATATTTTCACATTAATATTGGCATCTTTTTTGTTAGCAAAGGGGCAATACATCTATTTCAATTAAAATCTGTTACTATGAAACCGATATACAGCCTGTTTATTATGCTATCCTTTGCCGGACAGTTGCGTGCACAAAACGATACCACCGAATTATTTCCTTACGGAGATATGAATCAGTGGATGGTACGGGTAGTCGACGAATCCCTTGTTATCGGAGGAAATACAAAATATCTGTATGAGATCACACCGGGCGATACGCTGAAAAACAACACCCCTTATAAAAACAGTATATCTCCGTGGGCTACGTCGACCGTCATGGCTAAAGTCAGCGGAGTGGTGAAAGCCAGTGTAACCGTATTCCCGGAGAAAAGGGATTCCGGTTATTGTGCCCGGCTCGAAACCCGTATGGAACGCGTCAAAGTGCTTGGATTGATCAATATATCGGTATTAGCCACCGGAACGATATTTGTCGGTGAAGTGATGGAACCCGTGCGGGACACTAAAAATCCGCAAAGCAAACTCAATAACAATATTCCTTTCACGAAACGACCGAAAGCCCTGGAATTCGATTATAAAGTAGAGCCGGGCGGGAAACAGATCAAAGCGACAGGTTTCAGCCGTATCGTCGATATCCCGGAACAGAATAATGCCGAAGCCAGCCTATTGCTGCAATACCGCTGGGAAGACGAAAAAGGGAATCTGTTTGCCAAACGCGTCGGCACAGCCTACGAACGTTATGACCAGGAAGTAAAAGAATGGCAAAACGGCCATCGGATAGAAATCCATTACGGAGATATTACCGGAAAGGATTTTTACCAGCCTTATATGGACCTGGTAAAAGGTGAATCGACACAATATGCCGCCAATAGCCAGGGGAAGATCGTCCCCATCCAGGAGATCGGCTGGGCCTCTCCCGACACTACTCCCACCCACATTATCCTCCGTTTCTCCTCCGGCCATGGCGGAGCCTACATCGGTGCCCCGGACGCCAAATTCTGGATCGATAATGTAAAACTGGTTTACTAAAATATCAAAAGCACATAATAACTACAAAGTTATATTAAAACCCGGCTTTAACCGATTAAATTCTTAGCATCCCGTACCATCATTTTAGCAAACCGGGCCGAAGCTCCGGGTTGCCCTAAACGGCGGATCACCTCATCGTAATTCCGGAGCATTTTCTCCCGGTCACGTTCGCTGTACAGGATACGGGAGAGCTCGTTGAGGATATTTCTTTCGGTCAGCCGGTGCATCATCAGCTCTTTGACGACTTCCCCACCGAAAATCAGGTTGACTAACGAAATATAGTCTACTTTAACGAAGGTCTTGAACAAATAATAACTCAACCTACCTCCTTCGCCATTGTAACAAACCACTTGGGGAATACGCAGTAAAGCCGTTTCCAGGGTCGCCGTACCCGAGGTAACCAGAGCCGCTTTCGCCTGACTCAACAAACGATAAGTCTGCCCATACAAAATACGGACCTCCCGTCCCTTCAGGTAAGGAGCATAATCGGCATCCGACATCGAAGGAGCCCCGGCGATCACAAACTGATAATCGGGGATCCACCATCCGAAGCATTGCCGGCAGCACATAACGCAGCTCCTGGCTCCGGCTGCCGGCCAGTAAAGCGATGATCGGTTTATCCGGTAAATCGTTCGCTTTTATAAACCCGGCAAAAGTCTCCTCCCGGTAAGGCCGGGCATCGATCGCATCCACCAGCGGATTACCTCCGTATTCCACCGTATAATGATAGCGCCCGTAAAAATCCGTTTCAAAAGGAAAAATCGTATACATCCGGTCGACATACCGCTTGATCTTTTTTACGCGCCCGGTATTCCAGGCCCACAACTTCGGCGAAATGTAATAAAATACTTTCAAACCGATCCCTTTGGCAAACCGGGCAATACGCAGGTTGAAACCGGCATAATCCACCAGGATCACCACGTCCGGTTTCCAACTCCGGATATCCTCACAACACAAGCGGATATTGGCCTTGATCTTACCGAGATTCTTCAATACGGTCAGAAATCCCATGATAGCCGTATCTTTGTAATGCCGGACGATCTCCGCTCCTGCCTCACGCATCAGGTCCCCGCCCCAACCCCGGATGTCGGCTTCCGGATCTTCAGCCCGTAACCCCCGGATTAAATTCGACGCATGCAAATCGCCCGATGCTTCCCCTGCTATAATATAATAACGCATAAAAGGTAAAGGTTAAAAGTAAAAAATAAAAACTCAACAGTACTGTACAAAGATAGCAAATTACAAGCCAAATCATTACTTTTGCAAGCGATTATAGAAATTTAATAGCAGTCGGTACAAATATGAATATTGCAGGGAAGAAAGTCGCTTATATCACCTTGGGTTGTAAACTGAACTTTTCAGAAACGTCTACCATCAGGCACAGCCTTGAAAAAGAAGGCACTGAAACCGTAGCCGATAAAGAAGGCGCCGATATCTTTGTGATCAATACCTGTAGCGTGACCGATATGGCCGAAAAAAAAGGCCGGCAGTTGATCCGTAAAATTATTCACCACAACCCGGGCGCCTATATCGTAGTTGTCGGATGTTATGCCCAGCTCAGAGCGAAAGAAATCATGGCTATCGACGGAGTGAGCCTGGTATTGGGGGCCGGAGAAAAATTCAATGTCGCCCACTACCTGCAACACCTCGAAGAACAGGAAAAGCAAGAACCTCACTCGTGTGATATTTTCAAAATCAGCAATTTCGACCTGGCCTACTCTTTCGGCGACCGTACCCGTTGTTTCCTGAAAATCCAGGACGGTTGCGACTATTTCTGTACTTATTGCACCATTCCTTTTGCCCGCGGAAGAAGCCGGAGTGCCAGTCTGCCGCGGATCCTCGACGCTCTCCGCGAGGTGGCCGGCAAAGGGATCCAGGAAGTGATACTCACCGGTGTCAATACCGGCGATTTCGGCCGGGGCACGGATATGAATTTCTTACAACTATTGCAACAACTCGACCGCCAGGAAGAGATTGCCAGGTTCAGGATTTCTTCTATCGAGCCCAACCTGCTGACCGACGAAATCATTGAATTTGTAGCAACCTCCAAGCGCTTCATGCCCCATTTCCATATCCCCTTGCAATCGGGTAGCGACGAAGTGTTGAAGCTCATGCACCGGCGTTATGACCGGGAATTATTCGCCGGTAAGATCCGCACCATCCGCCACCTGCTACCGGATGCTTTTATCGGCGTCGATGTCATAGCCGGCATGCGGGGTGAAACTGAAGCCTGTTTCGAAGACGCCCTCCGGTTCATCGAGACGCTCGACATTTCACGGCTTCACGTATTCCCTTATTCCGAACGCCAGGGAACCAAAGCGCTGGATATCCCCCTGACCGTTCCTCAGGAAGAAAAACACCGGCGGGTAAACCGGCTGATTTCCGTATCACAAAAAAAATTAACCGCTTTCTATCACCGGTTCGAAGGGGAAACCCGTCCTGTATTGTTCGAAGACAACAAAATCGGACAGTATATCTGCGGATTCACAGACAATTATATCAAAGTAAAACTCCCCTACGATGCCGGATTAGCCAACCGGATTATTCCCATCCGGCTAGAAAAAGGGCTCTTTTGTGAAGACGAATAAACAACTCATAATAAAGTGATTAACCCCATACACAAAAGGCACATACTTATTGTGTCTAATTAACAATATTTAATTTGAAGCGTTCACAATTAGTATTACCTTTGTGTAAGAATCAATTTCATAGTTTGTTTCTGTTTAGGGTTAGTAATTTAAGTCGTCAATTCATGGCGACTTAATTTTTTTATTTCATCCGATATACCTATTTTTGTTATAAATACTTTTTAACTTTGTATCAAAAATATAAACATCGATTGTTAAGTAATCAGCAATTTACTTTTTAATTAAAGCAACGAACCTAATGCAAGTTTTAATTACCGGAAGTGCCGGATTTATCGGTTACCACCTCGCAAAAGCTCTTGCCCGGCAAGGCATAGCCACTTATGGCATCGACTCGATAAACAGTTATTACGACGTATCCCTGAAAAAAGCCCGTTTAAAAGCATGCGGAATCGATCTTTCCCGTCAAGAACAGGAATACCGCTCTACCCTTTACCCCAATTATACGTTCAGGCAAATGGACCTCTGTGACAAACCTGCCCTCGACGCACTTTTCGCTTCCCGGGCCTTCGATACGGTAATCAACCTGGCTGCACAAGCCGGAGTACGTTATAGCCTCGAACATCCGGAGACCTACATCGACAGCAATGTGTCGGGTTTTCTGCATATATTGGAAGGCTGCCGCCACCATCATATTCCCCGTCTGATTTTCGCTTCTTCGTCATCGGTATATGGCAATTCGACCGAAGTACCGTTCCGCGAAGATGCGCGGGCCGATCATCCGGTCAGTATCTACGCCGCCACCAAAAAGAGTAACGAACTGATGGCCTATACCTACTCCCGGCTCTACGGCCTCCAGACCGTCGGACTACGCTTTTTCACCGTTTATGGTCCCTGGGGACGCCCGGACATGGCACCGATGCTTTTCGGCCGATCTATCCTGGAAGATAAACCGATCCGGATATTCAACGAGGGACGTTTATCCCGGGATTTCACATATATCGACGATATTATCGCCGGGATCGTCACAATACTCGACCACCCGGGCTTAGTGCGGGAAGATGTCCCGGGAGTACCGGCCGTCATCTATAACATCGGTCACGGTTCTCCGGTTCAGCTCATGGATTTTATCGGACTCCTGGAACAACATCTGGGTAAAACTGCCCGGAAAGAATTCGTCGGCATGCAACCCGGAGATGTGTATCAGACCTGGGCAGACACCACCAAACTCCATACCGATTATAATTACAGGGCCACCACCTCACTCGGGAAAGGAATCGAACAGTTTGCCCTCTGGTTCAAAAAAATGAAAACTTATGGATTATAATATATTCAAATCGCCCCTACGTCACTTTATCAAAGCAAAGATAAACGGTGGGGCCGTCTTGCTTTTCGTTGCCGCAGCCGCAATGATCATAGCTAATACACCCTTACGCGAATCCTACGATGCCTTTTTTGCCAAAGAGGTCATTTTGCAATTCGGAGACATCAACCTCTTTCACGTCCACGGAGGGAATATGACCTTCATGTCCCTGATCAACGATGCGCTGATGGCTATCTTCTTCTTCTCCGTCGGTCTGGAAATCAAACGGGAGATCCTGGTCGGCGAACTCTCTTCACCCCGCAAAGCTTTACTTCCGGTTGTCGCAGCTTGCGGAGGAATGCTCGTCCCCATCCTCATCTTTTCCCTGATTTGCCCCGAAAGCCCTGCCAGCCGGGGAGCCGCCATCCCGATGGCCACGGATATCGCTTTCTCATTGGGAGTATTATCCTTACTAGGGAAACGCATCCCCCTGAGCCTGAAAATCTTCCTGACCACTTTCGCCGTAGTAGACGATATCGGTGGCATCATTGTCATCGGAGCCTTTTACAGCAGCAATCTGATCCTGGAATACTTGCTTTGGGCATTAGGGATTATTTTCATTCTGTGGATAGGCGGTAAAGCCGGAATCAACAGCAAGCTGTTTTATATCTTCTTCGGCATCGTCGTGTGGTACTTATTCCTGAATTCGGGGATTCATCCGACCATTGCCGGTGTCATCGTAGCCTTCACCGTCCCGGCACGTCCCAAGCTAAACATCTACAAATATGTCGGAGAAATCCGGGCCAGCTTGCAAAAGCTTCCCGAAACCGCCGACATGGCCAATAATAAATACATGCTGAGCAACTCGGAACGCGCTATCCTCCGTCATGTCGAATCGGTCTCCGACAAAGTGATCAGTCCCTTGCAATCGATGGACGATAACCTGCATCCCCTGGTCAACTACATGGTGATGCCTCTCTTTGCCTTCGCCAACGCCAGCATCTCTTTCGAACATTTCACCCTGGCCGACATCGAAGGAGTGACACTCAGCGTATTCATCGCCCTCGTCCTGGGCAAACTGCTCGGCATCTTCTCATTTACATGGCTGGCCGTGAAAAGCAAATTACTGAACATGCCGGAACACATGGATGCCCGTAGCCTTCTCGGTGTATCCATGTTGGGCGGAATCGGCTTCACCGTCTCCCTGTTCATCGCCAACCTCTCCTATGCCGGGCTCCCCGACATCGGTCCTACCCTGCTCAACCAAGCCAAATTAGGTATCATCAGCGGTTCCGTATTCGCCGGTCTCGCCGGTTACCTGTTGCTAAAACATTTCTATAAAAATCCCCGGAACCGATAAATCTATCGGTTCCGATAAAATTTTGTATATCAATCTATTAAAACAAAACAACTAAATCACAACGATCACCCCAATGACCAATTACAAAAAAACTCTTATTATTTTGTTTTTTTTCAAAATTCATTCTATCTTCGCATCCGCATTGGAGAGGTGGCAGAGTGGTCGATCGCGGCGGTCTTGAAAACCGTTGACTGTCACAGGTCCGGGGGTTCGAATCCCTCCCTCTCCGCTGAAAATCAAAGAGTTAGCTAAAACTGACTCTTTTTTATTTGTGGCAAATTGAAGGGGAAAAGGTATTTTGAGGTAAAATCTGGGCTCGCCCGGATAGTGTACCCCAAAGTGTGTAAATCCCAGTAATTTTTATTTTTGTAATGACGAATTTCAAAAATGAATTATTATGGAATTTACACAGGAACAAATCCCGGAAATAATTCTCCGGTTGAAACTCTCCGATTTTCAGTCCTTAGCAATCATGGCTTGTAAACGCCTGTTGTACAGAAGTAAATTTACACACTTAGGGAAATACGATCTTATTTTTTGTCCAACAAGGGTAAATATGCCCCATACCCCTGGGCTTCCATGTCCTCTTTGGGAATAAAACGCAGAGAAGCGCTGTTGATACAATAGCGTAATCCGCCCCGGTCTTTCGGACCGTCGTTAAACACATGTCCGAGATGAGCATCACCAGTCTTGCTGCGTACTTCAGTCCGGCGCATACCATGGGAAGTGTCGGTCTTTTCATCGATCAGCCCCTGGTCGATAGGTTTGGAAAAACTCGGCCATCCGCAACCCGAATCGAACTTATCGGCCGATATAAAAAGCGGTTCACCCGTTGTGATATCTACATAAATCCCTTCCCGGTATTCGTTCCAATAAGCATTTTGAAAGGGCGGTTCCGTGGCATTTTTCCGGGTAACGGCATATTGTTCGGGGGATAATGTTTTTTTCAGGGTCGCATCGTCCTGACGGCGGTAAACCGTCTGCGGGGGTTTCATCCCTTCACCGGCCGGCCGGAGATTAGCCTGACGGGCAAGCCCGAACAGAGCCGGATCGATATGACAATATCCACCGGGATTCTTGTCCAGATAATCCTGGTGATAACCTTCGGCCGGATAAAAATTGTCCAAAGGTTTTACTTCTATCGCCAAAGGACGATCGTATCGTTTCGACAGTTCGTCCACGGCCCGGACAATCACCTCACGGTCAGCAGGGTCCGTATAATAAATCCCGGTACGGTATTGAGTCCCGCGATCGTTGCCTTGTTTATTCAGGCTAGTGGGGTCTATGGTTTTAAAATAAAGGCCGAGCAACAGAGGTAATCCCACTTCGGCCGGATCGTAAACCACCTTCACAGCCTCGGCAGCCCCGGTCCGTCCGCTACATACCTGCCGGTAATCCGGATCGGCAACGGTACTGTTTGCATAACCGACCTGAGTGGCTTCCACTCCCCGGATCTGTTTCATAAAATGCTCTGTTCCCCAAAAGCATCCCCCTGCCAGATAAATTTCTTTCTGATTTTCCATAGTCGTCAATTCCTGTGTTTTACCCTTACCTGCCTTACTCTGACCTGTACATCCGAAAGCTGCAAATAAGGCTAGACAAATCATCATCGTATTCTTCATCATCTTCCTTTCCCCAAGGGGTATTAACCGATAATATATCGTAACCGCCCCCCACAAAGTTTCAAAAACATATTAAAACTCCTCCTTTTACCTCCGAATCCTTCTTCTATTTTCCCCAGGACTTCGAAACAGGCCTTGTCTAAAGGTTTGCACCGGATACCGGAATCCCCATCGGCACGACAATCCGCAAATTCTACGATACGGCGGACCGATTCGCCGGGGACAACGGGATCTCCGGCATAGGATCAACCGACATTTGCCAGGGCTACCAAACGACTCTCCGGCCGAAATTCGGCCAAATAGAAAGGATAGGAATATTGCCCCAGCAGACTGCTTGCCTGCTCCATAAAAGCAGGGGCATCGTAAAGCAGCAAATCGATGTATAAATTATCGCGCCCCATAGTTCCTCCCAATAAGATTCCGATCTCACGGCCGGATCCCTTTTTACCGAGTACTTCTGCCGTCAACCGGTCTTCGATCTCATAGCGGAGTTTCAACATCCCGGAACGATCGGCTTCTCCCACCGGCATCACCAAAAATACCGCCTTGCTCCCGCATGCAGCCAACTTATCGGCATTCTCCGTCTCTCCATTGAAATAATCCTGCAGAAGATCGGAAAAACAGGTGGTCCCGATGACCATATCATAACGTAAATCCTTAACGGTATCGAATTCCATTCTATAAACACTATAACGCTCGTCAGGACGGGTAAGAATCTCTTTTTTAGCTTCTTCGAGCGCTACGGTCATACAAGCTTCCAGCCTGGTAAGGGGAAACATGCCTGCTTCCATCCCATCCGCCTTGTCGACATTACCGATATAGATATGCGACAGCGCCTCACCGATCGTCAGCTCCATCATGATATAAAAAGCATTGTAACAAGAATTATCGTCGAGAGAACAAAGTTGTTCATCATAAAAACGGATATCGAAATAATTCTGGTCTTCCTTATATTTCAATCCTACCATCACCTCATCCAACTGCACGTCTTTACCGTACATCTGAAATCCGAAACTCTCCCCATGAGTGCCCTGCATGCAAGGAAAGAAATGCCATTTTCCGCGGAACTGCTCCGGCATCTGCTCCACCAACCAGGGCAACAGATAAAAGAGATAGTTCTTCCCTTCGATGGTGAAGGTAAATTCATAATCACCACCGAGATTAAAATTCAGCTCGCCGGAGATCAGCTGTACTCCTCCGGAAATAAAATCCACCATTTTATCCACATCCTCCTCTCCCCGTTTTTCAATCATAGCAGCCAACCGGGGTTCATTGTCCGCAAACCATTGCCAGAATTCAGCCGTACGCTGCCGGAAGGTCTTGCCCCCGGTCATCGCTTCAGGGGTCGTCAGGCGGGCATTCAGTTTCTTTACTTTTCCCCCGGGTGTCAGCTCTTCGTCACACCATCCCAAAAACATACGGGCATCCTGATCGTCAGGGGTGAGCCGCAATACCTGTTCGAACCTTTCTTTAGCCTGCCCGAACCGATCACTATAGTAATATGCATACCCCAGACGGTAATGCCACAAGGGATCGTGCTGCCCTTCCGCTTCCACGGTCAATAACACTTCAGCAGCCGTCTCGTAATCTTCCAGGTTGTTCAAAGCCCTGGCCAATTGCCCGGTCAAATCGTAATCACGTTCTTCTTCAGGAAGAGCCAGTATGGCATCTACTATTTTCTGAAATTCATCGTCTTCGTGCCACCGGGCCAATTGCTTCAAAAATTTTTTATCCATATCGTTCCGTGTATCATGCCAAAACAGTCGGAAATATCGAATCACCCCGGCAAAAGTTTTACAGGAAATTCGGCCGCCACAACTCTTCAGCTTGTTTTTAATATTTTGTATAACCAGCACCTATCCTGCCGTCCCAGATAAACACTTGTCGATAAATATAAAAAACAAATCTGAAAAATCGCAGGCTTCACTACAATTTATTGCACGACCTCCCGGGACCACCGTGATTTTATAAAATATGGAGTAATTTATTTGAAACTATTCGATAGGATACAAAAGTTGCAGCTATAATCTATTTACTTTCAAATCCTTCCGGTCTATATAATTTTTATAACGGAAAGCGGGCATTCCCAAAGCCATTCCGGCATATATTTTTCCATCGATCCCCAATTTCTTTTCCAATGTCCCTTTTTTATCCTGCTCTATGGCCGAGCAGACAAATCCGGTATAAAACTGGCTTACTCCCAGACACTCAGCCATCAGCGAGGCATTCTGATAAGCCAGATTGGCATCCTGATAACCGAAACGGCTGGTCCGGGGAGCATGGATGAACACAACCGCTTTGGCTTTTCGCAGGATGAGATCGTTTCCTTTGGTATCCTCCCGCAACAAGCGTTCGAATACAGGGATATACCGGAAAGCATCGGGCATAAGCCATTTTACCAAAGGAGTCAATAAAGGATTCTGCATCTTTTTGAGTGCATTTTTGAATACTCCTAAAGTAAATCCGGTGATTTCCCGTAACCGGACCGGATCGGTAACTACTGTAAAACCGATCTGCTGGGCATTGCTTGCGGTAGGAGCACGGTGAGCAGCCTCCAGGATCTGTTGTAGCAACTCTTCGGGGACAGACTGAGCGGTGAAGGCCCGGTTGGAGCGCCTGGCTTTACACAACAGCATCATCTGAGCAGGTGCCGGGTAATCGGAGTAATCGAATTCGTGTACCTTCCCGGCAGGAAATCCGGAATGTTCTACTGCACCGGTAGGGCAAACGGCCACACAGTGTCCGCATACGAT
>ERZ827363.3219-NODE-3219-length-12681-cov-4.044749_pt1 | contig 12681 bp, 11 predicted proteins | sample MGYA00519776_ERZ827363 | MGnify/ENA primary metagenome ERZ827363 (study PRJEB31778, sample SAMEA3449288) | human gut metagenome | biome: human gut; feature: human-associated habitat; material: faeces | place: United Kingdom | collected 2010/2012 ...
GAGAAGCTGCAGACGCTGATGGATGTGGGCTTGGGCTATGTGAAGCTGGGCCAGTCCTCCACCACCCTCTCCGGCGGCGAGGCCCAGCGGGTGAAGCTGGCCACCGAGCTGTCGAAACGGAGCACCGGGAAGACCATCTACATTCTGGACGAGCCTACCACAGGGCTTCACACCTACGACGTACAGAAGCTCATCGAGGTACTGCAGAAGCTGGTGGATGCGGGGAACACGGTGGTGGTCATCGAGCATAATCTGGATGTTCTGAAAACCGCCGACTGGGTCATCGATCTGGGGCCGGAAGGCGGCGACCGGGGCGGCACACTGGTTGCGGCGGGGACGCCGGAGGAGCTGGCGAAGATCCCGGAAAGCTATACGGGGCAGTATTTAAAGCCGCTTCTGAAAAAATGAAGATTAGAATTATTTTAAAAACGATATTGACAGATCTATACCGGAGTGGTATACTATTCTTCGGAAATCATCCCGAAAGGTGGAATCAGATATGGCAGCAGAAAAACTTTTGAAGGATCTTTACGCAGTGGGGATCGAGGACCCGGGTCTTCGGGTCTTCGACATCGTCATGGCAACGGAATACGGCACCTCCTATAACTCCTACCTGCTTCGGGGCAGCGAGAAAACGGCGCTGATCGAGTGCAGCCACCCGAAGTATTTTTCCCAGTACCGGAAAAACATCGAAGAGGTCTGCGATCCGGCGGATATCGACGTGCTGGTTTTAGATCACACCGAGCCGGATCACACCGGCTGTGCGGCGCAGCTCCTGGAGCTGAACCCCAAGATGGAGATCTACTGCTCCCAGGCGGCGTCCCTTTATATCAAGAACATCACCAACCGCACGGACTTAAAGATCCATGTGGTAAAGGATGGGGAGACCCTTTCTCTGGGGGATAAGACCCTGGAATTCCGGATGGCACCGTTCCTTCATTGGCCGGATTCCATGTTCACCTGGTACAGAGAAGAGCAGGTGCTTTTTACCTGCGATTTCCTGGGGAGCCACTACTGCGAGCCGTATGTGATGGACACCTCCGTTTCCCGGCCGGAAGCCTATGAAGGGGCGTTCAAGGGGTATTACGACGCCATTTTCGGGCCGTTCCCCGGATTTGTGCAGAAAGGGCTTGCGAAGATCGCCGATCTGGACATCGGGATGGTCTGCGCCAGCCACGGGCCGGTGCTCACCAAGGGCGGACGGTTGGAGTACGCCATGGAGAAGTACCGGGAGTGGTCCGCACCCCGGAAAAACCCGGTGCTGACCGTGCCTGTGTTCTACTGCAGCGCTTACGGCAACACGGCGAAGATCGCCGAGGCTATCTGCGAGGGCATCAAAGAGGAAGTTCCCGATGCCTGTACGGAAGCCTATGATCTCATCGCCCATCCCCTTGGGGAGATGGCGGCGAAGCTCAACAGTTCCGACGGGTTTGCGGTGGGATCCCCCACGCTGAACCGGGATGCAGTGCCGCCGGTGTGGGACCTGCTGAGCCGGGTGGACGCCGTCAACTGCGCCAAGCGGCCGGCGCTGGTCTTCGGCTCCTACGGCTGGAGCGGCGAGGCGTTCGGGAACATCAAGTCCCGGCTGGAGAACCTCAAGATGGCGGTGTTCGAGGAGCCTTTCCGGGTGGCGTTTGTCCCCACGGAGGAGGATCGAAAGAACGCAAAAGAGCTGGGGCGGCGGTTTGCGGCTTCCATGAAAAGGTAAAAACAAGAAAAAAACAGAGCTTCGGCGGAGAACCGGGGCTTTTGTTTTTTATGGGAAAATCCGGCGGGAGCTTTGCGGCCATGCGGGGGAATGAATAGAGAAGATTGGAAATTTCATTGTCTAATATCCTCTGTATTCGTGAAGTAAGTCGCTTAGCTTGTCGTTTTTCTCGATGAAATCCATGAGGTATTTTGGGGTTATTTCAAATTGGAGATGACCGTTTTCTTTCCGCTCCTTTGTCGCAAGGATCTGTTCTCCTTCTTTTGAGGTGATCCGAAACCCGTGGATGATTCGATTCCGCATTTCTACAATTTCTAAAAACAGATTTTCAATATCCTTGTTTCCGGATTTTTTTATAAATCCGCTATTTGGCATAGAGCAGCACCGGATCATTCATGATAGTCCTTTTCCGGCAGGGCTTGCTTCCTGTAAGCTTCGTACATGGTATTTCTCCCTGCAGCTTCTGCGTTTTTCTTTTATCTTAACATGAGAGGGGGAAAACGCAAGGGGCGGCTGCGATTGACAAAAGGAGGGGGAATCTGTTATACTTTTTGCAGAGGGAGGGGCCATGCCGTACAGAAGACCGATTGCGAAAAATACGGATCCGTCTGGGCCTATGACTCTTCCGAAAATCAGAAATAAGGAGAAAAAATATGAGTGGAACATTGCCGATGAAAGAGCTTCAGGTTGTGATCGACGAGGTAAAAGCCCGGCTTTCCGACCGGCCGAAGCTGGCGAAGCTGTTTGAAAACTGCTATCCTAACACGCTTGCCACCACGACGAAAATTTTAGAGGACGGCTCCACCTTCGTGTTCACCGGGGACATCCCTGCCATGTGGCTGCGGGACTCGTCCGCACAGGTGCGGCACTACATCGGGGCTGCCAAGCGGTTCCCGGAGGTGGCGGAGCTGATCGAGGGGCTTTTGAAGAAGCAGATGTTCTGCATCCAGCTGGATCCGTACGCCAACGCCTATAACGAGGAGCCCAATGGAAAATGCTGGGAGCGGGACGAGCCGGCGCAGATCCCGTGGGTCTGGGAACGGAAGTACGAGATCGACTCGCTTTGCTATCCCTTCCAGCTGGCGTGGCTTTTCTGGAAAGCCACCGGCCGCACCGGCTGCTTTGACGGGGAATTCCAAAAGACCGCAGAGCTGGTCATGGAGCTGTGGACGAAGGAGCAGAACCATCCGGAGGATTCGGACTACTACTTTATCCGGAAAAACTGCCCGCCTACGGATACTCTTTCCCACGAAGGGAAGGGCGCACCGGTGGCGGTCACCGGCATGACCTGGTCTGGCTTCCGTCCCAGCGACGACGCCTGCGTTTACGGGTATCTGGTTCCTTCCAATATGTTCGCTTCGGTGGTGTTGGGGTATCTTTCCGAGATCTTCCGTGAGATCTATCACGATGAAGCGGCGGCTGCGAAGGCGGAAAAGCTGCAGGGCGAGATCGACGAGGGCATCCGGAAATACGGCATCGTGGAGCATGAGAAGTTCGGGAAGATCTATGCCTACGAGACTGACGGCATGGGGCATTACACCCTGATGGACGACGCAAACGTGCCGAGTTTGCTGTCTATCCCCTATCTGGGATGGTGCAAGGCTGACGACGAGATCTATCAGAACACCCGTCGGTTCGTTTTAAGCTCCGATAACCCATTCTATTACGAAGGAAAGGTGCTGAAGGGGGTGGGTTCTCCCCATACGCCGCCCCGCTATGTCTGGCACATTGCCCTTTCCATGCAGGGGCTGACCTCCTCCGACCGGGAGGAGCAGGAGGAGCTTTTGAAACTCCTGGAGAATTCCGACGCCGGCACCGGATATATGCACGAGGGCGTTTTCGTGGACGATCCGGCCCAGTTCACCCGTCCGTGGTTCGCATGGTCCAACTCCATTTTCTCCGAGTTCGTGCTGCACTATCTGGGAATGGAATAAAAGAACGAGGAACTTGCCCCGGCGCAGAGAAAGCTCTGCCGCCGGGGCGTTTTTGCGTTTCAGAGGATATTTTGCAGGCTGGGGCGCTCCCGCTGATAAAGATCTCGGATGGAGAAGACGGTCTGGCGCAGGCGGACGGAGAAATCATTGGTGTTCCCGGTGCGGAGAAGGGCGGCGCACTCCTCCAACCGGTCGCTGATCTCCGTTAAGGGCTCCTCCCGGACGAAAACGCCGATCCAGCGTTTTTTCTGTTCCCATTCCTCTTGAATCCCCGCAAGAGCGTTCAGGGCTTCGGAAGGCTCTGAGACAGATTCCAGCTGTTCCAATCGGGCGGAGAAGCCGTTGGTGACGGTTTTCAGCCAGCAGAGGGACCCAATCCCGAAAATCAGGATCAAGAGGAGCAGGATGGAGATCGTTACGACTCGTTTCATCGGCTGCCCTCCTTTTTGGGGATCAGGCAGTATTGGCCGTTCCGGTCGGCGGTCATGAGAAAAACGTCCTCTTCCCGGATGCGGTTGTCCCTTAAAACGGATCGGAGCCATGGCTCCGTCAGCCCGTAAGCGGAAAGAGCGGAGCGGAGGATCCGTCCATCGCTTAAAACGACGGTAGGCGGGTCGGCATCAGAGCCTTTTAAATCCAGCATCCGGGCGGTGACGGTCTGGGCCTTATATTTCTGGAGGATGTTCACCTGACCGGTGGTCTCCACGATAGCGTACTGTACGTCCCGAAGGTCGAAAACGGATTTGCCCCGAAGGGTCTCCATCAGGTCGTCAATGGAGAAACGCAGCTGCTTCATGGCGGACTGGTCGATCTGGCCGTTCTGGATGAGGACCACCGGTTTTCCGGAAACGAGGGTGCGGAACCGGCGGGAGTGAAGGGAGATGCCGGAGATGATCAGCTCAAAGCCCACCAGCACTACGATGGGAACCATGCCCATAATCATGGGGATGGAGTTGTCCTCGATGGGAAGGGAGGCAATGTTGGAGATGAGGATGGTGATGACCAGCTCCGAGGGCTGAAGCTCGCCTAACTGCCGCTTTCCCATCAGGCGCAGGCAGAAGATAATGAGAAGGTAAAGAAGGATCGCACGGATAAAGACGATCATAAGGCTCTTCCTTTCCGGGCGCATAAATTTTGGAAAGCCCGCCCATACTTCTGTTAGTATCGCCGCTCTGCGGGAAGTTATGCGGAAAGAGGGAAAGAGGATGAAGAAGGAAGCAAAAGCGGGAAAGCCGGATCAGCGGCTGGGGGCGGATCTGGATCGGAACCGGATCCTTTTAAGGGAGAAGCTCTGGAATTCTGCCGATCTGACCTTCCGGCCGGTGGAGATCGGGGGGATCGAAGCCTGCTTTGTTCTGATCGAAGGGATGTGCTCTCTCTCCAAGCTGGGGGATGCGCTGATCCGGCCCTTGTCGGAGCGGGTGTTTCCGTCGGGGCAGGCGCTTTTCGATTTTGTGGGAGGCTCCGCTCTCGTCGGGGATGTGAAACCGGTCTGCACCTTTGAGGAGGTGATCCAGAAGGCGACCTCCGGGTTTGCGGTGCTGCTGATCCAGGGGGTAGCGGGAGGGCTGGCGCTGGGAGCCCAGAGCTTTCCCTACCGCTCCGTTTCCGAGCCGGACGGGGAGGTCAACGAAAAGGGCGCAAAAGAGAGCTTCACAGAGCCTTTGAAGGTGAACCTGACCCTGATCCGGCGGCGGATGAAGTCGGGACAGGTGGCGTTTGAGGAGCTGGAGGTAGGGACAACCACCAAGACTGGGGCGTGCCTTGTGTACAGCCCTCAGGCGGTCAGCAGGGAAGTGCTTTCCGAAGTACGGAAAAGGCTTTTGAAAGTCCCGCTGGAGCTGGTGCTGGATGTGGGGTATCTGAAGCCCTTTCTGGAGGGGAAGCCGCTGTCGCTTTTCAGCGAAGTGGGGATGACGGAGCGGCCGGACACGCTGTGCGCCAAGATTTTAGAGGGACGGGTGGCGATTTTGCTGGACGGGACGCCCCATGCCCTCATCGTGCCGTGCCTGTTTACCGAAAATTTCCAGAGCTTTGACGATTACTGCAGCCGGCCGTATTTTGCCACGTTTATCCGGCTTCTGAAGTACGGGGCGTTTTTCTTAAGTATCCTGCTGCCGGGGCTTTATGTGGCGGTGGCGACCTTTCATCCGGCGGTGCTGCCCCATGCACTGCTTTTCAACATTACGGCGGCGGATGAGGCGACGCCTTTTCCGCTGATGATCGAAGCGCTGGTGATCCATTTGATCTTCGAGATCATGCGGGAGGCGGGGCTGCGGCTTCCAAGGCCGGTGGGGCAGGCGGTAGGGATCGTGGGGGCGCTGGTCATTGGGGATGCGGCGGTGACGGCGGGGATCATCGGGGCGCCTATGGTGATGATCGTAGCGCTGACGGCCATCAGCTCCTTTGTGGTGCCGTCTTTATATGCGCCGGGGGTGATTCTGCGGTTTTTGTTCATCCTGCTGGGGGGATGGACGGGGCTTTACGGGATCTCGCTGGCACTGGGGGTCTTACTGGTGAACGTCTGCCAGATCAGGAATCTGGGGGTTCCGTTTACGGCGCCGGTCTCGCCGGTGACGCCGAAGGCGCTGCGGGACGTGTTCTGGCGGGCCAGCTGGAAAAAGATGACGAAGCCGGAAAAGATCCAGGACCTGCGGGGCAGCGAAGCGTCCCGGAAGCCTATGGGAAAGGAGAAAAAGTGATGGAAAAGGAACGGATCTCGGTATTTCAGTTGGTGGTGCTCTTGTACGTCTGCCGCTCCTTTAATCTGCTTACGGCGACTCTTCACGATGTAGGAGCGGGGTACGGGGCGGTGCAGCTGGCGGCGTACCCGTTGGCGGCGGTGTTCCAGCTGGCGCTGATGCTGCCGGTCTGGCTGCTGACCCGGGAAACGGGGAAGGGGCTTGGAGAATCGGCAAAAGAAGCGGCGGGACGATGGGGGCTTTTGTTTTCCCTGCTGGGGGCGGGATACCTGCTGACCACCACGGCGCTGACTTTGTCCAGTATGGGGAATTTTTTGGTGAACACGGCGTTTCCTGGGGCGAAGGCGGAATTTTTTCTGGTGACGCTGACCCTGGCGGCGGGATATGGGGCAGCACTGGGGATCGAGGGGCTTTCCCGGGCAGCGCTTTTGCTGTGCATGGCCTTTTCGCTGGGGCTTTTTCTGATCTTGCTGGGGGTGGCGGATCGGGTGGATCCGGTCAACATGCGGCTCTTTCCGACAAGTGGGGCGGGGGCTTCCGTTTTCCATAGCGCATGGGTCCTTTCGTCCCGGTCTTCGCCGGCGTTTGCATTTGCGTGCCTTTTCCATCGAGCGGGGAGGGATGGGATAAAGAAGGGGTTCGGGTGGTATTTGCTGGCTTCCTTGCTGCTGCAGGAATTCGTGACCTTTCTCATTTCCGCCTCGCTGGGGGAACTGGCAGCGGGGCGGGCGTTCCCGCTGTTCACCCTGACGACGGTGGCAAGGGTTTCCGTGTTCCAGCGGATGGATGCGCTGCACTTAGGGGTCTGGGTGGCGGTGAGCTTTCTGCGGGTGGCGGTGAATTTCAGGGCCTGCCGGGAGCTTCTGAAGCCGTTTTTCGGGAGTTTTCGGGAGGAAAAGGGGAAGTGGGGGCTTCTGATTTTTCTTATGGCGGCAGCTTCCGGGCTTTCCATCGGCATGAGCCGGGGACGGGGGTTTTTACAGGGGGTGCTCCGAGTGCTGTCAGGCGGGGCGCCGCTTAGTCTGGTGCTGGGGGTGGTGCCGCTTTGCCTGTTTTTACTGCTCCGATGGAAAAAGCGGGGGCAAAACCGGGTCGTTCCGGGGAGAAAAAGGGAGGAAACGGCATGAAAAAGGGATGGAATCGGGCGGTGACGGTATGCCTGGCGGCAGCGGTGCTGCTTCTGAGCGGCTGTCGGTGGATCCCCATGACGGATCTGCAGGATCGTGCCATCGTACAGGGGGTGGCGGTGGACTGGGATCAGGGGGAGTATGCGGTGACCATGCAGGTTTTTATGCCGGAGGGATCCGGGGGGCAGACGGTGGTAGATCCCTCTCGGGAAAACGCTCAGATCCTTACCTGCCGGGGGAAATCCATCGTCCAGGCGATAGCGGAATCCGCAAAGGCCCAGGGGAAGGAATTCTACTTGGGGCACAACCGCATCGTTATCTTAGGGGGAGGGCTTTGGGGGAAGCCTTTGCAGGAGGTGCTTTCGTATTTCGGGAACAGCCCGGACTCCCGGATGGACGTGACGATGCTGATGACGCCCGGATGGGCGGGGGAGATTTTAGATGTGGGCATTTCTCAGATGCTTTCACCGGCAATGTCCATTGAGAACACCGTGCGGAACGCCGAAAAAAACGGACTTTCCGAGGAGGTGCTGCTGGTGGACGTGCTGCAGGCGCTGGCTTCTCCCCATCGGGCGACGGCGATTCCGGTGATCTTGCCGGTGGAGGGAGAAAACAGCGAGGAGCGGGATCTGAAGGCGGTGGAGCTTACAGGGATGGCGTTGTTTTCCGGGGAACGGTGCGAAGGGGAGCTTTCCGGGGAGGAGCTGCGGGGCTTTTTGTTTTTGCGAGATGCCTCCGGGGGGATCCACTATCCGGCGGAGACGCTGGAGCTGAAAGGGGCAACGGTGAAGCTTATTGGATGCCGGGACCGGATCGTCCCGGTGTTGGAAGAGGGGAAGCTAAGCTTCCGGTTGGAGATCCGGGGGCAGGGGGCTTTGATTGAGAAATTTCTGCGGGAAGGGGCTGCTTTATCGGCGGAGGGGATGGAGAAGCTCGAAAAGGCAGTGGAGGAGCAGATCGCAGCCGACTGCCGGGCGGCGTGGGAGAAAAGTGTTACAAAGCTTCATTGTGACTGCTTCCGACTGGGGGATCGGGTGCGGCAGAAGTGGCCGGAGCGGTGGGAAAGTTGGAAGGAAAGCTGGAACGACCGGCTCTCGGAGGCGGAGTTTTTTTGCGACGTAAAGATCAATGTGGATCGGACGGGGCTGGAAGAATGAGAAAAAGGGGATTTGAAACGATAAAGAGCGCTGTGCATATGCGCCAAAATGGTGTGCGGCGGTTGCTTTGGCGGGTGCCTGCTTCTTGCGGTGCTTGCAGCTCCGAAGTGTTTCAGCCTTGGGGAATTTTTAAGGGGGGGTACCCCCTTAAATGCCCTTTTCTTCCATATCTTTTCCGGCATGGGAAAAGATATGGTGCCTTGAATTACAAACAATGATCCAAAATGTACGAACCCGCATAGGGCAGTAGATCTTAACAAGTTCGCTTATAACGAAATTGTCAGGTTTTACTGCCCTATGCGGGTTCCATCATTTCTCATTATCGATCGTTTTGTTTCCTGCACCCATTCTTTTCCCATGCTGGAAAAGAATGGGGAGAAAAGAGCACTTAAGGAGGGTTATGCACCCTCCTTAAGAATCCTCCTGCAGGTTGGGGCGGGTTCGACAGAAGGGCCCCGCAAGGAAACACCCGCCGAAGCAATTGGCGCACACCTGTTTTGGCGAATCCGTGGATGTCTCTTTGACGTTTCAAGTCCTCGAAGGAGGACTTCGGAAGTATGCTTCGGCTTAAGGTTTCTCCCGTTGATTGAAAGACTTTGAAAAAATGTAAGTGCGGGAGAGGCTTAAGGGTTCTCGTCCGGATCGGAAGATTTTGGAAAAATTTTGGTGCGTGGAAATTGGGAAGGCTTCTCGCTGCAACCGGGAGGTTCCGGGGGAGCTAAAAGGCGCTGCGCTGTTTTGGCGGGGGAAAGCGGCGTTTTTTGCAGGCGGAGAGGCGGTTGGGGGAGGGGAGTAACTGTTCCGGTAGAAATTCTGGGAAAAATACCAAAAGGGAGGGGAGAATCGGGACAGGGGATTCGTGGGAACGCTGAATTTTTGAAAAAGAGGTGTTTTTTCATCAAAGGGATCCCATCCGGGCGGGATTTTGGAGTATAATGAAAGAAAAGTCAGGAAGGGGGAGTCGGTATGCGGCGGGCGGCGATGCGGCGGTGGAGAGCGCTGATCTGCTGTGCGGTCTGCATGGTGCTGACGGCGGGGATCGCCGGGTTTGCATGGCGGCTTTCTCTTCGGGAGGTGCCGAAGGAAGAGACATCGGCGCCGGTGCCGGTGGTTTCGATGCCGGTGAAGGAAGAGGAGGCGCTGCGGGTGGATCCGGTGCCGGTGGACGGGCTGGATCCGGAGCTTCCCATCGTTGCGCTGACGGTAGACGATTCGGTGACGGCTTTAACGGAGGAATACTGCACAGTGCTGCGGGAAAACGGATGCCGTGCCACCTTTTTCACGGTAGGGTATCTGGCGGAGGAGCAAGGGGAACTGCTCCGGGAACTGATAGACTGCGGCATGGAGATCGGGAATCACAGCTACAGCCACCAGCAGCTGGTTGGGCTCAGCCGGGAGAAAATTTGGGTACAGATCACGGAAAACGACCGGCTGCTGGAGGAGCTGACAGGGGTGGCGCCGGAGCTGGTCCGGCCGCCTTACGGACGGGTGGACGGAGATGTTTTAGGAGCGGCGGGGCATCCGGTGGTGCTCTGGAGCTTGGACAGTCAGGACGCAAGAGCGGAGTCGGTGCAGGAGATCGTAGACCGGCTGCTGCTGGCGAAGGACGGGGACATCGTGCGGGTCCACGACGGCATGACGGTGACGCTGGAGGCACTGCGGCAGGGGCTTCCGCTTTTGCGGGATGCGGGGATGCAGGTGGCCACGGTGTCGGATCTGTTTGCGGTCCGGGGGTATGGAATGGAAAACGGAAAGCGGTACAGCCGGCTTCCGGAGTGAGGGTGCAGGATGATCTGATTCTTTTCGGACGGGGTATCTGTATTTTGCTGCGACTTACGGGACAACGCCGGGAGTCTTCGGTTCTATGGCAAACAAGGCGGGAACATCGACGCTTATTACTCCGTCCGGATGGTCGATACATGGACGCCGATCTTTGATCTTTCCACACCGGAAAAGGTGAGGAAGTACACCGGAACCACCGAAGCGGACATCGATCGGATCATTTGCAGCGTCAGAGAGCGCCGCAGGAATCGGTACCTGACCCCGCATACGCCGGCGATCTTTACCGAGCGGATCGCTCAGCCTTTTTATGATCGAAGGGTGCGCCTTACATCGCATTTTCATGTGGAGGAGAGCTGCATCGGCTGCGGGCGGTGCGCAGGGAAATGTCCGGTGCAGGCTATCGAAATACGGGGAAAAAGGCCGATATGGGTCAAGGAAAAGTGCGTGGTGTGCCTTGGCTGTCTGCATCGCTGCCCGAGGTTTGCAATCCAGTATGGCAGGAGAACCAAGAAACATGGACAGTATCTCCATCCGAACGGATCGTGATAAAAAATCCGCCCTCTGCCGCAATGGAAAAGCTGCGGCAGAGGGCGGATTTTTATTTTGGGGGAGAATTACTGATTCAGGAGATCCAGGACGGCCTGCTTGGACTGGACGCCTACGGCTTCGCCGGTGATCTCGCCGTTTTTGAAGACCAGAAGGGTGGGAATGCTCATGATGCCGTATTCCTGTGCGAGGGAAGGCTCGGTGTCGATGTCCACCTTGCAGATCAGGGCGGAATCGCCTACCTCTTCAGCGACCTCGTCAAGGATGGGTGCCATCATGCGGCAGGGGCTGCACCAGGTGGCCCAGAAGTCCACAAGGACGGGCTTGTCCGACTGAAGGACACGGTTGAAGGCATCGGTCGTTACATGAATGACGCTCATAAAAAGCTCCTTTCTTCAGATGAGTTTTTTGTGTTCGCAATATTCGCAGACCAGCATACCGCCGGTCTCCAGATAGGATTTTTTCAGGTAGGATTCGTGGTTTGTGATGCAGTTGGGGTTTTCGCAGCATTCGCTGTTGTGGGGGGCGCCGTGGAAGAGGGTGACCTCCGGGGCGGTGCCTTCCAAAAGGGTCAGGATCAGCGCCATGCGGGTGTAGACGCCGTTCTGCGCCTGCTTGAAGTAAACGGCACGGGGGTCGTCGTCCACCTCAGGGGTAATCTCGTCGATGCGGGGCAGGGGGTGGAGGACCCGCATATCGGGCTTGGCCAGAGACATTTTTTCGGTATCAAGGACGTATACGTTCTTCTGCCGCTCATACTCTTCCCGGGAGGCGAAGCGCTCCTGCTGGATCCGGGTCATATAGAGAACGTCTAAGTCGCCGATGACTTCGGAGAGGGACTGGACTTCCTGGTAGGGGCAACCGGCGCTGTTCAGAACAGTCTTTACATAAGCAGGGATGGCCAATTCTTTGGTAGAGATCAGGATGAAGCGGTTGTTTGGGAAGCGGGTCAGGGCTTTGATGAGGGAGTGGACGGTGCGGCCGTATTTCAGGTCGCCGCAGATGCCAACGGTCAAATTGTCCAGACGGCCTTTTTCCCGAACCAGAGTGACAAGATCGGTCAGGGTCTGGGTGGGGTGCTGGTGGCCGCCGTCGCCGGCGTTGATGACGGGGCAGCGAGAGTAGGCGGCTGCAGTCTTGGCGGCGCCCTCCTGAGGATGGCGGATGGCGATGATGTCCGCGTAGCCGTTCATCATGCGGATGGTGTCGGCAAGTGTCTCGCCTTTTGCAACGGAGGAATCCTTGGGGTTTGCAAAGCCCAAAGTCTGGCCGCCCAGACGGTACATAGCGGACTTAAAGGAATTTTGGGTGCGGGTGGAGGGCTCATAGAAGAGTGTTGCCAGAATTTTTCCTTCCATTCTTCCGTAGAATTTACGGGGATCTTTTTCAATTTCCAAGGCAAGTTGGATCAGGGATTCCCAACTTTCTTTGGGCCAGTCGCTTAAGTCGATCAGATGACGAGAAGAGGAGCAGAGCATAGGATCCTTCCTTTCTAATATGAGTCAATCAGTTCTGTGCTCATTTTAGCACGTTTTTTAATGGATGACAAGGTGTTCGGGAAAATGATAGCAGATTTCCTACTATCTTAGGGGAAAACGGGAAGAAAACAGGAATTTTTGGAAAAATGGAAATTTCTTTTGGAAAATCCCTTGACTTTTTTCAGGGAATGGAGTAAACTATAAAAGCTGTCAGCGAGACGGTCAAATCGAATCCATCGAAAAACTT
>ERZ827363.3221-NODE-3221-length-12653-cov-6.947769_pt1 | contig 12653 bp, 10 predicted proteins | sample MGYA00519776_ERZ827363 | MGnify/ENA primary metagenome ERZ827363 (study PRJEB31778, sample SAMEA3449288) | human gut metagenome | biome: human gut; feature: human-associated habitat; material: faeces | place: United Kingdom | collected 2010/2012 ...
CTGCCGCACCTCGCTCGCCGTATCGGCACTTAGAATTATGCGGTATTGCCTTATCCGTTGGGAAAGCCGAAAAAAGCAAAAAAATGGCCTGTTTTTGCAACGTGGCGGACTTTTTGAATTTCCGGTATCCCCAAAATGGATGTACAATAGAAAGGAATCGCTATGAAATTTTCAGAAATGAAGTACGAACGCCCGGACCTGGATAAGGTTCTGGCCCAGTGCGAAGAGTATGCCAAAAAGATGGCCGCTGCCCAGAGCGGCGAAGAACTGGTACAGCTTTACCGCGAAGAAAACGCCATGATGGCCCATTACCACACGGCATCCTGCCTGGCATCCATCCATTATACCCAGGATACCCGCGATGAATATTGGAGCGGGGAACAGGAATGGTTTGATGCAACCGGCCCGGCGGTCAGCAATGCAGCACGCAATGTTGCGGAGGCGATTCTTTCCAACCCGCACGCCAAAGCGCTGGAAGAAGCGTTCGGTACCCGCATTCTGCCCAGCCTGCGCAACCTGGTGCTGAGCATGGACGACCGGGTGATCGAACTGCAGAAAGAGGAAAATGCCCTGACCAGTGCTTACCAGAAATTGTACGGCGGTGCAATGGCGGAGCTGGACGGCAAACAGCTGACCATCCCGCAGCTGACGCTGTATAAGCAGAGCACTGACCCCGCCATGCGCCGTAAGGCTTACGAGGCGGAAGCCGTTTACTTTGACGCCCACCGCGCCGAGTTTGACGAGATCTATGATAAGATGGTCAAGAATCGCAACGAGCAGGCACGCATCCTGGGCTACAACGATTACAGCGAGCTGAGCTATATCCGCATGAACCGCATCGGTTACGGCCCGGCGGAGGTTGCCGCGTTCCGCCAGGAAGTGGTGGAGCAGGTGGTGCCCATGATCCAGAAGGCTCTGGCTCTGCGCAACAAGCGCACCGGCATTGAGAACCCCATGTTCTGGGACAGCACCATCAGCTTTGCGGACGGCAACCCCGTGCCGCACGGCAGCTATGACGAGCTGATGGCCGGTGCCCGCAAGATGTACCATGAGCTCAGCCCCGAAACGGCAGAGTTCATCGACTTCATGCAGGATAACGAGATGTTCGACGTTCTCAGCCGCCCCGGCAAAATGAGCGGCGGTTATGAGGAAATGCTGCCCGATTACAAGACCCCCTTCATCTTTGCCAACTGGAACGGCACGGCGGGGGATGTGGATGTGCTGACCCATGAAGCAGGGCATGCGCTGGAAGGCTACCTGGCTGCCCGCAGCCCCAAGAACATCCCCGAAGATATCCAGTGCCCCGGTATGGAGAGCGCCGAGATCCACTCCATGAGCATGGAGTTCCTGACCGCCCCGTGGCATCACCTCTTCTTTAAGGAGGATACGGATAAATACGAGCTGCTGCACGCCGAGGACAGCTTTATCTTCCTGCCATACGGCTGCATGGTGGATGAATTCCAGCACATTATGTATCAGCAGCCAGATCTTACGCCGGATGAACGCAATGCCGTCTGGCTGGAGCTGGAAAAGAAATACCGCCCCTGGAACAAGTTCGGCGACCTGCCGTTCTATGGCCGCGGCGCAGGCTGGCAGCGCCAGCTGCATATCTTTGAATGCCCGTTCTACTATATTGATTACTGCCTGGCAACCGCCATTGCCCTGCAGTTCTTTGTGGCCAGCCTGAAGGACCACAAGGACGCCTGGCAGCGCTATATGAAGCTGACCAACCTGGCCGGTATGGCAACCTATACCGAGCTGGCCGAAAGCGCCGGAATGAAAGCCCCCTTTACCAAGGGCAGCCTGACCGAGCTTTCCCGCGCGGTGGCGGATTGGATCGAGCAGCATCAGGTAAGCTAAAACAGAATAAGCATCACTTTTATGCCGCAGGCTGTGTGCCTGCGGCATTTTTGCTGCCATTTTTGAAGCAGTGGGAAAGAACCAGATAAAATGTATTGACTGACATAATATTATATGATATATAATATATAGAACAAAATAATACCGGCAGAGCCGCCGCCACACGCAGCGGCACTGCCGGGCTAATACAACAGGGAAGGGGGCACCCACATGAGCTTTACCACAGGCGCGGCGCTGCTGGATGCCGTGGTGCTGGCGGTCGTATCGCGCGAGGAAGAAGGTACTTATGGCTACAAGATCACCCAGGAGATCAAGCAGGCGCTGGAATTGAGCGAATCGACACTGTACCCGGTGCTGCGGCGGCTGCAAAAAGATGGCTGCCTGACCATTTACGATGAACCGTTCAATGGCCGCAACCGCCGCTATTACAAAATTACCCCGCTGGGGCGGCAGCAGCTGGCAGGCTACAAGGCAGAGTGGAAAGTTTACGCCGCCAACATTGACCATATTTTTGGGGAGGATGCAAAATGACAAGGCAGGAATATATGCAGCAGCTGGCAGCTCTGCTGGCCGCAATGCCGGAAGCCGAACGCCGGGATGCCCTGGATTATTACGAAGAATACTTTGATGCTGCAGGCCCCGAAAAAGAGGCCCAGACCATCCAGGAACTGGGCAGCCCCCAGAATGTGGCGGAAAAGATATGGGAGGGTACCGGGGCACAGTTCGGCACGCCGATGCCGGATAACAGCATGCCAGAACAGGGCAGCAGGCGCAGAAAAAGCCCGGTGTGGATTGTGCTGGCTATCCTTGCAATTTTGATTGTTGTGCTGCTGGTGTTCATCGGCTCTTTCAAAATTGTGACAAAATATCAGTACAGCATTGCAGAGAGCGCAACGGCAGAAGAAGTTCCCCCGCAGGAAGCCACCGGGGAAGCCGCCGGGGGAACAACCGAAAATATGGACGAAAGCACGGATGAAAATACCGAAACAGCCATCACAAAGGAAAGTGCAAAAAGCGAAAGCACCAATCGGTTGGAAAGCAGCACGATGACGCTGGATGCAAAGCAGGTCCAAACGATGGTATTGGACCTGGACTGCGGCGAGGTTGCTTTTGTGCGCAGCAATGCAGCGGATGAGATAACACTCCGGTTTGAAAATTTCTATTCCGACTGGCTGGAGCGTACCGTGGACGAGGACAGCTTTAAGGTGCGGTACAAAATACCCAAAGGCTATATTTTCGGCAGTGACCCCACGCCCGCGCTGAGCATCGCCCTGCCGGAGATAGAACTGGAACAGATAGAGCTGAATCTGAACCTGGGCAGCGCCGACCTTGGTACACTGAAAGCCAAAAGCATACAGGCAGACCTTGCCCTCGGCAGCCTGTATGCGGATGAGCTGCAAACCGGGCAGCTGGATGCAACGCTTGCCCTGGGCAGTGCAGAGCTTGGCACCGTGCAGGCAGAGTGCGTGACGATTGAAGACGCCCAGGGCGATGTGACGATCAGCCGCCTGGTGGGGGCCAGCCAGGTGCAGGTAACCGACCAGCTGGGCAATATTGCCCTGACCCTGGGGGAAAAGGCAGACGGTTACAGCGTGCAGGCTGCATGCGGCCTGGGCAGCATTACGGTAAGCGGCGCCAAGCAGGCAAGCCCTTACAGCGCCAACAGCAAAGCAGCCAACGCTGTGATTCTGGATGCCGCGCTGGGGGATATTACCCTGAACTTTGAGGAATGAGCGGGGAAAAGAGCATCACATGTGCGGCATGCCGGAACGCGTTTGAAGCCCGTTCCAAACGGCGGACGGGTGCCGATGTGCAAAATGTTTTGATTAGTCATACTCTTGCGCCTGGCCATGGTGCAGTTTATACAACTTTTGCCCAAAAGGCCAAAAAAAGATTTAATGCAACAAATTTTGCATATTGTACGCGAATGTGGTACAATAACCAATAAGCAAATCAGGCAACGAAAAGGGTAAAGGAGAATTGCGAAATGGCGTATTATTTTAGTGAACCGTCCCGTACCTTCGGCGAGTATCTGCTCGTCCCCGGCTATTCCTCTTCGGAGTGCATCCCCACGGCTGTCAGCCTCAAAACCCCGCTGGTCAAGTACCGCAAGGGCGAAGAAGCCTGCCCCCTGACCATGAACATCCCCATGGTTTCGGCTATCATGCAGTCCGTTTCCGGTGAAAAGCTCGCCATTGCCCTTGCCAAGCAGGGCGGCGTTTCTTTCATTTACGGCTCCCAGTCCGTTCAGTCCGAGGCTGATATGGTTCGCCGTGTCAAGGCTTACAAAAAGGGCTTTGTCACCTCTGATTCCAACCTGCCGCCGGAGGCTACCCTGGCTGATGTGTTGGACCTGAAAACCCGTACCGGCCATTCCACCGTTGCCATCACGGCTGACGGCACCCCCCACGGCAAGCTGCTGGGCATTGTGGCATCCCGTGACTACCGCCTGTCCCGCATGAGCACCGATCTGAAAGTGACTGAGTTCATGACCCCGCTGGACAAGCTGGTTACCGCACCGGCCAACACCAGCCTGCATGACTGCAACGATATCATCTGGGATAACAAGATCAACTCTCTGCCGCTGGTAGACGAGCAGGGCAACCTGCAGTATATGGTTTTCCGCAAAGATTATGATTCCCACAAGGAACATGCCAATGAGCTGCTGGATGCCAACAAGAGCTATGTTGTCGGCGCCGGCATCAATACCCGCGACTATGCCGAGCGCGTGCCCGCCCTGGTGGATGCCGGCGTGGATGTGCTCTGCATCGACTCTTCCGAAGGTTACAGCGAATGGCAGTCCCGTACCATCGCCTGGATCCGTGAGCATTACGGCGACAAGGTAAAGGTCGGTGCAGGCAACGTGGTGGACCGCGAGGGCTTCCTGTTCCTGGCAAAAGCCGGTGCAGACTTTGTCAAGATCGGCATTGGCGGCGGCTCCATCTGCATCACCCGCGAAACCAAGGGCATTGGCCGCGGCCAGGCAACCGCCGTTATCGAGGTTGCCAAAGCCCGCGATGAATACTATGAGCAGACCGGCATCTATATCCCCATCTGCTCCGATGGCGGCATTGTGCATGACTACCACATCACCCTGGCATTGGCAATGGGCGCTGACTTTGTTATGCTGGGCCGTTACTTTGCCCGCTTTGATGAATCCCCCACGAACAAGCTGCGCGTTGGCGGCAACTATGTGAAGGAATACTGGGGCGAAGGTTCCAACCGTGCCCGCAACTGGCAGCGCTATGACCTTGGCGGTGCCCAGAAGCTGAGCTTTGAGGAAGGCGTTGATTCTTACGTTCCGTATGCCGGCCCGCTGGCCGATGGCGTGCAGACCACGCTGTACAAGGTGCGTTCCACCATGTGCAACTGTGGTGCGCTGTCCATCCCGGAACTGCAGCAGAAAGCCCGCCTGACGGTCGTTTCTTCCACCTCCATTGTGGAAGGCGGCAGCCATGACGTTATCCTGAAAAACAACCCGAACAATGTTTAAGCTGTTCCGGGTTGGGGCACCACGGCCAGCAGAATTTGCGCTTGCAATCTGATAGGATTTGTGGTATTATAACCAACATGAGATGCAAAGGGGCAGCTACCAATACAGCTGCCCTTTTTTGCACTTTTGCGGGTTCAGGCGGTAACATTGTGCGTTTTAACCGCCTGGGGCCGGGGGCTCAGCCCCAAAACAATCAGGGACGCGGCAGAATGGCTGCGCCAATTAAGAGAGGGAAAGAATTATGAAAAAATTTGCCTGCGCTGCGCTGAGCACTGCACTGCTGGCCAGCATGCTGGCTGCCTGCGGCAGCTCCGCATCCACCACCCCAGCGGCTTCCTCCGCTGATACATCCTCCGATACCGGGGCATCTTCCACCGAAGCTGCCGCTTCCACCGGGGCTGCAGCAGATGGTTCGCTGCACGTTGCCATGAACACCGATATCCAGACGATGGATGTGCACAAGACCAACAACGACTACATGGTGCCGCTGAATATCTTTGACCGCCTGTTTGAGATCAAAACCAATGCGGACGGCTCCACTGAGCTGGAGAAGAGCCTGGTGGAAGACTATACCGTTTCGGACGACGGCCTGACCTATGATTTCACCCTGCGCAGCGGTGTTACTTTCTCTGACGGCACCCCGCTGACCGCCAACGATGTCAAGTATACCTTTACCCGTATGCTGGCCCTGCCGGACAGCGTGCAGACGGATTATGGCTCTGCCATTGCCGGTGCGGAAGCTGTGATGGATGGCACCGCCACCGACCTGGAAGGCATTCAGGTGATTGATGACACCCACTTTACCGTTACCCTGTCGGATCCGTTTGCCGGTTTCCTGTATGAGCTGGCAACCGCTTCCTGCTCCATCATGAGCGAGAAGAACGTGGAGGAAGCAGGCGACCAGTTTGGTATGGACTGCTCCAAGACCATCGGCTCTGGCCCGTATGTGGTCACCAGCTGGACCCGCGACAGCAGCATTGTGCTGGATGCCAACCCCAACTACTGGGGCGAAAAGCCCAGCGTGCAGCATGTGGAAATTTCCATCGTGCCGGATTCTTCCACCATGAGCATGATGTTCCAGAACGGTGAGCTGGATATCCTGGATTGCGATTACATTGACGCTGCCGTTGTCAACTCTACCTACAAGACCCAGTATGCCGATGATATCGTAACCTCCAACCGTCTGGGCACCACCTACATGGCTCTGAACGAGAATGTGGAGCCGCTGAACGATGTTAAGGTCCGCAAGGCCATCCAGATGGCCATTGACCGCCAGACCATCCTGGATACCGTGTATAACGGCGATGGCAGCCTGGTGGACGGCATTTACCCCAAAGGCCTGATCGGCTACACCGGGGACAACGAGGGTTGGCTGAAGTACGACCCCGAACAGGCCAAGAGCCTGCTGGCCGAAGCCGGTTACGCGGATGGCTTTACCATGGAGATTGCTGCCGATAACTCCAGCAGCGATTCCACTCTGCTGGTCATCCAGATCGTGCAGCAGTACCTGCAGCAGATCGGGATTAACGCCGAGATCAAGAGCTATGACCCCGCCAGCTGGCTGGATCTGCGCAAGAGCGGCGATATGGTCAGCTTTGTCAGCTCCTGGACGGCCGACTATAACGACCCGGATAACTTCATTTACACGTTCTTCGGTACCCCCGAAAAGAGCAATGTGCGCAGCCTGAACTACTTTAACACCGACGTTATGAGCCGTGTTGCTGCCGCCCGCGGCATTGTGGACGACACCGAACGCCTGACCGAGTACGCCGCGCTGGAAAAGCAGATCGTGGAAGAGGACGCTGCATGGGTACCCATGTTCAGCCGTTCCCACCTGTTTGTTAAGGGCGACCGGGTCGCCTCCTTCACCCCGCACTGGGCCGGTTATAACGATACCCAGTATATCAACGTTACCTTGAAGTAATTTTTGGACAAAAAAAGTTACAAATAATGCAATGCAGGCTGCGACCACAGGTTGCAGCCTGCATTTTTTATGTTATAATTTTAATGCTTGTATATTTTACAGCATAAAAGTGTAAAAATATACAGTCGCTCAAACAGACTGTCCATAAGGTAAAACTGCATTCTGCCTGGCAGGAACCGTAGGGGCGCACATTGTACGCCCACGAACCTGAAAACTTAGGGCAACACCGCACAATTCCTGCCTTGCGGCTTAAGCACCGCTCCGGCAGCTGCGGCACGGCATCTGCGTTGCCAAAATGCTCGATAAGACATCCAGTATTATCTGCGCTTTTGGCTTGGCATCTGCCGCACCTCGCTCGCCGTATCGGCACTTAGAATTATGCGGTATTGCCTTAGCGCTTTTTATAAAAGCGCTGTGCCGAAGCAACGCCTGCGGGGAAAATGATATTCACCTGCACAGAACATGGTTTTAACCGATTGGCAGTTTGGAAACAGCGGCTGTGAGGGACAAAAGGGGAGTGACTCCGTGTGAAAAGCGTGATAAAGCGCATTTTGGGCACCATTCCGGTGCTGATCGGCGTGGTACTGCTCATCTTCATCATGCTGCGCATTGTTCCCGGCAATGCGGCGGCTATGCTGCTGGGTGAACATGTGGACCAGGCCACCATTGACCGCCTGACTGAAGTGATGGGGCTGGATAAGCCGGTGATCGTGCAGTTCTTTGACTATCTGGCCGGGGCGATCCATGGGGACCTGGGCATCAGTTATAAATATAACCGCGCTGTTACCGATATGATCATAGAGGCGTTCCCCTACACGCTGGAACTGGCCCTGCTGGCGGCGCTGTTCGCCTGGGTGCTGGGCCTTGGCACCGGTATTATAGCAGCCATCAGGCAGAACAGCCTTGTGGACCACCTGTTCATGGGCGTTTCGCTGGCTGGCGTTTCCATGCCTATTTTCATGGTGGCGCTGCTGCTGCAATACCTGTTTGCCTTCAAAATCAAGGCATTCCCGCTTACGCTGGATGGTACCTTCCTTTCCATGATTCTGCCCGCCATTGCCCTGGGCTGGAACAGCGCAGGCAGCATTGCCCGTATGACGCGCTCCAGCCTGCTGGAAGTGATGCAGGCGGATTATATTGATACCGCCCGTGCCAAAGGCCTGCGCAAGCAGGCGGTCATTCTGGGCCATGCGCTCAAAAACTCCATGCTGCCGGTCATTACCATGATGGCATTGCAGTTCTCCGGCATGCTGTCCGGCGCGGTTATCACCGAGAGCATTTTTGCCATTCCCGGCATCGGCCGCCTTGCCACCACAGCAATCCAGAACCGTGATATGCCGGTGCTGCAGGGGACCGTGCTGTTTACCACCGTGCTGGTCATTGCAGGCAACCTGATTGCGGACCTGCTGTATTCTGTGCTGGACCCGCGCATCAGAAAGGAGGCATAAGCCATGGCAGACGAAATGTTGAAAAATGCCCAGCCGCAGGAATTGGAAAGCCAGATCGGCGAAGAGGACGGCCTGAAAGAACAGCTGCTGCGCATGTGCCGCCAGAACAAGCTGGCCGCCTTTTCGGCTGTGCTGATTCTGGTTGTCATCCTGATAGCTATTTTTGCTCCCGTTCTGGCCCCCTATGGTGAGGCTGAGCAGGACCTGATCAGCCGTTTGCAGGGCCCCAGCGCTGCCCACTGGTTTGGCACGGATGAACTGGGCCGCGATGTGTTCTCCCGTATTCTGTATGGTTCGCGCCTCTCGCTTACCATCGGTATTCTGCCCAGCATCATTTCGCTGGTGGTGGGCATCTTCTTTGGCCTGCTGGCCGGTTACTTTGGCGGCTGGGTGGATTATGTTATCATGCGCCTGGCGGATATCATGCTGTCCATCCCGTCCCTGCTGCTGGCCATGGTGGTTATGTACACTCTGGGCCAGTCCACCGTCAACCTGTTTATCGCGCTTTCCCTCACCAGCTGGGCCAGTGTGGCCCGCGTGGTGCGCAGCCAGACCCTGAGCCTGAAGGAGAGCGAATATGTTGAGGCTGCCCGTTCGATCGGCGTCAGCAACGGCAAAATCATGCTCAAGCATATCCTGCCCAACTGCATTCCCTCATTGATCGTTCTGTTTACCCTGAATGTTCCCTCTGCCATTCTGTCTGAAAGCTCGCTGAGCTTTTTGGGCATCGGCGCACAGCCCCCGGCAGCATCCTGGGGCCTGATGGTCAACCAGTCCAAGCAGTTTTTGTTCACCCAGCCCTGGCTGGCCTTGGCACCCTGCATTGCCATTATGATCGTGGTGCTGGCGTTCAACTTTTTAGGTGACGGTCTGCGCGATGTGCTGGACCCCTACATGAAGAACCAGTGACGGCGGGGGAGAAGTAAAAGATGGAAAATAATAATAATGTTCTGGAAATCCGCGGCCTGAACTCCTATTTCTTTACCGAAAAAGGCGTGGCCCCGGCGGTGGATGGCCTGGACCTGGATATTCCCAAGGGCAAGATCATCGGCCTGGTGGGGGAGAGCGGCTGCGGCAAAAGCATGACCGCCAAATCCATTATGGGCCTGCTGAAATACCCCGGCCGCGTGGCGGGCGGCAGCATCCGGTTTGAAGATCAGGACCTGACCAGACTTTCGGATAAAGAGCTGCGCAAGATCTGCGGCAATGATATTTCGATGATCTTTCAGGAGCCGATGACCAGCCTGAACCCGGTGCTCAAGGTGGGCCGCCAGGTGCGCGAAACGCTGCTGGTGCATAACCCGACCATGAGCAAGGCGGAAGCCAAGCAGCGCGTGGTGGAAATGTTCCAGCGTGTTGGCATCCCCGAAGCGGAAAAGCGCTATGACTGCTACCCGCACGAGCTTTCCGGCGGCCTGCGCCAGCGCGTGATGATTGCCATGGCCATGGTATGCAAGCCCAAGCTGCTGATTGCCGATGAGCCCACCACCGCACTGGATGTGACAATTGAAGCCCAGATCCTGCGCCTGATGAAGGAGCTGCGGGACGAAACCGGCATGAGCGTGCTGATCATCACCCATAACATGGGCGTTGTGGCGGAAATCTGTGACTATGTGTATGTCATGTACGCAGGCAAGATCATGGAACAGGCCGAAACCTTTGAGCTGTTTGACCATACCATGCACCCCTATACCAAGGGCCTGCTGGATTCCATCCCGCGCATTGGCCAGAACGCCGAGCGGCTGCACACCATCCCTGGTGTGGTGCCCAACCTGCTGCACCTGTCGCAGGGCTGCCCGTTCAGCAACCGCTGCGAATATGCCACCGACCAATGCCGCACGGAAAAAGCGCAGCTGCATCCCGTTGCACCGGATCATCAGGTGCGCTGCTTCCGCTGTGAGGAGGAACATCAATGAGCGAGGTAAAACACGAAGTTCTTTTGCAGGCAAAAGGTATTTATAAAAACTTTGAAACCAGCAAAAAAGACCAGGCCGTCCATGCTCTGACCAATGTGGATCTGACCCTGTACCGCGGCGAAACGCTGGCCCTGGTGGGGGAGAGCGGCTGCGGCAAAAGCACCCTGGGACGCACCCTGATCCGCATGCTGCCCGCAACCAGGGGCAGCGTGACCTTTGAGGGGCAGAACATCACCGCCATGAAGGATAAGGAATTTGCCCCCCTGCGCCGCCGGATGCAGATGGTCTTCCAGGACCCGTATGCCAGCCTTGACCCGCGCATGAAGGTGCGGGATATCATTGCCGAACCGCTGGAAACCTATCATGTATGCAAAACCAAAGCCGAAACCACCCACCGCGTGCTGGAATTGATGCAGGCTGTTGGTGTACCGGCAGAGTTTTTGAACCGTTACCCGCACCAGTTCAGCGGCGGCCAGCGCCAGCGCATCGGCATTGCCCGCGCCATTGCGCTGCAGCCGGACCTGATCGTCTGCGATGAACCGGTCTCCGCATTGGATGTTTCGGTGCAGAGCCAGGTGTTGAACCTGCTCAAGGACCTGCAAAAGCAGTACGGCCTGACCTATCTCTTCATCGGGCATGATCTTTCTGTCATCAACTTTATTGCGGACCGCGTCTGCGTAATGTTCCTGGGCCATGTGTGCGAGGTTGCCACCAAGGAAGAGCTCTACAGCCGCCCCATGCACCCCTATACCGCCTTTTTGATGGATGCCATCCCGCAGGCGGATCCACACCGCCGCAACCAGCACCGCCGTGTGCTGATGGGCGAAGTGCCCAGCCCGGTCAACCTGCCGTCCGGCTGCTGCTTCCATACCCGCTGCCCTTACGCAACGGAGCGCTGCCGCACCGAGGTTCCGGAGCTGCGGGAATGGGATGGCCGTATGGTTGCCTGCCACCGCGCAGGCGAAAACTGGGACTGAGATAACACAGTGAGGAAATAACAATGCAGGCAGTAATCAACGTGGCCATAGCGCCGCTTACCACAAACCCGGCCCTCTGGGCGCAGAACCCGCAGCAATCCCGTCTGGTGGATGAGCTTTTGCTGGGCATGCCGGTGGAAATTACCGGCGAAGCCGAACAGCACATGGTACCGGTACGCACCTTTTACGGCTATACCGGCTGGGTAGCACAGGATGCTTTGCTGACTGGCCCCAAGGTGGAAGAATGGCTGGTTCAGCCGCAGATGGTGGTCATAGCCCGCTGGGCTGATGTGCTGGCGGAACCCCGTGTGCAGGGGGCCTGCGTGGCTGCTGGCCTGCCCTTGGGCGCCCGCGTGGCCGTGCAGGGGGAGCCGGAAGACGGCTGGCAGGCCGTAACGCTGCCGGATGGCCGCACCGGTTACCTGCGTGCGGATGCGCTGGCCCCGATGTACACCCAGCCCTGCGAGCAGGACCAGGAAAAGCTGCGTGCAGCCATTGCCCAGGCAGCCAAGCGCTACCTTGGCACGCCCTACCGCTGGGGCGGCAAAACCCCGGCGGGCATTGATTGCTCCGGCCTGTGCAGCATGGCATACCTGCTGTGCGGTATTTCCATCTGGCGGGATTCCGAGCTGAAAGAGGGCTACCCCATCCATCTGGCCCATGTTTCGGATATGCGCGTGGGAGATCTAGTGTATTTCCCCGGCCATGTGGCGCTCTATCTTGGCAATGGAGAGTACATTCATTCCACCGCGCGAGCAGGGGATAATGGTGTTGTGATCAACAGCTTTTACCCGGATTCCCCCCTCTACCGCCCTGACCTGCCCAAGCAGATCACCGCAGTAGGCTCCTACTTTGCCCGTCGGGAGGCAACCTGATAAAATTGAAATGAAGAAAAGCGCCTCTCTGTGATAGGAACAGAGGGGCGCTTTGATATGGGTTTTATAATAAATGCGGTCAAAAGTGCGGTCAGATAAAAAAAGAACTAGGGCAATACCGCATAATTCTAAGTGCCGATACGGCGAGCGAGGTGCGGCA
>ERZ827363.3238-NODE-3238-length-12599-cov-3.055485_pt1 | contig 12599 bp, 10 predicted proteins | sample MGYA00519776_ERZ827363 | MGnify/ENA primary metagenome ERZ827363 (study PRJEB31778, sample SAMEA3449288) | human gut metagenome | biome: human gut; feature: human-associated habitat; material: faeces | place: United Kingdom | collected 2010/2012 ...
GTTCCCTTGAACTCCTCGTAGATGACATCGTCCATCTTGCTTCCGGTATCCACAAGTGCCGTTGCCAGAATCGTCAGGCTTCCGCCCTCACGCATATTACGGGCTGCGCCAAAAAATCTCTTAGGCATATGAAGGGCCGCCGGATCAAGACCACCGGATAAAGTCCTTCCACTTGGCGGGATAATCAGGTTATAGGCTCTGGCAAGTCGTGTAATGGAATCCAGAAGGATGATCACATCCTGTTTATGTTCTACCAGACGACGGGCACGCTCCACAACCATCTCGGAAACTCTCTTATGATGCTCCGGAAGTTCATCAAACGTGGAATAGATCACTTCCACATTAGGTCCCTGGATTGCTTCCTTGATATCGGTAACCTCCTCCGGACGCTCATCGATCAGAAGGATAATGAGATGCATATCTTTATTATTCTTAAGGATGGACTTGGCAACGTCCTTCAGAAGGGTTGTCTTACCGGCTTTCGGCGGAGATACGATCATTCCTCTCTGTCCCTTTCCGATAGGGCTGATCAGGTCTACAATGCGCATGGCAGTTGTACCGCCTGCACGCTCCATAACCAGTCTCTCATTAGGAAAGATCGGTGTCATATCTTCAAAATTATATCTTCTCTGGCCTTCACTCGGATGGAATCCATTGATGGAGGACACGTAAAGAAGTGCACTGAATTTCTCTCCCTGGGTCTTGATCCGGATATTTCCCTGGATGATATCACCGGTCTTTAAATTAAAGCGGCGGATCTGGGAAGGCGAAACATAAATATCGTTTTCACCAGGAAGATAGTTGGCACAGCGGATAAATCCATATCCATCCGGAAGTACCTCCAGGATCCCATTGGCTTTTTCACCACTGTCCAGCTGTGTGGATTCTGAAGGAACATTGCCATTCTCCGGACGCGCTTCTGCCTCGTGGCTGCCATCACGTGTATAAGCACGTTCTTCCTGTGCCGGCCTTCTGTAATTCTCCCTGTTATATGCACTGCGGTTGTAGCTTTCTCTGTTGTTCTCTCTGCGTCCGTTTATATTTCTGTGTTCCTGATCATTCCGCTCCGTACGATACTCTTTCCGTTCCTGCTGATTTTCAGATGCTGGACGGGTTCGATATTCATTTTTTTCATTTTCCTGTACTTTCTCTTTCAGAGAATTCTCACCCGCTGTATTTCCCGGTGTTTCTTCCGTCTTCTCCTTCACCGCTTCCTTTGCGTCTTCTTCCAGCATTCTCTCGATCAGTGCCGGTTTTCTCAAAGTAGAGATTCCCTTCATCCCTCTTGCCTTTGCCAGATCTTTCAGCACTGCCAGAGACAATGATTCATATTTTTCTCTCATAAATAAATCCTCTATTCTTGCTTAATTATGATAAATTGTAATTTTATAATGGAAATCTGATGCAGTCTGACATGACCGCACTGGTATCTGAACCGTTATGAAATATGATTATGATAATAATATACACTATTTTTGAAGCAATGCAAGAAATTTTTGTCGACAATGAATCTTCCGTTACCGGAAGGAGGGGCTGGATATCTCAAGTAACGAGAATGCGATGCGCAGTTATTCAAAAAATCCCCGGGATAAACTCCCGGGGATTCGGCTGTATAACTTATTATTTCCAGATTACCTTATAAACATTCATGATCTTGTTTACCTGTGCGTCTGTAACCTTTGACAGTGCATTGGTGATTGCTTCGTATGTCTGAGGACGCTGTGCCTTCAGTACAGAAGGATTCTCTGTATACTCCAGAACGGATTCTGCGAAGTACTCAGACGCATTCTGTGTTGCATAAGCCTTTCTGACACCTGTGAATTTAGATTTCTCACTGTTATAAACAGATGCGAAAGCTGCATTCTTATCTACATTACCAGCGATAAATGCAAGATAATGGCCAAGCTCATGGTAGATCGTATCATCCTCCACTTTAAGAGTGATCGTTCTTGATCTTCCATCAAAATATCCGGCGTAGGAAACGCTTGGATCAACAATGACGGTAAATCCCATCTTTGTAAATGCATTTAATACTCTGCTGTCCATCTGAGGTGCAATAGATGCTACATTGCTGACTGTGTATTTCTCTTTTTTAGCAGTTGTACTTCCTGCAGTAGTAGCATTCACAGTTGTAGATGCCGCTGCAACAACTGTTGTAGTTGTCTGCACTGTAGTGGTAACCTTCTGTGTCTGTACTACATTTTTAGATTTTTTGGTGTATTTCTGGCTTGTATCTGTCTGTACGGTTGTTGTTGTCTTTATGGTTGTAGTCCGATTTTTCTTGGTTGTCTTGTTTGTAGTTTTCTTGGTTGTCGGAAGTTTCTTGGTATAAGTCTTCGTAGCTGCTGCTTTTAACTTGATGTTCTTCTTGGTTGTCTTGCTTCTCTTGGTTGTCTTGGTTGTAACCTTCGGCTGTGAAGCAAGCGGTGTATCATCATCTTCAATCGTCTGCTCGACTACCGGATCTGTGTAATTCGGCAGTTCCGGCACCTGTGAGTCCTGCCATACCATTGCAAAGCTTCCTGCTGTGATCAGTGCAGCAGCTGCAATACATCCAGCTGCGATCTTCTTTTTCATAAAGAAATTTTTAAGGTTCATTTTTTTCATACTTTTCACACCTTTCTGAAAACGGACGTTCCGACCGTCATCCATATTCGATGGCCGCAGAATTTACTGCATCAAAAAAACCGCTTATTTTAAATAAACGGCCGCGTCAACACATAAATCCTTTTCACCTGGATGCTGTCTGATTACGTCACTAAATCGGAATTTAATGCGGCAACCGGCTATCATAGTCTTTCAATTGTGACCTTAGACCCTTGGCTTTGCGTCCCTGCTTTTCAACAGGTTTGCCTTTTATATGTATAGTATATGTTTTTTCTTTCGAAATGTCAACATTTTACTCCCTGTTTTCTCTGCCTGTTCTGTCTTTTTTTTTCATAATCTGCTATACTGTTATCTGTAAAAAAAGAAAAAATCATTATATGACAGGAGAACGGCAAATATGTCAAAAACTTTATCTGCCCGTCTCTTTTTTGTACTGCTGCTTTTCGGAACTGTGTTTTTTCTGACTGGCTGCGGGAATTCCGGAAGTTCCGGTGACAAGCCTCCGTCTTACTCACCAGCCCGTGTTCTCACTCCGGAGGCACCCGGTAAACAGACACTGGGAAGTTCCCCTCTGATCCTGGATATTTCCAATCAGGACCAGGGTTATATGACTGCCAGCTCCGACTCAGGAGATTCCCGTATGAATATACAGCTTACTTCCCCGTCCGGTGTCCTTTACTCCTATTTTCTGGAGCCGGAGGAACAGGCTGTTATTCCCTTTTCGGAAGGCTCCGGAGATTATTCCATTACCTGTTACCAGCAGGTAGACGGAAGCCAGTATGCCGCACTTTATGCAGAAACTCTTACTGTAAAACTTCAAAATGAGTTTCTTCCATTTCTGTATCCCAACCAGTATGTGGATTTTTCCGTCAAAAGTGAAGCCTGTACTCTGGCACAGTCACTGGTCAAAGATGGTATGAACGATGTGGAAATCCTGAAAGCTTTTTATACATATGTCACAGAACATATCACCTACGATTACGATAAGGCAGATTCTGTAGAGGCCGGATATCTTCCTGATGTAGACGAAACCCTTCAGTCAGGCACCGGCATCTGCTTTGATTATGCAGCACTGACTGCGGCAATGCTTCGAAGTCAGGATATTCCCTGCAAACTTGAGATTGGCTATTCCGGCGACATCAAGCATGCCTGGATCGATGTCTACATCCAGAACAAAGGCTGGGTAACAAAAGCAATCTCCTTTGACGGAGATACATGGAAACTTATGGACCCAACCTTTGATGCCAACAGCAACGGCAATGAAGCGATCCAGGAATATATCGGAGACGAAAGCAACTACACGGTACAGTATACACACTGACCAACCACCCGCAAAAAAGGAGACTTTATTATGAAATCTAAACTGACAGCCCGGGAATTATCCAATTTCTGCGGGCAGATGGGAATACTGCTGCATTCCGGCATATCAACAACAGAAGGACTCCATATCCTCTGTGAAGAAAGCAAAACCGACACAGATCGTGAGATTCTGAAGCCACTTATCAATTCCATGGAAAAAAACGGTTCTCTTTCCCAGGCTCTTGAGGATTCCGGCTGTTTTCCAAAAGCTATGACCGCCTATATAAAAACAGGCGAAGAAACCGGTTGTCTGGATGAGATCATGACAAGCCTCTCCCGGCATTATGATCAGGAGCAGGAAATTTCCCAGCAGATACGAAGTGCAGTCACCTATCCGCTGATCATGCTTGGAATGATGGCAGTAGTAATCCTGGTTCTTCTTGTAAAAGTTCTCCCCGTGTTCCAGCAGGTCTTTCATCAGATGGGTCTGGAAATGAACGGAATCTCACAGGGACTTTTAAATGCCGGCAATATGATCAGTCGCTATTCTGCTGTTTTTCTGATTCTTGCAGTACTTCTCATTGGCTGCATTCTTTTTTTCAGTCTCACAGAAAAAGGTCATGCCAAACTTCGAAAACTGGTCACACATCTTCCTGTTTTTTGTGAGATTCCTGTTGCCATGGATTACAGCCGTCTGGCGCAGGGACTGTCTCTGGGGCTTCGAAGCGGTCTTTCTCCGGAAACCAGTCTTGAGCTTACAGAAGCAATGCTCACACAACCGGAAATTCTTGAGAAGCTCCGAAAAACTTCCGAACTTCTGAACAACGGGGAAGCTTTTTCAAAGGCTCTGACAGAGTCCGAACTGTTCAGTGGCATGGAGGGACGTCTGATCAGTATTTCCTTCTACTCCGGAACCAGTGACGAAACTTTTCGCAGGCTGTCTCAGCAGTACACAGAAAAATCCATAGATCTGATCTCTCAGGCAGTATCTGTTGTGGAACCAACTATTGTGATCCTGCTTTCCCTGCTTGTAGGACTTGTCCTGCTTTCCGTAATGATGCCGCTTCTGGGAATCCTTTCAGATTTTGCGATATAAGGTGGTGACAACATGGAACTTTTTGAAAGTCGACGAAAAAAAATTTTCCGGGGGCTTCTGCTTCTTTTTCCTGTATTTCTTCTGATATTTGCCTGTATTCTGTTTGTAGCGGGCGTCAGTCATACATCCGGCCAGGCTCTCGTGAAAGAACAGGATGCTCTGGAGCAGGCATTAAAGAACAGTGCTGTCCGCAGCTACGCCATGACCGGTGAATATCCTGAAGATCTTGCACAGCTCCTTAATGATTACCATATCACCTATGACAAAAAACGATTTATCGTAGAATATATCCCCAACGGTTCCAATCTCCTGCCTTCTATCAGCGTTATTGCGCGTCCTGGCAGTTCGAAAGGAGGCGCTTCTTCATGAAACTGAAAAAAAATACCGGCCATTCCATATCCTCTCTTTTTTCACTCCTTCTGTTCGGTGTTTTTGCGCTGTTTCTTATGCTGATGCTGTTGTTCTCCGCAAGAGTTTACCAGCAGACTGTAAAACAGACGGATTCCGATTCCGGGCTTGGGACTGCCATCACCTATCTGACGACCAAATTCCGGCAGCATGACCAGGCCGACGGGATTTTCTCAGGTTCCCTGGATGATATCCAGAACTTCGCCTTCTGCTTTCTGTTTATTGATATCGATCAGAACGATTTCAGATGCAATATCCTGACTTGATAAAGTGTACGCGATGGTAGATCCGACGCTGCCGGCTCCAATGATAGTAATTTTACTGCTCATAATCTTAATACTCCTTTTCTCCTAACAAAATTGACGTCTTAATGATAACACATTGTCAAAAAATTGACAAGAGCTTTTGTACAGAAACCTGAACAATTTTTTCGTTTAAATATTTGTTTGGAAGCATAAAATTGTTTGTTAGTTTGATATAATTTTCACATTTTCCTATTGGAGTAGATACTTGCAATTTAAGCAGTGGTTGGGGATTTCCCTGATTTTTGATTCGGTTAAGTACAGTATCTGAAAGCTTTATCTGTCAGAATACGTGCAAAGATTAGTCCTAATGGCAACGCTGCAATGATAAGGATCGCAGACGCAAACCAGGATGCAGCTACTGATAATGACATAATACCAAGATTATAAAATCCTCTGTATAAATATAATCCCGGAACCATGATAACGATTGAGGGAACTGTTACAGATATCCTTGGATATCCGACTTTATTCTTCAGCAGGGACGCCAGAAGTCCCGCAGTAAGTGCACCAATAAATGCGGCTGCAGCAGGAGGAATATTTGCAAGGTCTACCAGTTCCAGTCTCAGAGTATTGGCAACTGCTCCTATCCCGGCTGCTGCGACTGCCAGACGAACCGGGCTGTTAAACATGATAGAGAATCCAAACACTCCGCAGAAACTTGCAAGAAGCCTGAATAAGATCCACTGCTCTGTTGACAGTGAAAGTTTTATAAAATCTACAGGTTTCAAATGCAGGATCAGTGCCATGATCCATGCTGACATAGTAGCTACCAGAATAACGATCAAAGCATAAGTCAGACGTTCTATTCCTGAACGCATATCCAGTTTTGCAAGGTCAATACCACTGGTAATAAACGGAAATCCCGGTATGATAAAGAGCATTGCACAGATATATCCCGCTTCGTGCTGAACAGAAATACCAAATAATATTTCTCCAAGTTTGAGCAGACCTGCATATGCAAAACATGCCAGAGATACAGAAGACACAATACATAAGAACAATGTAAAATGGTGTTTGGTCAGTTTGCAGCGGAGATAATTTCCAATTCCTGCCCCGACAAATGCACAGAACATCTCAATCGGACCGCCTCCCAGCAGAAATGTAAATCCACAGCATGCGATTGCTGCTGCAAGTCCCAGTGCAGGCGGGGAATATAGACCATGTGTTTTTTCAATATTGTCAAGAAATGTATGCAGCTGTTCTCCTGACATATGTTTTCCTTCTTTTTCAAAGTTTCGGATAAAGTGTTCCAGACGATTTAACTTCAAAGTATTTACGCCTGTATTAGTCAGGCACAACGACTGGGTAAAACCATTTTCTCCGTCATAACATGTATATTCAATGGACATCAGACCAATATCCTCCGTACACGTAATGCCAAGTGCTTCTGCCAGTGTATTCATGGAACTTCTCACTCTCCATGCTCCGGTACCGCATGAGAGAAACATAATCCCCACACGTCCGATAATGGATGCTTTCTCTGCGATGCTGGAATCTACAACTGGTACATTTCCCCCATTTTCATCTGTATACTCATGCCAGGCAACATCCATATGGTTCTTTTTAATCACTTCCTGCGGCATTTTTCTCACTTCCTCATTCTATATTGTCAATCGGATAAAATCATCCGCTTTGCTACTTGCTTGATTTGTTAAAGCTGCAGACTGTCATTTCCTGCTTTCTCCATCATTTTCTCTCTGCATGCCAGTACGATTCCGTCAATCTCGTCTAAATGCTGCAGCATTTTTTTCTCAAATTCATGGATAGGAAGAAGAATTCCAATTTCATCATAGGGTTTATCCGGATTCTCTTTCTTCAGACCTGTTTCCTGTCCGTAGTATACCATGGCTCTTGGGGCTTCTTCCTGAATCTTCTGGAAAGCATCCCATACAACGGCATATGCCTGTGCTTCTGTCAGACCCAGTTTACAGGTGTCGGGAAGTGCATAAAGAGCCAGGACACCACGTTTACGGTTATCTTTTTCTTCTGTAATGTTCAGACCTTCTGTATAGGTACGGACAAGATCATAACCATCTGCAAGATACAGTGCAGATCTGGGGGCACATTCATGATGTTCATATGTTTCCTTGAATTTTGCATATTCTCTGGCTGAAACCTTTTCCCCGGGAAGAAGTTCTCCGGCTGCATCTGTAAGGAGCACCGGGTTCTCTCCTGCTTTTCCGTGGAATTTCTTCGGGATCAGATAAGCCTCCCTTAACAGGTCAAACATACTTCTGCCGCATAATTCCAACAGCAGTGCACTGATATCACCGTTCTGGTACGCATGAAACAATACCTGCAGGAAATGATCTCTGTCATTATCTGTCAGACGATGGTCGTCATCTATATGGTCATAAAAAACTCCGCTTAATCGTCCGGATGCTTCCGGCGAAGCCAAAATTTTAGAAAAAATTGTTTCTACTGCTTCTTCTCTTGGCAAAACTGTACTCATAATTAACTTCCCCTTTCCAATCGTGTCAGATTCTTTTTTCGGTTTTCATTATAGTCTTGCTTTTAGTAATGTCAACATAAAAAGAGGGAATTTTCTGATATCAATTTTACATAGATGCAAGCTAAAAATTATATAAAAAAGACATTCCATCCACTGGGGTAGAATATCTTTTCTCATAACTTATATGATTCTTTTGAAGTTACGTTCTATATACACAGTGGAAACCATTTTTCGATTACACATCGATGTACTTTTTCTTTTTTATCGTAGTTGATCCCCACCAGCAAAATATCTCCTGTATACTGCTGTAATGACTCTGGATATTTTCGTTCTTTTATCTGATTCAGAGCAGTTTCTGCGTCTTTGTTCCATTTCAATTCGACGAGTAATGCAGGATAATAGTCTCTGTACAGTGGTTTGGGGATGAAGACGAAATCTGCGAAGCCTCTTCCTGTCGGGAGTTCCCGGATTGGCTTAAAATAGTATTTTATTGCACTTAGGTACGCAATACTGAGTACGCTGCTCAGGGAATTCTCGTTATTGTACTGAATCACTGATGTGTATTCTGCATGGATTTTCTCTATCTGTTCAGCAACTGTTTCTGCATCCATTTCCCAGGTGGCTTCCAGTAGTTTCTCAGATTCCTGCTGGAATTCAATCAGTTCGTTCCATTTATTTCGTTTGGTTGCGGCACGAAATTCCTGACGGATTTCTTCATTGGGAATATAAGCTCTCTGGGTTCTCTGGTCGTAGGCAAGGTAACCCAGGTGGATCAACAGAGTCAATACATCATCTTTGTCTGCGAAGCTGACCATATCATTCTGAAATTCATTGACATTTACTTCTACAGAGGAACCGGACAGCATTTCTATGATGGATGTCCGCAGACCATCAAAATCCATGTTGATCAGTGGCAGGATTGACAGATAGGTTCCTGTCTGTGACCAGTAGCTCTGGAATGTCCGCATAATTGTCAGATTTACTAACGCATTTGGATTATATACATGGTAATCTCCAAGACGGTAACCATCGTACCACCGCCTCACTTCTGCAAAATCTATCTCATATTTTTCACACAAATCGATTACTTCGTCTTCATTAAAACCGATATATGGTGTCAATGGGCCGGCATTAAGCATTGTAAACTGGGTGAAATTATTTAAGGCAGACTGGGTTTTTAATTTCTTTATCGGTAAAATTCCGGTCAGATATGCAAGTGCGATATATTTTGATGCCTCAATTCCTTTAAACATGTTTCTGAGAAAGTCAATATACATTTCCTGTGCTGCCTGATTATGGGCTTCATCACGAATCAGAACATCCCATTCATCAATGATTACAATAAACTGTTTTCCTAATACAGTATTAATGCGTGCCATTGCTCCATATATAGTGCTGTTTTCCACCAGATTGACTTCAGGATAAGTCTCTCTTAATTCGGAAACAACGATATTCGTGATATATGAAATTAAATTCTCACTGGAACCTGCTGATATACAGCACCATTGTACATCAAAATGAATGACATCATATTTATTTAAATGTTCGTAAAAATCCGGACATTTGCTGATTTCCAGTCCTGAAAACATTTTTTCAGTGTCGCATCCTTTACTGTAATATGCAGTCAGCATATCTACAGTAACAGATTTCCCGAATCTGCGCGGACGACTGTTACATATAAACCTGGCATTTGTGCCCAATACTTTATTTGTATATTCCAATAATCCCGTTTTGTCTATATATACTTCTGAATTGACTGCACACTGAAATGCTGCAGCATTCGGATTTACAAACATACCCATTATCTCACCCTCCCTCTTTATTATTGATAGCTTTTCTGTCTTCTTATACAGCATCTTATAACCTCCTTAATAAATATGTTCAGGAGTTCCTGTCTTTTAGAAAACTCCTGCTAGAAATAAATAGTGAAAATTAAAGCATGACTTTTCTGAAAGAACAGATTCATGATCTGTATATGAATTGAGATTTGGCTGTAACTGTTGAAAATACCGGACAGTTACATAGATTTAGATAATTAGAAAATATGCTTTTGTTTATCATAGCATACCGGAACTTATTGGGCAAGAGACAAAAAAGAATCCAACGCATAAACCTATATGTTTTATGCATCAGACTCTTTTCATTTTTGATAATTATCCTGTCAGGAAAATATAATTATTTTCCACAGCAGTTTTTATATTTCTTTCCTATAAAGTAAAAAACTCGCGTATTGCGTAAAATCTTACCCGTAAAAGAATGTTTGCTGTATAGCATGGGAAGTTTAGTACCTGATACAGTTACAGATGAGTATATCTTGTCTGTAAAGGATGCTGTCAACCACCCTATGATGTAGCGCCACTTTAGGCAGCAATACCTATTGGGGATAAAAGGTCGAAGGCGTAAACCGTTACTACGACTGGGCAGTTACAAGCCCATTGCCTTTAGGTAATGGGTAGTTGACAGTTATACAATAGTAAGTCACAAACTCACATATGAAACATATACTAATATCGAGAACTGCAATCTATTATTGTCAGATTCCACGACAACTGCCGGAATGTCCTGTAAAATTACAGTCTGCCGGGCAGACTGTCTAGTCTGACGATATAAGATTTTTCCAGAGGTGATACTTTTCTATGCTGTTTAGTCGTCATACCTCAGATGATCCGGAATTATCCGGTACATCCTGTTGTAACAATAACAATCGCTGTAGCTGTGACTGTCAGGGACCTCAGGGGCCGCGCGGTTGTCCTGGTCCTACCGGACCCAGAGGCTGTCCCGGTCCCGTTGGTCCAATGGGACCTCAGGGCCCCCAGGGTGAACCCGGACTTCAAGGCTACCCAGGTCCTGTCGGACCTGTTGGAGCCACTGGCGCTACCGGACCTGTCGGAGCTACCGGAGCCACTGGCCCTGCCGGACCTTCCGGAGCTATCGGACCTACTGGCCCTGCCGGGCCTATCGGACCTACTGGTGCTGCCGGGCCTGCCGGACCTACTGGAGCCACTGGTGCTACCGGACCTGCCGGTACTGTAGCTCCGGCAGCGGCCGTAGCAGATGCCACAGGTCAGACAGATATTGTAACCCAGTTTAATCAGCTTCTCGCAAATCTCCGCGCAGCCGGACTTCTTGCAGCTTAAACCTCAGGAGGGGCAAATGCTCCTCCTGATTTTCTCAAAAGGTGCTTTAAATTATCTTCCATGATTTCTCTCAGCCTTTGTATGATTGTAAAAAATGAAGAAAAAGTATTGCCACGTATCCTGAAACCCATGAAAGAAATTGTAGACAAAATTCTTATCTGTGATACCGGTTCTACAGACAGGACCAAAGAAATTATCAGAGAATTTACAGCAGAAGTTTATGATTTTCCATGGAAAAATGATTTTTCTGCTGCCCGGAATTTTATTTCGGAAAAAGTCAGTACTGATTACTGGATGTGGCTGGATGCAGACGACATGATCACTCAGGAAAATCTGTACAGACTAAAACAATTAAAAGAAACACTGAGTCCGAACACAGATATGGTTATGATGGATTATGTCACAGATTTCGATGAATGGAATCATGCTGCATTCTCCTGTTACAGAGAACGCATCTTAAAAACTTCCCGAAATTTCAGATGGCGGGGAAGAGTTCATGAATCCATCATTCCCACCGGGAACATCCTTTATTCTCCCATACAGATTGAACATCGCAAAATAAAACCCTGCTCTTCCTTTCGAAATCTGCACATCTATCAACAGATGATCGAAGAAGGAGAGCCTCTGGAACCCAGAGACTTATTTTATTATGGCCGGGAACTTTTTTATCATAAGCAATACGAGTATGCCATCTGTGTTCTGAAAAAATTTCTGAAAGAGCCGGACGGCTGGATTGAAAACAGACTGGACAGTTGTCTGGTTCTCTCCTATTGTTATCAGGCATCAGGCAATGACCAGCATGCTCTTGAGATACTGTTTCACAGTTTCATGTCAGATATTCCAAGAGCCGAAATATGCTGTGAGATTGGGAAAATATTTTTTATGAAACAGAACTTTTCCATGGCAGCTCACTGGTATCATCAGGCACTTCTTGCACCGGACAACAGCCAAAACGGAGGATTCTATATTCCGGACTGCCATAATTTCATACCATTTCTGCAATTATGTGTATGTCTGGACAAATCCGGAATGCACAAAGAAGCTTTTGAATTTCACCGGAAAGCCAGAACACTGAAACCGGAACATCCTTCTGTTATTCAAAATCAGATCTATTTTCATGAGATTCTGGGATTTTGAAAAAAAATGCCACAGACCGTATTAATCCTTTACAGTCTGTGGCATTACGCTACATATTATATTGTTTTCCCGGCACTATTCTACAGTTACACTCTTAGCCAGATTTCTCGGCTTATCTACATCCAGCCCCTTCGCAACACTTACATAATATCCGAGCA
>ERZ827363.3241-NODE-3241-length-12598-cov-3.086662_pt1 | contig 12598 bp, 10 predicted proteins | sample MGYA00519776_ERZ827363 | MGnify/ENA primary metagenome ERZ827363 (study PRJEB31778, sample SAMEA3449288) | human gut metagenome | biome: human gut; feature: human-associated habitat; material: faeces | place: United Kingdom | collected 2010/2012 ...
AACGGTTGTTGGATTAATCTGTACTGTAGCAGCACTTGCTATTGGTATGACAATGCCAATTACATTAGGAAAGGACGGCTGGACATATATTACATTTGTATATATTTTCTTTGCGGCAGTACTTCCAATGTGGTTATTAAAACAGCCTCGTGATGCGATGACAACCTATATGTTTATTGGAATGATCGCAGGAGCTGTTGTTGGATTATTAGTAGCGCATCCTACAATGAATCTTCCTGTATTTACAGGCTTCCATAATGATCAGCTTGGTGATTTATTCCCTATTTTATTCGTAACCGTTGCTTGTGGAGCAGTTTCTGGTTTCCACAGTTTAGTATCTTCCGGAACATCTTCAAAGACGGTATCCAATGAAAAAGATATGTTAAAAGTTGGTTACGGCGCAATGGTATTAGAAAGTTTACTTGCAGTTATCGCTTTATGTGTAGCAGGAGCGGCAGCGTCCGCTAACGGAACACCAGCAGATGGAACACCATTCCAGGTATTCTCAAGCGGTGTAGCTGGATTCTTTGAAATGTTTGGAATTCCAGTATATGTAGCACAGTGCTTCATGACAATGTGCGTATCCGCGCTTGCACTTACAAGTTTGGATGCCGTAGCGCGAATTGGCCGAATGAGCTTTCAGGAATTGTTCAGTGTTGATGATATGGAACACGCAGAAGGATGGAGAAAAGTTTTATGTAATACATACTTCTCAACAATCATCACCTTAGCAGCAGCCTTTGTATTAACAAGAATTGGTTATGCAAATATCTGGCCATTATTTGGTTCCGCAAACCAGCTCTTATCTGCTTTAGTATTAGTAACACTTTGCGTATTCTTAAAAGTAACCGGACGAAGCAACAAAATGCTTTTCCCACCACTGATTATCATGCTTTGTGTAACAGGAACCGCATTAGTAGAGAGAACCATTTCTCTCGTACAGGCATTTTCTGCTGGTTCCGCAACATTTTTAGTAGAAGGCTTACAGCTGATTATCGCTATTTTACTGATGATACTTGGAGTGATCATCGTAGTAAATTCACTCCGGGCTTACTTCGCCTCAAAGAAGAATTCGGAAATTTAATTCGCTAGACAGGCAAGTATAGAAACAGACGAACAAAATAATCCATATATGTGACTTTAGTCGCAGCGTGTTGAATACTCGCTTATATGCTCGTATCCAACACTTGCTCCGAGGCCACAGATATGGATTATTTTGATTATATAGTTCTGACTGTGGCTGCTGTTGTGTCATATTGGCAAGGATTAGGAATAAAATTTAGTAGAATTTCAAATTGAGGGATTTGTAAATTTATTATGAGGTTAAAATTTTCAGGGAGCATTAATTATTCCTTAAATCCCATTCATATCTGATTTGATTCCTACGGCAAGCAAAGACAGAAAGCTTGGAAGGCAATAGTTTACATCTGTGGCCTGGGAGCAAGGTTTGAATGTAAGCGTGCCCGCGAACATTCAAACCGCCGCGACTAAAGTCACAGATGTAAACTATTGCCTTCCAAACTTTCGTCTGTTTGATATACTGAATCAAATCAGCTCACCTTGACTTCTTTGTGTGGAGAAATTATAATCTTAAATTAAGATTATAAGTAGAATTTAAAGCAACATTTGGAGAAGAAGCTTGGAGGAAGAGAGAAGATGGATGCAGCGAAGATGAATCAGGCAATTCGAATTGCCAAGCTATATTATGAGTTACATTATAACCAGTTAGAAATTGCGGCACGAGAGGGAATTAGCAAGTCTTCTGTAAGCCGTATTTTAAAGAATGCGATGGACATGGGGATTATAGAAGTTCGAATTAAAGATTCTGTTTTGGCAAATGGGAATCTGGAGAATGAACTGATTGCCAGATTTCCGATTAAAAGGGCGATTATTGTGCCAGATTTGGTAGGTAATTCGCAGATATTAATGCAGGATGTCTGTGCGGCATTAGCAGAAGACCTCCCACGTTATATAAAAAATGATAGTGTCATTGGAGTAACATGGGGACATGCACTTGCAGTATTAGCCCAGCAGCTTCCAAAGATTAAGAGAAGCGGGGTATCTGTGATTCAGTTAACTGGAGGATTTTCCAGAGCAATTTTCGAATCGGGTGCTTTGGATGTGTTGAAAAGGTTTGTAGACAGTGTTGGAGGAACAGGTTATCAGATTCCAGCGCCGGCAATGGTGGCGGAATCTTCGATTGTTGAAGCTTTGAAAAAAGATCCACAGATTCATGAAATCCTTGAAATGGCGGAAGTGTGCCAGACAGCAATTTATTCCGTAGGTAACTTAGAACGTCCGTCCATTGTATATGAAATGGGACTTATTGATGAAAATGATTATAAAGACTTCAGCAGAAGAGGAGCAGTAGGAGACTGCTGTTCCCACTTTATAAAACAAAACGGGGAACTATTTGATAAAAAAATAGATGCCCGTGTTGTAGGGGCTTCCCTTGAAACGATTAAAAAGATTCCAAATAAGTTAGTTGTTGCCGTGGGAAAAGAAAAAGAGAAGATTATAACAGCGGCACTTCAAGGAGGACTGGTAGACAGTCTCTATATTGATGAGCCAACAGCAGAATTAATAGTAAGACATAATTAATTTACTATTTAATTCATTAGACAAACTACAGACAAAGACACCCGAGAAGAGAACCCATCTAGCTGGTTTGGAGTTTGAGCTGCCGATTGTGAATGAGAAGAATGAACCTGTCAATTTTGAAGTGATTTATCAGGCAACAGATCGATTTATTGATACATTTTCTTTTTTGAATGTGAGCAGAGATGATAATGAACATATTTATCTGGCAGTTGATGACAAGACAGGAGATGGTCTGTCTTATGATTGCAGTTATAATACGTTAAAAATTTCTTTTGGGAAAGAAGAAGATATGAATGTGCTGTACAAAAGATTTTGTCAGTATTATACTTATATACAGAAGAAACTGCGTAAAGAGGGGCATATGCTGACTGGCATGGGTATTAATCCCCGTTATGCAGTGAATCAGAATGTACCGGTAGTAAGTGAGCGGTATCGTATGTTATTTCATCACCTGTCTTCTTATAAAAAGTATGGCAACAGTATTCCATTTCATTCTTATCCGAATTTTGGACTATTTTCGTGTGCAAGTCAGATTCAGCTTGATGTAGAAGAAGAGCAGGTAGTTCCAATGCTGAATACATTTACAAAGTTAGAACCGTTTAAGGCATTGATTTTAGCGAACTCTTTATGGGGAGAGAATGCGGAGATTTTATGTAGCAGGGATAACTTTTGGAGAAACAGTCTTCATGGCTTGAATCGCCATAATGTTGATATGTATAATGTTGTATTTGATACAACAGATGAAATTGTTCGATACATAAAGAGTATGAGCTTATACTGTGTAGAAAGAGAAGGAAAATATATTAATTTTCCACCAGTGGTTCTTAGTAAATATTTTTCCTCTGACCGGATAAAAGGGGAATACTTCGATGGAAATAGATATCGGGAAATCACATTCCATCCGGAGATTTCCGATTTGCAATATTTACGGTCATTTAAATTTGAAGATCTGACTTTCCGTGGGACAGTAGAGTTTCGAAGTGTATGTGAGCAGCCGGTAGGTGAAATTATGGCATCGGGAGCATTGCATGCTGGCCTTATGGAAAATATCGGAGAGCTTTCGGAATTTTTAGAGAAAGATACTTCCATCTATCATAATGGATATAATGCATCTGAGTTGAGAAGAACATTTCCTCAGGCCTTTATATGGAAGGGCGGAGAAACTTTTAAGTCCAGGCAGACAGATGGCAGAAGGAATGGAGAACGGAAAAACACTGGAGGATTACATCGAAGAGTATGGAGGAATGTAATGCTGCATATTGAAAATGAGTATATAAGAGAACATTTATTAGATGGTGCATTTGGAATTGAGATGGAAAGTCTGCGTGTTGTAGGAGATGGTATGCTTTCACAGACTGCACATCCTTTTCCGGGAGATGCACATATCGTCAGAGACTTCAGTGAAAACCAGACCGAAATTAATACAGGAGTAAATGAAAGCATCGAGGCGGCAATTGAAGAATTAAAAGGACATACCAGAAGAATTCAGGAAAAGTTAAAGGCACTTCCAGAGCCAGAATTGCTGTGGCCATTTTCTAATCCTCCATATATTGGCGGGGAGAAAGATGTGCCAATTGCACAGTTTGATGGGAAAGATGCACATAAAACAGCCTACCGTGAATATCTTTCCGATAAATACGGACGTTATAAGATGACATTTTCGGGAAGTCATGTAAATTTTTCTTTTTCAGAAGATTTGTTAAGAGCAGATTTTGCTTTGCAGTCTGAGCCGGATTTTATGAAATATAAGAATAAATTGTATTTGGAGCTGGCGCAGAAAATGGCTGTATATGGCTGGATTTTAGTGGCAGTTACGGCGGCCAGTCCGATTGTAGACAGTTCTTTTATGGAAAAAGGTGTCTATGGGAAAAGTGTTTTTACAGGCTTAAGTTCTGTAAGATGCAGTGAACTTGGTTACTGGAATGAATTTCCACCGACATTTGATTATAGCGATATTGATTCTTACGTGAATTCTATTGAAAAGTATGTTAAAAATGGCTTACTAAAAGCACCGTCAGAACTCTATTATCCTATTCGTTTAAAACCTGCAGGAGAAAATAATCTTATATCTTTGAGGAAGAATGGAATCAATCATATCGAACTTCGTATGTTTGATTTAAATCCTCTCACAGGAGCTGGAATTGATGCGAGAGATGTGAAGTTTGCACAGCTTTTAATGGTGTGGCTCGCAACGATGCCATCCTGGTATGTTTCCAAAAAGGATCAGGTAAATGCTGTACAGAATTTTAAAAATGCGGCCCATTATGATTTAAAGACAGTAAAAATTGCCCGTACGGAAAAAAGAGCGCGGTCTATCGTACATGAGGCATTAAAAGTTATCGGATGGATGAAAGAGTTTTATCAAGGCCTGAAAATGGACGATGTTCAACAAATCTTAGATTTTGAATATGAGAAATTTGTTGATCCAGAGAAGAGATATGCATGGCAGGTTCGAAAACAATATCAGGAAAACTATGTAGAAAAAGGACTTGTATTAGCGAGACAAAAACAAAATATGACTGTTTAGAGATATTTAGATATGACTGGAATCTCAGAAATTTTATAATCAGATACTTGCGAAAGAAAATCAAAATAGCTCAAAATGGTCATAATACAATATATGAGGAGAGAAGAAAATCAATGTGTGAATTGTTTGGAGTAGATTCTGCAAAAAAGATACCGTTAAATGAGTTATTAAGAGAATTTTTTTCGGATGGAACAGAACATCCCCACGGTTGGGGTATGGCATTTTTTTACGGCAATGCTGTTTCTTTAGAAAAGCAGCCACAGTCTGCTGTGACAAGCAATTATTTAAAGCAGAGACTTCGTGCTAAAATAGAGACAGACAAGATGATTGCACATATCCGTCTTGCGACCAGGGGAACAATGGACTATGAAAATACACATCCGTTTGTTATGCGTGATAATTATGACCGCACCTGGACGTTAGCGCATAATGGAACAATATTTGAAAGTGAAGTACTTGAGCCATTTGTAGCGGCAGAAGACGGAGATACGGACAGCGAACGCATTTTGTGCTATATTATTGATCAGGTAAATGCAGCGCAGGATGAAAAGGGAGCGGCACTGACAAAAGAAGAACGTTTTGCGCTTCTTAATCGTATTATCCTGGAAATCGCGCCAGAGAATAAGCTGAATCTGCTTATTTTTGACGGAGAGATTATGTACATTCATACTAATTATAAAGACAGCCTGTACCGTTGCCGTAAAGACACAGCAATCGTTATGGCAACTCGTCCTCTCGACCGTGATAAATGGAAGAACGTCCCAATGAATCAGTTACTTGCCTATGAAGATGGGAAGCTTATTTATACGGGTACAAAACATGAGTATGAATTTGTAGACAGCGAAGAGAAGATGCATATGCTGTTTCTTGATTTTGCAAATCTTTAAAAATAACACAGAAAAGGAAGAAATATATGTTAAATCAATTTTCAAGAACCCAGCTTTTACTGGGGGAAGAAGCAATGGATAAATTAAAAAATTCCCGTGTGGCAGTTTTTGGAGTCGGCGGAGTTGGTGGTTATGTCTGCGAGGCATTAGCGCGAAGCGGAGTCGGTACATTTGACCTTATTGATGATGACAAAGTGTGTCTTACAAACTTAAATCGTCAGATTATTGCCACAAGAAAAACAGTTGGCAAATACAAAGTAGAAGTAATGAAGGAGCGTATTTTAGACATTAATCCTGATGCACAGGTCAATGTCCACCAATGCTTTTTCCTTCCAGAAAATGCAGATGATTTTCCATTTGATGAATATGATTATGTTGTCGATGCAGTCGATACTGTTACCGCAAAAATCGAGATTATTATGCAGGCGCAAAAGCACGGAACTCAGGTAATCAGCAGCATGGGAGCTGGCAACAAACTTGATCCGGCAGCCTTCCAAGTAGCCGACATTTACAAAACCAAAATGTGTCCACTTGCAAAAGTAATGCGTCGCGAACTGAAAAAGCGAGGTGTAAAAAAACTGAAAGTCGTTTACTCCGAAGAAAAGCCAACACGTCCAATCGAAGATATGTCCATAAGCTGCAGAACAAATTGTATCTGCCCTCCGGGAGCGGAGCATAAATGTACGGAACGACGCGATATTCCGGGAAGCGTAGCTTTTGTACCATCTGTGGCAGGGCTTATTATCGCAGGGGAAGTTGTGAAGGATATTGCTGGGAAATAGGATTTTGCCAGAGAATTTTTTATATGCTCAAAGAACGGGTGAAGCATTTAATCACTTTCTAAGTACTAGAGCGTGTTTGAAAAATCATTGGGGCATTTATTTAGGAAATCAGGCTGGAATTGTGGGGGTTTCTAAACGTTAAAAGCACAAAGAAATGAAGAATATAGTTTTCAAAGATTGCGTAACACCGTCAAAAGCTATATTGAGAAAAATAAAGGGGAATGTGAGGTATATCCATCACCATTTGCGGTTTTTTAAATAAAGATGAAAAAATATATGTGGAGCCAGATATCAGTGTCATTTGTGATAAAGATAAATTAAATGACAGGGGCTGTGTAGGTACCCCGGATTTTGTAATCGAAGTTGTTTCAAAGTCTAGCAGGAAGATGGATTATACAACAAAGAATGCATTATATTCGGATGCCGGTGTAAGAGAATATTGGATTGTTGATCCTGAAAAGGAGCGAACAACGATTTACTATTACGAGCAGGATGAAGCACCGATGATAAGCCTATTTACTCAGACGATTCAAAGTGGGATTTATGAAGGATTGGAGATTAATATATCGGAATTGTTGAAGTAGATAGCATTCTGTAATAACAAGTGGAATGTATAGATTAGGAAAATCCAAAATGTAGCGGTTAAAAGAAAGTTTCAAAATTAAACTAACCTTTACATTCCAATATGTTATTACTATAAATTTATATTATAGAAGAAAATAATTGAGATGACAATATATTTAGGATTCTAATTGATGTTAATATAGAAAGAAAAATATTATTCCAGTTAGATTAATATTGTAAAATGCTGAGATAGATGCTATAATGAAGCTACAATCTTGGTGAAAGGTAAAGTGTAGTCTATTAATAAGATTTTTGTCTATGTAGAGGTAATAAAAATTGTCGACCAGTAATGATGTGAAAATATAGGAAGGTCGACAATGGGATAAATATAGGCTGAGAGCGAAATTATAATAAAAATATGGATATAAGATGAGGAGAATAGAAAGAGGTCGACAGAAAAAGAAGAAAGACTATAGATGATATAATGGTAGTTGGAGGACGGGAATTAATAGATACATTATGGAATGTAAATGAATTCAGCTGATCAGACAGAAGAATCAGTACGCGGGGGTTGCTAGAAATAATGGTTTAAAACAGGCACATGGAAAGTATGTGATTTTCTGGGATGCAGATGATTTATTTGAGCATAATGCATTAGAGGTTATGTATGCACAGGCGGAACAGGAAAACTCCGATATATGTATCTGTGAGGCTCGCAAGTATGATAATGCGAAAGAAAAATATATCCCTTCTGATGCATATTTAAAAGAAGATCTTCTTCCGGGAAAGCAGACGTTTAATAAGTTTGATGTTCCAGATTACATTTTTAACTTAACAAATAATGTACCGTGGAATAAGTTGTATCTCAAAGAATTTATAACAAAAAATAAGCTGCAATATCAGGCAATCAAACAGGCGAATGACACGTATTTTACGATTATGGCATTATTTCTTGCGGAGAGAATCACATATGTGAAAGATGTGCTCATTGCTTACAGGGTAAATAATGATGAGAGTTTATCAGGCAAGGCTTCTGATACCGTATTTTGTGCTTATGATTCATGGCTGTATGCCAAAGAACATATAGAGAAGTATCCAGACTTTAATCTTGTCCGGTTCAGTTTTTTGAATCGTGCCTTGAGCGGATTTTATCATGCATTGAATATTCAGACAACTTTTGAATCCTATGAGAAACTTTACCGTAAGCTTGTGGAAGAAGGTTTTCATGAGTTCGGACTAGATGAATGTACAGAAGAGAATATTTATGCAGTGTGGATGTATAAAGATATGCAGAAGATGTATGAGACAGAACCGGCAGATTTCCTCGTACAAAAGAGTATTACAAGACGTGTTAATAACGAGAATAATAATGTGCGCCGTAAGATCTTAAGAGAGAAGAATGCAGTGTTAAGAGAAAATGTGCAAGCACTGAAAGAGGATAAAAAGACTCTGCAGAGCGACAAAAAGAAACTGCAGGAAGAAAAGAAAAAACTTGAGGGCGAGAAAAAAAAGCTACAAAAAGAAATAGACAATATTAAGCAGTCTAAAGCATATCGTCTTGGAAACAAATTGTTGTGGCTTCCGAGAAAGGTCGTAAAAAGAGGATAAAGTGCGAGTTACTCTTGATTTTCTTCTTATTTTGGATATAATAAAGTAGTATAAAGAAGTAATAAATATTTACAGGGGTGGCCAAAGAAGGTATATTTATGTAAGAATAAGTATACCTTCTTTTTCTTTTATACTTCTTTGGGAGTAGATACTTGATATGCTTTAATGAGTGTAATACATAGAGAGGTGATATGTGTGAATACTTTACAGACAAATGACTGGCTTATTTTGAATTCAATTATTTATGAGATTTATACAACAGCCGATTTTGATGGAATGAGAAAAAAGTTTTTGGAGCAGATGAAAATGCTTGTAGATTTTGACAGTGCGGATTTTTATCTGGCAGCAGCGGACGGCGAGCATAAGCTTACAGCACCGGTTATGTATCATTGTGACGAGGATTTATCGGATGTATATGATACCATTGATTATGGGCGCGGAATTTTATATAGCGGAAAAAGTATCGTATACAGAGAGACGGATATTATGGCAGATGAGGTGCGGACAAAAACGGAGTATTATGACAAAGTATATAAGCCGAACAGATGGCATTATTCCTTACAGATGATTATAGCAAAGGATAAGCAGTTTCTTGGTGTAGTTACCTTATATAGAAATATTGGAAAAGATGATTTTAACCATGATGAAGTATTTCTTGTGGATACGTTAAAGGAGCATATGGCATATCGTCTGTGGCAGCAGAGACAGAACCGTATACAGTTTGGTGAAAAACTTACCGTATCAGCAGCGACAGAGAAATTTGGCCTTACAAGACAGGAACATAACATTCTGCACCTGTTAATGGAAGGAAAAGATAATAGCTTTATCTGTGATTACTTATCTATTAGTATCAATACGTTAAAAAAGCATATTTTAAATATTTATCGAAAACTTGGTATTCGAAACAGGGTGCAGTTGTTTAAGAAAATCAGGGAGAAAGAGTAGAAATAGTCTTTATTCTGACAAAAATATGTGCTATAACTATTTTTGATTTGGTAATAATCTTGTAGCAATTGAAATTTGTATAGCTTTGAACAATTCTATTTTAAAATGTATATATTGCTTTACAGTAAGCAAGAAAAAGTTATTTCTGAAAAGCTCGCTTTTAAAAAGAGACTGTTGTTTTCTTGTGAGGTAGAAATATACGATATATTACAGAGTTATACACAGAGGAAAGGAATGAAGATTTAGTATGTTAAAAAAAGGTAAACTTTTTCTGGTTGTATTACTGACTTGCTTTTTACTTGGAAATACTTTTGGCAGCATAGCAGTAAATGCTGCGGGAAATTCGGCAAGCCAGGCAGCACAGACGGTCGGAACAATGGCAAAATCAGATGAATATAAGGCATTCTGGTTTTCTTATTATGACTATGATGCCTATCGTACCAAGTATAAAAAGAGAAATGCATCTACATTTAAGAAGTATTTTACGAAGGTAGTGAAAAAGGGGAAAAGTCTGGGAATGAACTGTATTATCGTTCATGTCCGCCCGTTTGGAGATGCGATGTACAAGTCCAAATATTTTCCGTGGTCCAAATGCATTTCAGGTAAACAGGGGAAGAATCCGGGATTTGACCCATTAAAAATTATGACTTCTGTAGCCCATGCAAACGGAATGAAAATCGAGGCGTGGATTAATCCTTACCGTGTAGCGGCAGGTTCCACCAATTATAGCCGTTTATCTTCTAAAAATCTGGCAAGAAAGTGGCATAACAACAAAAAGACACGCAGAAATGTTCTTGCTTATCGGGGAAGTCTTTACTATAATCCAGCAAAGGCACAGGTAAGAGAACTTATTGTGAACGGGGCAAAAGAAATTGTACAGAATTATGATGTTGATGGAATTCATATGGATGATTATTTTTACCCAACATTTAATTCTTCCAATGTAAACTCTGCTTTTGATGCAAAAGAATACAAAGCTTCTACTATGGGCAAACATAAAAATGGCATTGTTGCTTTTCGAAGACAACAGGTTAATGCTTTAGTGAAAGCGATTCACAGTGCAGTAAAAGCAACAAAGCCAAATGTGACATTTGGAATTAGCCCGGCAGGAAATATTGATAATTTAACAAGCAAATATTCTTATTATGTAGATATCAATAAATGGTTAAACTCCCATGATTATGTAGATTATATTTGTCCACAGATTTACTGGGGATTCAAACATCCGTATGCGAAGTTTGACAGAGTGACAAAGCGTTGGATGAAAGCTGCAAAAAGCAAAAAAGTAAAAGTATACATAGGAATTGCTGTATACCGCGCAGGCCATAATACCGGTGCAAGTTCAAGCGAACGCCGGGAGTGGAGATCGGATGCAAATGTTCTCAAAAAGCAGGTACAGTATGCTAGAAAAAAAGGTTGTGACGGTTTTGCATTCTTTGACTACCAGGATCTGAAAAGCAAAACAAGTGCGAGAGCGGTAAAAAATTTGAAAAAAGTATTGAAGCGCTAATTTACTAAAGCACAGAACCCGAACAGATAAATAGAGCTTATTTATCTGTTCGGGTTCGTCTGTTTATCCAAACTACTAATTGTTGAGAAAAATTCTCAAATAAATTATTGACTTCTAATAGATATTAGGGTATGCTAACTAAATAAGAATGCGTGAAATAAAAGTAAGTTTTAGCAAACATACAAAAGAAAGAGGTTATTATGTTACCATTAACGATGGCAAGTCAGGGAGAACCAATGACAATTAAAAAGATTGGTGGAAAACAGGAGACGAAGAAGTTCTTAGAGACATTAGGATTTGTTGTTGGCGGAACCGTTACAGTTGTTTCTGAGATTAATGGCAATATGATTGTGAATGTAAAAGATTCCAGAGTTGCCATTGGAAAAGATATGGCAAATAAGATTATGGTTTAAAGCTATGTTTCAACATTGATAATTGAAAGGTTAAAAAAGAGATAGAAAGTTTGAATAGGTATTAGCCTGAGTATTAAGTTATAGAGATTATTGATTGTAGCGTACATTTTTATATCATATATTTTGGATAGCTAGATAATGAAGTCTAAAGCAAAAATATGACAACAATTAAATACTTATTGAGAATACATAACGCTAAGCGAGGATAATTGAGAAAAAATATCATTATTGGATTTTTTACTTGTAATTTCCCCCTCGGTTGGCTTATTATTGTGTGAAAAGAAAAGTGATTGTACTTTTACATAAGAATATTAATATTATCAGGAGGTCATGGACATGTTAGAATGTTTAACTAAAATTAACTGGAAAAAAGTGGGTTTATTTGCATCAGGTACTTTATTTGGAACAGCAGGTATTAAAGCTTTAGCAAGTGATGATGCTAAGAAGCTTTACACTAACTGTACAGCAGCTGTTTTAAGAGCAAAAGAAACGGTTATGAATACAGTTACAACTGTTCAGGAAAATGCAGAAGATATTTACGAAGGTGCAAAGCAGATTAACGAAGAGCGTGCAGAAGCAAAAGCTGCAGCAGAATTTGCAGAAGAAGCAGAAGCGGAAGAAGAAACAGAAGAAGAAACAACAGAAGAAGTTGGGGCAGAAGCAGTAGAGGAAGCTGCAGAATAGTTTTAACAATTTGGATGAAGAGTTAGATAAAGAGACTGCAGAATAGAGGCGGTCTCTTTTTTTAACAGATAAATAAA
>ERZ827363.3244-NODE-3244-length-12578-cov-32.932125_pt1 | contig 12578 bp, 10 predicted proteins | sample MGYA00519776_ERZ827363 | MGnify/ENA primary metagenome ERZ827363 (study PRJEB31778, sample SAMEA3449288) | human gut metagenome | biome: human gut; feature: human-associated habitat; material: faeces | place: United Kingdom | collected 2010/2012 ...
ATTTGTAAGAAACAAAACCATACAATGTCCAACCGATAAAGGTCACAATTGAACCATATAACATCGCTTGTTCACCTGCTGCATAAAGCGCATAGATACTATAGAGTGAACCGATAAAGGCAACAAAGACGGTTGTTTTATATTTTTGTGGCGCAACATTTTCCGCTTTCAATAACACAGCAAGTGCAGCCATTGAGAGCAAGTATGGAATAACGTTTGTTACTACCGCTAAGTCCACCAACACATTGAATTGTTTATTTAATGATGGGCTGATTGTCATTAATGATAGTAAAGTTTGTAACGCAGTAATGGTCACCATACCAACGATTGGTGCATCTTTACTGGTAACTTTTTTGAAGAATGCTGGGAAATAACCTTCTTCTGCTGAAGATTTAAATACTTGAGCAATAGTGAACTGCCAGCCTAATAATGAACCGAAGCAAGACATCACCATTAAGCCCATGATGACTTTACCGATTGTTTCATCAAACATATGAGCAAAGGCTAAACCGAATGGCGCTGTTGAATTAGCGAGTTCAAGGTTAGGTACAATACCTGCGATCACGTTAGTTGAAATGATATAAATTACCGCTGCCCCTAAAGTACCACCAAGTACTGCGATTGGTACGTTTTTCTCTGGGTTTTCAACCGCATCTGCGTTTGCACAAGCTGATTCTAACCCTAAGAACGCCCATAATGTCATTGAAATAGATACACCGATCGCTTCAAAAGTAGGTACGTTGTGTGGGTTCCAAGAATTTACATACATTGTACCATCAAACCATTTCCAACCGATGATTGAAATACCTACCACAGGAATGATTACACCCCAAATGGTAAATGAACTGATGTTACCGGTGATTCTTGCCCCACCAAAGTTAAGAACGGTTGCAAGCCAAAGAGTGAAGATGGTCCATAATGCGATAGAAAGCGGAGAAAGGGTCGCACCAAGGAACTCTGAACCATAACCCACAGCAGAAATCGCGATAGCTGTATTCGCAATAACTAATGATACACCGTAAGTGTAGTTTGCCATGAAGTTACCAGCTTTACCGAAAGAGTATTCCGCATAACCACCCATACCACCAGATTTTTTACTAAACATACCGCATTGTGCGAATGCATAAGCTAAGGCTGTTGAACCAACGGCTGTCACAAGCCAAGAAACGATGGAAATAGTCCCAATTTCGGCTAATTTGGTCGGTAACATAATGATACCGGAACCCATCATATTAACCATGGTAAGAATGGTGAGTTGTACCACACCAATTTTGTTACTTTTAGCACTCATAATTTATACTCCTACAAGTGCGGTCAAAAATTAGATGTTTTTAACCGCACTTTTTTTGTTTGTGCTGAGAGGGTTATGAGAAAAAACCTCATAACCTCACTTTATTAATAGTCAGTTAAAACATAGCCATATGCACGAGTACGTCCATCAGGGTCTTTTTGTAAGTAAACCCCTTGGATCTCAGGTGCAAAGCCAGGTAATGTGTTGATACCTTCTTCTAATGCAAGGAAGTATTTTTGTGCAGTTGAACTCCATCTTTCCCCTGGAACCACACATAACACACCTGGAGGATAAGGTAATGCACCTTCCGCAGCTACACGACCAACAATGTCTGTTAATGGAACAAGTTCAACTTTGTTACGAACGAATTCAATATTCGCATCGTGTGGATTTAACGCATATTCCGGTAATGTTGCTTTGCGGAATAGGTCTTTTTGAAGTTGTTTTACATTACGGCTTACATAAAGGTCATGCATTTCTTGGCATAATTGACGGATGGTGTAGCCTTTGTAACGGTCTTCGTTGTTTTTATACACAGTTGGCAATACATCTTTTAATAAAGAGTCTTGTTTAATGTGTTTTTCAAACAAGGCGATTTGAGCAACCAAAGTTTGCATTTTGGTGAGGGTTTCTGCCGGAGTGAGCAAGAATAAGATTGAGTTCAAGTCACATTTTTCCGGAATAATACCGTTTTCACGTAAGTAGTTTGCAAGAATAGTTGCTGGTACACCAAATTTTTCATATTCACCGGTTTCTAAGCTAATACCTGGAGTGGTAAGCAAGAATTTACATGGGTCAACGAAGTATTGTTCATCAGCATAGCCTTCAAATTTATGCCATGTATCTGTTGGGTGGAATTTGAAGAATTCGAGATTAGTTGCAATTTCTTCTGTGTCATAATCTTGCCATTTTTTACCTTTAATTGTGGTTGGAATAAATGGACGAATTAATTCACAGTGATTTAATACTAATTTACGAGCTTCGATACCTACTTTCACACATTCATGCCATAAACGACGACCTGCTTCACTACCTTGAATTTTTGCATTCACATCTAATGCCGCAAATAATGGATAGAACGGACTGGTTGACGCATGTAACATAAAGGCATTATTGAAACGTTTGTGGTTTACATAACGATCTTGACCTTTAATATGTTTATCTTTTTTGTGAATTTGTGAAGTTTGTGAGAAACCTGCTTGTTGTTTATGAACAGATTGAGTCACTAAAATACCCGGGTCATTTTCATTTAATTCAAGCAATAATGGAGAGCAGTCTTTCATCATTGGAATGAATTGTTCATAACCTACCCATGCAGAGTCGAATAAGATGTAGTCACAAAGATGACCAATTTTATCTACCACTTGACGTGCGTTATAAATTGTACCGTCATAAGTACCTAATTGAATAACGGCTAAACGGAATGGACGTTTTTGGTTTAATTTTTCAGGTGCAACTTCTTTAATTAATGATTTCAAATAATCTTCTTCGAAGCAGTGACTATCGATACCACCAATGAAACCAAATGGGTTACGTGCAGTTTCTAAGTAAATTGGGGTTGCACCCGCTTGAATTAATGCACCATGGTGGTTTGATTTATGGTTATTACGGTCAAATAATACTAAATCGCCCGGAGCAAGTACTGCGTTTAACGCAACTTTGTTTGAAGAAGATGTACCATTTAATACAAAGTAAGTTTTATCTGCATTGAATACTTGAGCCGCATATTTTTGTGCATCACAAGCTGCACCTTCGTGAATTAACAAGTCACCTAATTTCACGTCAGCATTACAAATATCTGAACGGAAAATGTTTTCACCGTAGAAGTCATAAAGGAAACGACCTGCTGGGTGTTTACGATAGTATTGACCACCTTGGTGTCCTGGACAGTCAAAAGCAATGTTACCCATTTCTACATATTCACTTAACATTTTGAAGAATGGAGGCAACATTTTATCTTCATAAAATTTCGCTGCGGTTTCGATTTGACGACTATAAAGCTTAATGTCATAACCATTTAAATCTTGGATATGATAAATAGCATCATAGAATTTCGGATCAACTTGTTCTTCTTCAGTTTGAACAACAAATACTGGAATACCAAAGTTCGTTGCCTGAATACGTTCAAGGTATTCACCTACATCTCCTGAAGTCAACACAATAGCGGCAACATCAGTAAAGTCTGTTTTGTCAATTTCAACTAATTCTCTATTTGTAGAGAAATATTGTTCAACTTTTGGACTATATGCAATTTTTAAGTTTGGCATAATAAACTCCTTTTATTTATTTTTTTGACGTAAAGTTACCCTGCATTATTAATCTTAATAACGCACTAGATTTATTTAGAATAAAACAACCCGCTCTAGTTTTTAATATAAAAAAACCAAAGTAAGAATTTTTTATTTTAAATTAAATAAGATTAGGTTAATTTCAAAAAATATTTCTTGTCTGTTCTAGACAATACAAAAATATTCAGAAATTAATCTGTGAAGACTCTCTAAACAGAGAGAACAACTCTGTTTAGAGAGCCGTGTTGGATGGTTTGTTTTGAGAAGCAAATAGTGAGTATGAGAAGCAAGAGCGATGCGACGGCATCATAATATGGCGTGTACGACGGATATGCACCATCAAAGAACGACCTTTTATCGGATTAAACCGTAAAAGTCTCAATACTTTCGTATGGACGTATCTGTGTATATATGTACGAAGTAGCATAGAAAAATTCCCTCTTTCTATCTAAACTAACCTTTGTTGGGTATATTCTCTGCTTGTGTAAACATCATGTCAATAATATTTTTCAAAAAATGTGATCATTATCAAAAAATAAATTTAATTTTTCACATAAAAATAAAACAACAAAAAGTATGGAAATAAATTATCCTTAAATAAATGATTAATAAATATACTAATCTATCGAGATCTTTCCTAAGCTAAACTCGCTACCATGACTGCTTTAATCGTATGCATACGGTTTTCTGCTTGATCAAATGCAATATTCATCGGCGATTCAAACACCTCTTCAGTCACTTCAATGCCGTTTGCTAATTCAGGATACTTTTCAGCAATTTGGCGACCCACTTTGGTTTCGCTATTATGGAATGCAGGTAAACAGTGCATGAATTTTACTTTTGGATTACCTGTACGCTTCATGAGTTCAGGCGTTACTTGATAAGGAAGCAATAACTTAATACGTTCTCCCCAAGCCTCTAATGGCTCACCCATTGAGACCCAAACATCAGTATGCACAAAATCAACGCCGCTTACAGCTTTATCGATATCTTCCGTTACAGTAATCCGCGCACCGCTTTCTTTAGCAAAACCTTTACACATTTCAATAAAACTGGCTTCAGGTAATAGGGCCTTAGGGCCACAAATTCGCACATCCATCCCGAGTTTTGAGCCAATCAATAAAAGAGAATTCCCCATGTTATTGCGTGCGTCACCAATATACACATAACTTATTTGATGAAGTGGCTTGTCACAATGCTCAATCATCGTGAGAACATCCGCGAGCATTTGTGTAGGATGAAACTCATCCGTTAAACCATTAAACACCGGCACACCAGCATAATCTGCAAGTTCTTGTACAGTACTTTGTTTAAAGCCTCGATACTCAATCGCATCATACATTCGCCCGAGAACTCTCGCGGTGTCTTTCATGCTTTCTTTATGTCCAATTTGAGAAGAGTTTGGATCGATATAAGTCACTCGAGCACCTTGATCATAAGCTGCAACTTCAAAAGCACAGCGAGTACGTGTTGAAGTTTTTTCAAAAATGAGTGCAATATTTTTACCTTTAAGTTGTTGCTGCTCTGTTCCTGCATATTTAGCACGTTTTAAATCACGCGATAAATCTAACAAATAATTAATTTCGCGTTCTGAATGATGAACAAGACTCAATAGGTGTCTATTTTTAAGATTAAAAACCATCGCGATCTCCTTATCAGATGCCATCAATAAATGCTGGCCAACTTACTGTGAATAACTTAATTTTAGCGGATTGGATAGCCTATTTTTGTCCCAAATGCGGAGTTTTGCAACTGAATTCAATTCTTTATTTTGTGATGCGTATCACACTTCATTTCAGAACTTTATATTGAGCTTTCTTTATATGCGAAAGAGATTTACAATCCCGTCGATTCTCACACAACAGGAGCACATATGATCAACAGAAGAGATTTCATCCAACTTGGCGCAAGCAGTATTTTAGCGTTAAGTGCGAGCCGTTTTGCTTTTGCGAAAAACGACACACAAGTCGATTTACGTATCGTAGCAACGACCGATATTCACAGTTTTTTAACTGACTTCGATTACTACAAGGATGCACCTACTGAGAAATTCGGTTTTACCCGTGCAGCAAGCTTGATTCGTCAAGCACGTAAAGAGGTGAAAAACAGCGTTTTAGTTGATAACGGTGACTTAATCCAAGGTAACCCAATTGCTGACTATCAAGCAGCGAAAGGTTATAAAGAAGGCAAACCAAACCCTGCTGTAGATTGCTTAAATGCGATGCACTATGAAGTGGGCACATTAGGTAACCACGAATTTAACTATGGCTTAGATTATTTAGCCGATGCGATTAAACAAGCGAAATTCCCAATCATCAATGCCAACGTAGTAAAAGTCGGTACCGAAGAGCCCTATTTCACACCTTATGTGATTCAAACCAAAGAAGTGGTAGATAGCCAAGGTAAAAAGCACAAACTAAACATTGGTTATATCGGCTTTGTACCACCTCAAATTATGGTATGGGATAAAGCAAACTTACAAGGCAAAGTAGAAACTCGCGATATCGTGAAAACTGCACAAAAATATGTGCCAGAAATGAAACAAAAAGGCGCAGATATTATTGTGGCACTTGCTCACACAGGCCCATCAGATGAGCCATATCAAGAAGGTGCAGAAAACTCAGCATTCTACCTTGCTGATGTACCACACATTGACGCGATTGTTTTCGGTCACTCTCACCGTCTATTCCCAAACAAAGAGTTCGCCAAATCACCAAATGCAGATATTGCTAAAGGTACTGTAAAAGGCGTACCTGAAAGTATGGCTGGCTACTGGGCAAACAACATCAGTGTAATCGACTTAACCCTTGCTCAACACAACGGCAAATGGTTAGTGGCTGATGGTAAAGCGGTACTTCGCCCAATTTACGATGCTGAAAACAAAAAAGCGACCACAGAAAGTGATGCCGAATTGACCGCACTTTTAAAACCTGTGCATGAAGCCACCCGTGAATTTGTGGCACAGCCAATCGGTAAAGCGACCGATAACATGTATAGCTACTTAGCCCTAGTGCAAGATGACCCAACCATTCAAATTGTGAACCAAGCACAAAAAGCTTACGTTGAAAAAGTGGCACCAAGTGTTGCAGCAATGGCTGGCTTACCAATTTTAAGTGCAGGCGCACCATTTAAAGCAGGCGGACGTAAAAATGACCCTACTGGCTATACTGAAGTGAATAAAGGTGAATTAACCTTCCGTAATGCAGCAGATTTATACCTCTATCCAAATACCTTAGTTGTTGTCAAAGCAACAGGTAAAGAACTGAAAGAGTGGTTAGAATGTAGCGCAGGTATGTTCAAACAAATCGATCCTACCAGCGAGAAACCACAATCTTTACTTGATTGGGACGGTTTCCGTACTTATAACTACGATGTGATTGACGGCGTAAATTATGAATTCGACCTGACTCAACCACCGCGTTATGACGGCGAATGTAAATTGATTAACCCGAACTCACACCGTGTAGTGAATTTAACCTACCAAGGTAAACCAGTTGATCCAAAAGCAGAATTCTTAATTGCAACTAACAACTATCGCGCTTACGGTAACAAATTCCCAGGCACTGGCGATGCACACATTGTTTACGCTTCTCCTGATGAAAACCGCCAAATTCTTGCAGATTACATCAAAGCAGAAAGCGAAAAAAATGGTCATGTAAACCCAAGTGCGGATAAAAACTGGCGCTTTGCACCGATTAAAGGTAACGATAAATTAGATGTGCGTTTTGAAACCTCGCCAAGCGAACAAGCAGCGAAATTTATTCAAGACAATGCGCAATACCCAATGAAGAAAGTCGGCACCGATGAAGTAGGATTTGCGGTATATCAAATCGATTTATCGAAATAACAAAAAAGGGCGTGCTCAGCACGCCCTACTTATTTCAAAGTGCGGTCAATTTTGACCTTATTTTTCTTCTTTTGGAAGTCTGATTAAGGAAAAGATCAAGCCGCCCCAAATCACAAAAAGCGCCACAATCATCATTGTAATTGCAATACTTGTCATCTTTATTCTCCTTTTTCTTCAAGCTTGAAGTTATCTTCATTTTTCCATTTTAAACGAGAAAGAATGAATGAAACCACCACTAGCGAAATTGCCATACCCCAACCAAAGATATTTACAAACCAGCTTGGATAGCCTTCATAACCTTCTGTAAATACTTTTGCACCTTCACTCAATAACATAAAGGCAAGAATACCAGTTGTGATGACAATGCATAAACGCCATAGGAAACCGACTTTGAATGAAGAGCTTTGATTTAAGTGGTTGCCTAATAAGCCTAGTTTTTCATTTGCTACAATCACAATTAATGAAACAAATGCCACTGCTACAATACCGAAGTAGTTCACAAATTTATCGAATACATCAAGCATTGGTAAGCCGGTTGTTGTACCAAATAAAATGACTGATACCACCATCATTGGTAAACCAACAACAAAGGTCGCTTTTGCTCGACGTAAACGGAGTTTATCTTGAATCGCTGAAATGATTACTTCAATAACAGAGATAAATGAGGTTAATGCCGCAAAGGTTAATGAACCGAAGAATAACACCCCTAATACTTCACCGAATGGTGCTTTGTTAATAATAGTTGGGAATGCAAAGAAGGCTAAACCAATACCACCTTTTGCTACTTCGCTCACTTCTACACCTTGCGCAGTTGCGATGAAACCTAATGCCGCAAATACACCGATACCAGCAAGCACTTCAAAACTTGAGTTCGCAAAACCAACAACCAAACCGCTACCTGTTAAATCTGAATCTTTTTTCAAGTACGATGCATATGTAATCATAATCCCGAAACAGATGGAAAGAGAGAAGAAGATTTGACCGTAAGCCGCAATCCACACACTCGGATTAGAGAGTTTTGACCAGTCTGGTGTAAATAGTGCGTTTAAGCCTTTTTCTGCACCTGGTAAGAATAAAGAATAAACGACCAACGCCACAAACATCACCACTAAAACAGGCATTAAGATATCTGAAGATTTAGAAATCCCTTTTTGAATACCTAAAGAAAGTACGCCTAACGCCACTAACCATACAGCAATTAATGGTCCAGTTACCATGCCGACAAACTCAAAGCTCACACCATTGCTGATATCGCCCATTTTTAAGAATTCGTGTAGGAAGAAATCAATCGGTTGGTCGCCCCAAGCAGAATTAAGTGAGAAATAGGTATAGCTTGCCGCCCAACCTAATACTACCGCGTAGTAAAGACCAATGATAACATTCACCATTACTTGCCACCAACCAAACACTTCAAAGTGTGGGTTAAAGCGACGATAAGAAAGCGGTGCACCACCACGATGGCGATGACCAATTGCATAATCTAAGAAAAGCAATGGAATACCGGCGGTTAAAAGTGCAATAAGGTAAGGGATAATAAATGCACCGCCCCCGTTTTCATAAGTGGTATAAGGGAAACGCCAGATGTTTCCTAAGCCAACAGCGGATCCAATCGCCGCCATAATAAATGCATTCCGACCAGAAAAGGTCTCACGCTTTGCGTTTGACTGCGTCATATTAAGTTCCTTTTGAATGAAGAAAGATTTCAATATAATGAATTCTAAAACCGAGTCAAGAATTTGATTTAAAGTGCGGTTAAAAATAATGAATTTTTTTTAAAAATCACTGTCTAAAGGCCGAATTTAATCTCTATTAACAACCAAAAGGAAACATTTATGGATCTCAACAGCATTTTAAATCAAGTTTTAGATGTTGCTAAAAACTCTGCAAGCAAACTTGAAACCGGCAACCAAACAATCGACTCTCTCACCAAAGTAGGCGGTGGTGCAGCATTAGGCGGTATTTTATCAATGATTTTAGGCCGTAGCGGCGGTGCAAGCTTAGCAAAATTAGGCTCACTTGCCGTTTTAGGTAACCTTGCTTACCAAGCGTACCAAAATTATCAAAAATACCAACAAAATAATAGCCAACCAAACATTTCAGAAAATGCGTTTGATGTATTAAATTCATCAAGCCATATCGATGCGGGTGAATTAATTTTACGTACTATGATCGCCGCAGCGGCAGCAGACGGTGAAATCACTGAAGATGAAAAACAAACTATCGCAAATGAAGCGGGTAACAACCCTGAATTAGCGCAATGGCTTGAACAAGAAATCCAAAATCCAATTTCTATCAATGAAATTGCACGTCTTGTAGGTAACGATACTGCACTTGCAAGCAATGTATACTTAGCTGCACGTTTAGTAAGCAAAGATTTATCTCGCAAAGAAATCATTTTCTTAGCAGATTTAGCTCAAGCGTTAGGTTTAGATGATGCGCTTGTTGAACAATTAGAAAAACAAGCAGGCTTCTAATTTTGTGTAGAAAACATCGCGTTTTCTGACTGCACTTTTCATTAAAAAACACGATAATCTTAGTTATCGTGTTTTTTTCATTTGTTTTTTCGCGAAAACCTAACCAAAGGCGAAAAATTCCGCTACAATGCAAAACTTCAATATTCATAAAATTATTTAATAATCATAAAAACGGGAAGCAACATGACAGGCGCACAACTCATTATCGAATGTTTAAAAGCGCACGGTGTAACCGATCTTTTCGGCTACCCAGGCGGGGCAATCATGCCAACCTATGATGCCATCTATGACTCAGGTCTTGACCATCTCCTTTGTCGTAACGAACAAGGTGCCGCAATAGCTGCGATTGGTTATGCGCGCTCTACTGGCAAAGTCGGCGTTTGCGTGGCAACCTCTGGTCCGGGTGCAACCAATTTAATTACCGGTTTAGGCGATGCCTTTGCTGACTCTGTACCAATCGTGGCATTTACTGGCCAAGTGGCCGCCCCTCTTATCGGTACCGATGCTTTCCAAGAAGCCGATGTTTTAGGTTTATCTCTTGCTTGCACCAAGCACAGCTACATTGTGCAATCCATCGAAGAACTCCCCGAAATTATTGCCTCTGCTTTCCAAATTGCACAAAGTGGCAGACCTGGCCCCGTTCTCATTGATGTGCCTCGCAACATCCAAGTGAGCGATGTACCTGAACATGTAAAACCTATTGTCAAACCAACCGTAAAACCAACCGCACTTTCAGAATTAAAATTAACTGAAGCAAAAGCATTATTGGCACAAGCGAAAAAACCCGTGCTTTATGTAGGTGGTGGTGTAGGTATGGCAAAAGCTACACAAGCGGTCAAAAAATTCCTACAAATAACCAAAATGCCATCCGTTTCAACATTGAAAGGTTTAGGCTCAATTGACCCAACCGATCCCGTTTATATGGGCATGATTGGTATGCATGGCACAAGAGCCGCAAATATTGCCGTACAAGAATGTGATTTATTGTTAGTGTGCGGTGCACGTTTTGATGACCGTGTGACCGGTAAATTAGACAGTTTTGCACCACATGCGAAAGTCATTCATTGTGATATTGATGCAGCAGAAATCAACAAACTCCGTGTGGCAAATGTCGCCCTTCAAGGTGATTTAATTCAAGCTTTAGAAGCTTTAAGTATCCCGCTTGCGATTGATGATTGGCGAGCACACATTCAAGCATTGAAAGCCAAACTCGATTTCACTTATATTGACAATGCAGGCAACCGACCTATTGACCCTTGGTCGTTGCTCAACACGCTTTCTCAGCGTAAACCTCAAAATGCGGTGATTTGCACCGATGTGGGTCAACATCAAATGTGGTCTGCACAACATATGCGTCATTTCGCACCAGAAAACTATATTACCTCCGCGGGTTTCGGCACCATGGGATTTGGTTTACCAGCAGCGGTAGGCGCGAAAAAAGCACGCCCTCATGATGAAGTGATTTTAGTGACGGGTGATGGTTCATTGATGATGAACATTCAAGAATTAGGCTCAATCAAACGCGGCAAATTACCCGTAAAAATTTTGCTGTTAGATAACCAACGTCTTGGTATGGTGCGTCAATGGCAAGACCTTTTCTGGAACAAACGTCGTTCAGAAACCATTTTAGAAGATAACCCTGATTTCGTGATGCTGGCGAAAGCCTTTGATATTCCCGCTGAACGCATTGAGCGTGCTGATGAGGTGGATGAAGCACTTAATCGCTTATTAAATAGCGAAACCGCTTATTTACTACAAGTATGCATTCCTCCGGAGGAATGCGTATGGCCGTTAGTCCCACCAGGTGCGTGTAATGCCGATATGTTGGAGGAAATTTAAGATGAACCAATATACTTTTGAATTGACTGCTCAACATCGTCCGGAAGTATTAGAACGGATATTACGCGTTATTCGTTTACGCGGCTTCACTGTGACTAATATGGAGATGGCATTGGTAGATACTCAAGTGCGGTTAAAAATCACTGTAAAATCTGACCGCACTTTTGATTTGTTGGTGAATCAATTGGCTAAACTGCCAGATGTTTTAAATATTATTTAAAAAGGAAGACATTATGACTAAATTTTTTAAATCATTTTTAACCGTATCAGGATTAGTATTCGCAACTTCATCACAAGCTGCTTATGCTCTCACTTATTTGCAAAACTATACAGGCTATATGACAACACTCTCAATTCATAATACAAAAGAGCAGTGTGAAAAGGCCAAAGAAAATTTTCAAAAAGAATTTGAAGGACAATACGATACCAAACAAATGGTTTATAAGTGCGTAGATATAGCTAATGGAGCAATTTAATTTAAATATGGTTAAAAATTTTTAATCGGTAGGCTATTTATCTAAATAATTGCATTTATAAACTTAATTTTATCGAATAATTTCTTCGTATTATCTTCTGCCAAATCTCCCCTACCCCTCTTTGCTAAAGAGGGGATTCAAATGGGATAAAATTTGATATTAGCGTTAATAATTTAGTGTCGCTAAAATGAAAGTGAGAAAATTGTTGCTCATAAACTAAAGATTTCCCCCTCTTTAGCAAAGAGGGGTAGGGGAGATTTGGCAGTATTCATTAACGAAGAAATTGAATAAATAACGAACTTTAACAGAAATTTACTTGGAGAGATTATTTATGCCAAAACTACGTTCAGCGACCAGTACACA
>ERZ827363.3258-NODE-3258-length-12560-cov-7.594002_pt1 | contig 12560 bp, 17 predicted proteins | sample MGYA00519776_ERZ827363 | MGnify/ENA primary metagenome ERZ827363 (study PRJEB31778, sample SAMEA3449288) | human gut metagenome | biome: human gut; feature: human-associated habitat; material: faeces | place: United Kingdom | collected 2010/2012 ...
TTTAGTTTTAGCTTACTTTTCTATTATTCCATAAAAGGACACCTTTAAAGATGTCCTTTTAAAGCAAAGTTTCTAATGGAAAATTTGCAAACTAAAACTTAGATTAAGTATATCATTTTTATAAATAACAATCTACCACCTTACGTATTAACTTACTCATTTTGCAGCTCTCCACTCAGTTACTTAATGCTCCAGTTGGTCATCCTACAAAATATAATTAATATACTCTATCTAAACCCTTATATTTTTCTGCTTCAATATTTTATAAAAACATTTTGAAAGTAATATATTTTGATAATCATACATTTACAACTTAAAATTAACCTTTTATTACAAAAAATATAAATTTACACTTTAATTTACATATAATTATTTATGTAAATTAAAGTTATAAATAAAGGAGGATTAACTATGGGTATTAAAAAGGGACTTATATTAGCAGCCGCTTTAGCTATGACTAATATAGGTAGTTTATGCACAGTTGCTAATGCAGCAACTTATGTTGAACAAAACGGCATATCATACGTTACAGAATGGGAGAACTATGACTATGCTTATGGTTTTGAAGGAAGTGTAACTTTAAAAGACTATTGGGGTAATCCAGCAACATTTGGTAGAAATATAGCTGGTGAGTGGGTTTCCGACCCTTTAACAGTTACAAGTTCTAAATTTTATGGTTATTACTTAAAATACTTTAATTTTGAATTTAATTATGATAACGTACAAGTTTATGACTATCAAACTAGAAAAGAGATAACTAATGGGTTTCTTAAAAATGGTCAAAAAATATATATAGTATCTAAATATGATCCTATGAATTTAAGAATTAAATTTACTCCAATTCTTATTGCAGAAAATTAATTCTATAAATATAATCATGACCACTCGTTATACTGATGTGCTATCTATTAATAAAATATTATCATTTTGGAAGGGAGTTAATAGTTCCCTTCAGACTACTAACAAAGTGTTAGCAGTCTAAAAAAAGGAGCTTATAGCTCCTTTTTTTCTATTTTACTTTTTACCTTTATAAATAAAGAAGTAAAATATTGTAAAAATAATTAAACCTAAGTAAGAAAAATTTATAGCCATTGACGTTATTTCCAATGGTGGATACATTAACATTAAATCATTATATTCAACTTTTCTAGTAATTATAAATTCACTCAGGTACATTGAAAATACATTCAAAAAACTTAAAATTCCAATAAACAAAATCCCTAATAATTCATTTTTTTTTAGTTTCATAAAATAAATATTCCTTTTTTTATTATAAAAATTATCTTATTAATTTTTTCTCGTAATGAATACCTATAGGCTTTAGAGCATATCCAGTTTTCATTTTAACATCAGGTTGTCCTAACTTTCCTCTTAAGTAAATTCCATATTCGTATTTATCATATAAAGGATGTGCTGTCAAAGTAGCTCTTCTAACATTTGAAGGAACTGTATAAGTTCCAGAATGGCTAACAGTGTAAGATGTACTTACATTAAATCCTACCTCGTCAGATATATCAGACTTACTAACACCAAATGTAGTTGAAACACTTGCTTCAACACTTTTGCTATAACCTAAATTTAATTCAACCCCAGAATTTCCGGATATTGTTTTTAAAGCTTTATTATAATCTACATATTGCCCTAAATACTTTTTGTCTTTAACTTTATAATTAGCCATTCTTGACATAATCTTAGGTTCATTTTCAGAATCATTCTCATTATAAACATTATTTAATAAATATTTATCAATAATTGTAATTCCTTTATCGTCTTCAATTCGAATAAACCTATCATTTTCTGTAACAACCTCATTTGAATATGCCAAAGAAGTATTTGAATTTTCAATTTCACTAGCAGAAACACTAAAAGGTGTGTAAATATTAAACAATATAACACTACTTAAAATTATTAAAGATATTTTTGTTTTCATAAAAACTCCCCCTTTTATCCAAAGTTAGTGTAAAGTTTTTTACACTACTCTTCTTTTTAAATCTTTATATATCAAGGTTTCGCTAGTTTTTTTGTATAAAAAAACAACGACCCCCTAATTTCATGTTAAAATTGAATCTCCTACAAAACAAAAATAACCATGAAAGGATGTCGTTATTGTGGATTCAATTATAACCTATTTAATTACATATAATCAATATTTAATTTCCATTATCGGTGAGTTAATTTTATTTATTTCACAACACATCCCCCTAAGACAAATGATATTTGATGATTCAAATAGTCCTGAATATCAAAAGTTCAAAGTAGACAAACTGCCTAAAATCCTTAAATTTGAAAAAGTAGATTATATATTGCTTTTAGCTTATTACAAACATAAATATAATAAATCCGTAAAACCCGTCCAAAGACGGAACGGTAAGTCTATTCCTGAAAAAACTAAATGTCCTAAGTGTGGAGCTCCTCATGAATACATTTATGATAACAACGGTAGTAAAGGACAATTTCAATGTAAAGTCTGTGGTCTTACATTTAAAGAAACTAATTATTCAACTAAACCAATAATATTTATATGCCCTTACTGTAGTGCTACACTTACGGAGAAAAAACAACGTAAGAATTTTAAAATACATAAATGCACTAATTTAAATTGTTCATACTATCAAAAGAATCTTAAGAAAATTCCTAAGGACCTTGATCCTTCAGATAAACACAAGTACAAGCTTCACTATATATATCGTGAGTTTAATATTGATTTCTTTAAAATGGACTTATACCCAATATCAAAGCATGCCACTGGATTTAGCTTTAAGAAATTTAATCCTCACATAATGGGACTATGTCTTACTTATAACGTTAATTGTAAGATGTCTACAAGACAAACAGCTCATGTATTGAAAGAAGTCCACGGAATACAAATTTCACATAGAACTGTTGCTAATTATGCATTAACAGCTGCTGCTGTTATTAAGCCTTTTGTTGATACATTTGATTACAAACCATCCAATATACTATCTGCTGATGAAACTTATATAAAAGTAAAAGGCATTAAGCATTATGTTTGGATTGTAATGGATGCTTGTAAAAAGTCTATTTTAGGTTATCAAGTATCTGATACAAGAGCTACTGGTCCTTGTATATTAGCCATACGTATGGCATTTGATAAGTTTAAGAACTTTCCTGGAAAAGCTTTGAACTTCGTTGCCGATGGTTATAGTGCTTATCCGTTAGCGAAGCAACAATTTGAACTAAAAGCAAATAAAGAATTTACTCTAACTCAAGTTATTGGTCTTACTAATGATGATCCAGTATCTAAAGAATTTCGTTGGGTTAAGCAAGTAGTAGAGCGTTTAAACCGTACCTTCAAATCATCCTACAGGGGTACCTGTGGCTATGGAAGCGATGAAGGTGCTCTTTATGGTTTCTCTCTTTGGGTTGCTTACTATAACTTTTTAAGGCCTCACCCATACAACTATCATCGTCCTTTAAATGAACTAGATGCTTTAAATATTGCTGATAATATGCCTGCAAAGTGGCAAATTCTTATTAGTCTCGGTCAACAAACCATACTAAATATGCAAGAATCTAAAACTTCTTGATAAGCTATAAAATTAAATATTGATTTTATTTTTGCCTCCGATTGCGAAGGCCTTTTTGTCGTATTCAATTTTCAAATTTTATCCGATATTGCAAAGCTATTTTCTGAGTAATATGAAAAATTAGCCTCTGGCTATTTTTTCATAAGAAACTTTACACTATCTATCCAAATATTTATTTAATTATCTCATAAATGGTAATAATTATCAATATCATTTATGTTTTTATTTTAACATAAACTTTTTATAAGTTTGCTCACCCATAAAAATAAAACAGGTTACTACGTAACCCTATAATACAAGTCGATAAAAATAGGGGTAGTTTTTTCTTAATATAGGGGTATAGTCATGAAAATGCTTATTGTACCTCATGTCCTACTGGTAATATAGGTGGTAATTTATTTCTTATATACTTAATATTTATTACCAGTAAAAAAGAGATAACATTTCTACACGGAAACTTAAATTTGTTACTCCTTTAATTTTTTTAATTTCTTTTCTGTTCTTTCTGATCTACTATTAAATTTTTTCTTATTTTTTATCTCTACACATTTTATTTACTCTATATTTCAAATCTTTATCTACTATAGTCCTTATAACTTCTTTCTTTTTATTTTTGTAGCCACAAAAATAAAAAGGAGCTACAAGCTCCTTTTATATTTATTAACTCTCTTATTCTCATATCTATTTTATCCCTAAGTTTTATTATATCAGAAAATTCTGTTAATTTATAGGCTATTTTTTATTTTACTTCCATGCTAACATTTTCTTATAGAATCTTTATTCATTTGTTAGGAGGATTTGGTTATGAATATGTCTTTTGTTTTATCAATAATTTTTACTTTACTTTTAATTTTAGTTTTTATAAGGACTTTTTATTTAATAACTAATTCCGCTACCCCAACCGTACAAATAACTTATGAAGATTTTTAAACCATAGCCAACAATAGCTATGGTTTTTATTTTAATATTTTTTTATATAATTCTTTTATAATCTTTGCTTCTTTTCTCTTATCAACAATATCACTAGCTCTTGTTAATGCTGGAACAATAATATCTTCTGTTGTTGCTAATACTCCATACTCATAAATTACAAAAAATCCATTAATTAATTCTAAAAGTATTTGAGTATTTCTATCAGTATTATTGCTAGAATTTTTTATTTCTTTCATATCAAATTTGATTTGTTCTGCTACTTCTTTTGCTATTATTTTAATCATAGCTTCTGTTGTAATATCTGAATTTTGTCTATGCTCTCTATTTATTAAATATAATGCTTCACTACTATATTTAAGATTATTTTTCTCTTTAACTTCTTCTATATATGCTACATTTTTTTCTGTCATTTTATATTCTTTTCTTATTCTTGCAATTTTATTTAACTCCTTATCTTTTTTTATTAATGGTTCTCCCCTTACTATAGCTCACTCATAAACTAAAAAAAGTTTAATCAAACACCAAAAAGGAATTATAAAATATCTTAACTGGAAATTACACCTGCAGATATTTTATAAGAGCATAAAGAGAAACTGCCCCCAAACTCCTTGTGGGACTAGGCAAAGCCTAGTGTTTCTGTGGGTACAAAATAATTTCCAATTATGCATGTTAATCATATCTAAATCATACCTAAATCATACTTTTTATAACTAACAATCATATCTCAATTTATCTATAATCTTACCTCTGCTATTTAAGTTTCTTTATTTTTTATAAAAAAAATGGAGCTACTGCTCCATAAAAACACTCCCCCAAAAATATAAAAAGTACTTTTAATATCAATTTGTAAACATCATTATAAAAATTTTTTTTCAAAAGGGTTTGGGCAGCTCTCCCAATAAATAAATTTAAATTTAAGTAAAGCTTAATTTTAAATTTAAAGTAAGTGTGTACACACTTACTTTGCTTGCTACCCTTCTCTATATCTCTTATTATACTTTTTAGGAAAAAGCATTTCAACAAAAAAGACTAGTAATTTTTTTACCAGTCTTTATCTTTATATTTATACTAATTGCCATACTCCTCGTTCTATATTTACGAAAATATTAGGATATATCTGCAATGTTTGTCTTATCTTAGCTTTCCAATTTGGATTATTATATGTCTTCTTATATCCTTCTAAACTCTTATATAACTTCTCTAAATTTACCCTTCCCCCTAAACTTTCAATTGTTGAAGCAACAAGGTCTTTCCAAGTAACCTTTAAACTATCTCTTAAATCCATTTTTCCCCTTTTTGTAATCATGTAATCTAAAATTAAAGGCTCATCTTTTCTAAGTATTAAACAATATTCATGTGATATTTTTATAAAATTTTCATTAAAATATTTTCTATGATTGCTCATACAATTATGTTGTTCTTTAATTACTATTTGCTCTACAGTTCCTAATTTATTCATATCCAAAAGCATTGAATATAATTTATGATTCTTTTTTACATCAGCCATCAATATTGCCATTCTTCCTCCAACTTTCAAACTCGCATATTGTTTTGATAGGCAATAATTAATAGCTTTTATAAACTCTTGATAATCTTTAATATGAGATAAATCATTTTTCAAAGGTGTATCTCCATACATATAACCACTATACTTAATAATATCCCAATAAGGTGGATGCCAATATATAAAATTATTTCTTTAATATCATTTTCTATTAAATCAAATTTTGTTTTTTCTCCTTTCAATCCATTTAAATCATAACAATTAGTTATTATTCCTAGTTTTTTTCCTACATCAGCAGTTGTAAAACTTCCACTCATATAATCACTTATTTCATCAAATTTATAAATTTTATGTAGGTCAATTAATAATTTTCCTGTTGCATTTCCCCTATATTTATTATCTCCATATTCCCCTCTAGTTGGATAAGAAACTATACTATTCATTTTTAAAATCTCCTTTTATTTTTTTATTATTTAAGAAAAGGTGTTCCCGAGGAACACCTTTTTAAAATTAGTATTCTTCAGGAAGTAAAATAGTTATTAATAAACTCTTTATTGAATAATCATACTCACTCATAATCCAAATTTTATGTCCATTTATCATATAGACTCCCATAAATCTATCTTCATATTTTGAATTAGGATTTTTTAATAATTCATTTTGAAATTCTTTATCCTCATTACATAAAATTCCCCAATCATCAGAATGGAATTTTAATAAAGCTGACATTAAATCTTTGTCTTTAAATTCCCCACTTTCAATTAAATAATTAACTCCATTTGTCATAACTACTCTCAATTTCATAAATAGCACCTTTCCTTTCTTGTTGTTTGTTTTTTTTGTTGAGCCTAAGACTACATATTGGAGTGAGTTGTAAAGGAAAATGGAAGAAAAATTTTTGGCTGCTAACTGCAGATCCAGTTGGCCGACAAAAAATTTTATGGAATGGCTTTACAACTTGAACGGAAATATGATAGGCTGGTGCTTCAAAAAAACATAAAAATAAAAAAGAAGTCCCTAAGGACTTCTTACCTTTTTGATTTATTAGACTAATAATTTAAAATCAATCCACTCACCAAACATATTACTTATATCGTCTATAGCTTCATTAATAGAATTATATTTATAACTTCTTTCATTTTTAAAATTTATATACCACCAACTGCTCTTATAATATTCAACTTCTATAAATACAAGTTCATTTTTAATAGAATTTCTTGCTCTAAATTCACAAAATTTTTTTCTCATAATATTACCTTCCTTAACTATATTTAATCTCTCCAATATTTTTTCTTATATCTATGAAGTCCTTCAAAAGTCATTGTTTCATTTACTTTATCACAATATTCTTTATAGGTTAAAAGTACATATATACTCATTTCTATTCTCCTTTACTTTAGGCAAACAATGAGTTATAATCTTATTGTGAGTAAGGGTGTAACTTCATTGTTATGCCTTTTTTTATTTATACAATTCCTTTTTCTTTTAAACTTGTATAATCATCACCAATTATTAAATGGTCTAATAATTTAATTCCTAATAAATCCCCTCCGTCCTTAATTCTTCGTGTTATTGAAATATCTTCTTTACTTGGTGTAGTGTCGCCACTTGGGTGATTATGTGCCAGTATTATACTTGCAGCATTACTTAGAATAGCAGGTTTAAAAACTTCTCTTGGGTGAACCACACTAGCATTTAATGAACCTATACATATAGTGCTTATAGATGTTATTTTATTTTTAGTATCTAGTGTTAATAATACTAAATGCTCTCTATCAACTCCATCTAAGTATTCAGATACTATTTTATAAACATCTTTAGGTGAATCAATATTCTTATTATCCACAAACATACTTTTTACTTTTTCCATCTTGATAGTTACAATATTAATTCTGTTCAAAAAATCAATTCCTTTCTTTTTAAATTAACACCCTGGTTTAAAATCCCATGTGTTGTTGTTTTTTTGTTGAGCCTAAGACTACATATTGGAGTGAGTTGTAAAGGAAAATGGAAGAAAAATTTTTGGCTGCTAACTGCAGATCCAGTTGGCCGACAAAAAATTTTATGGAATGGCTTTACAACTTGAACGGAAATATGATAGGCTGGTGCTTCAAAAAAACAATATAAAAAAAAGAAGTCCCAAAGGACTTCTTACCTATTTGGATGCACTCCATCGGGTACCCGCTTATAGTAAAAATAATTTTAGTTATTCTTTGCTTTAGCTTGGTCGCTCGGTAGATGGAACAAGCTAAGGCAATAGAATATCTTAACTTATTGAAACGTTATAAGTGGGTGATGGGATTAGTGCCAGTATATTTAAATCAAATAAAATAAAGTTGTTGCTCTTATTATACTTTATATTCGCTTGAATCTTCACTTTTAATAATGAACTGCTTTTCATCATTCTCAATTTTATATTCAAATTTCTCCATATCATTCTTAATTTTTTCTTTAGTTGAATTTCTCATATCTTCATTTTTATTAATCATAAATATTTCCCTGCATATTTTCATTTAAAATTGTGATGTTAATGCTAATTCTTGTGTTAATAACTCTCCTGATACAATGTGATTGAATAATGCAAAATTACTTTTTCCTTTTTTATCTTGAATCATCACAAATCTATTATCTTTATTTAAAGTTTTATCATAAGCTTTGTGGAATATATTTTTAACTATAGGACTATCAAAGTTCATATCGCTATATTTCAATTCCAATCTTTCCAATAATGCTTTGTTTTCAACTTTTATATAATCTAACCATATTACACTTTCATCTATTTCTGATTTATTATATAACCTTAAATAGTTTCTAGGCTCATTATCTTTTACTGTAAATACTATTCTATCTACAGACCTTCCCTTTTTAATTTTTTCTTTTATCTTTATTTCCATGATTCCGGTAGAATTTATTTCATCAATACTTCTCTTTAGTATATTGGTTTCAAAAGAATTAAATGTTTTATTTTTATCTCCTAACTGCAACATATCTCTTAATTCTTGAACTGAAAATTCAATATCCCTTTTTGCTCCCGTCCAACTTCTTAATATTATGTAAAATCTTTGAGCATAAATACCTTTTAATCTATATATAACTTGTAAAGCATTTTGAGTATGCCCTAATCCTAAGTCAAAAAGATATTTATATAGTTTAGCTGGAACAACAACTTGATAATTTCCAGTTTCTTTTTCTATATAAAAGTGGCTTATTAATGAAGCTATCATTTTAGCCCTAATTCCATCTCGTGTAACTGTATCAAATGTAATACTACAATTACTTAACGCTGAAAAAGTTTCTTTTAAGGAGTTTTCTGTTCTATCATTTTTTCGTTTAAAAATTTCATTAAAATCTTCAGGAGTTAATTTACATGTTAAAGTTTCTATCTCACATAGACTTTTCCATTTTAATATATCATCTTCACTAAGTTCAGTTTTCCTATTTTCAGCTATTATATATTCTTTATTATCTCTTTGTATTGCATACATCAACTTTAAAAATAAGTTATTCTCTTTTTCTCCTATTGAATATCTACCCCTAGCAATACTATTAGGCGTTGCTAATATCTCATAAGACATTTATTACACCTCTTTCTATTATCTTACTTATTAATATAATTATATATATACAACATCATATTTGCAATATTAATGTTGTATTTTATATTTTAAGGTATCAATTTGATGTGGTATCAATTTGATGTGGTTTAAGTATCAATTTGATGTGGTATTATATTTTCCCAGTATCAATTTGATGTGGTATTATATTGAGGGAGTATCAATTTGATGTGCTTTAAGTATCAATTTGAAGTGTTTTATCTTCCACAACTTACTAAAATAGCCATCTTTGAACACTCTAAATACTATACATAAATACTATACATAAATACTATAATCTTTAAATTCTGATGAAAGGATAACCTTTCATCAGAATTTTTATTTATTTTATTTCATCTTTCAAAGTTCTAAGAATTGAAGTAGCCATCATAGTTTTGTCAAGTTGTTCTAATATATCATCAGTTATAACAATTTTATTATCTTTCATTTTTCTATGTTGTTTAAGGATAGATACTAAACCTTGATACACACTTTTTAAATCTGCTACTAATTTATAATTTTCTTTAAATTCATCAGATTTATCTTTATTCTCTTTAGACTTTGCTTTCATTTCTTCTAATTCTTTTCTATAACGTTCCTTTTCTTCTTTATTAGAATTAGCTTCATTTTTTATATTTTCAATTTCTGCTAAATATTTATTATCTAAATCTTTTTTTAGTTCTTCTCTTAATTGATTTTCAAGCGCCTTTATTTCTTCCTCCGACTTATTTTCACTTTTATCTAATTCACTTTTTAATCTTAAAACTTCATCACTTATAAGTTTCTTACTTCTAAGAGCTTCGTATTTCTCATTCTCTATTCTTTTTATCTCAACTGATTTTTCATTTTCTATTTTTCTTATTTCAACTAACTTTTCATTTTCTAACTTTTTAAGTTCATCAGCTTTTTCTTGTTCAAGTTTCTTTAGCTTTACTTTTAACTCTGTAGCTTCCTCCTTACTAATTTCAACTTTATTATTTATTATATCTAAAATTACCTTTTGATTTTCTTCACTTAAACTTGCAAATTCACTTGCATTAGCGATTGTAAGTCCACCACTTTTTAATATCTCACTAAGTTCGGGAATAAGATTTTTATTTATTCTTTCATATCTTCCTACTTGTGTTGGAGATAATTTTAAGTCATTGGCAATTATTTCTCTTATCTTTCCTGGAACTTTCTCACCATTTTTCTTTTTAGTTCTATATAGTTCAGTAAGTCTTTTTACTTGTTCAAGTTTCTCTATTTCTGTTAATTCTCTTGTTTGAGCATTAGCTTGAATAAGAATAATTTCACTATCAATATCATTTGCTTCAATAACCTTACAAGGAACTAAAGCAAATATTTTATTACCTTCTTCAACTAATTTTGTAAGAGCTGTATATCTTCTCTCACCACTTATTAACTCATATTTTCCATTATCTAATTTTCTAACTACTAAATTATGGTTTAATCCATTCATTTTTATATCTTCTGCCAATTCTTCTACATTAACTATTTCATAGAAATTTTTCTTATTTCTTTCAATATCTTTTATATCTATATATTGAACATTGAAGTTGTTTTTAGCTTCAATTTCATTTGCTTTCTTAACATTTTGTGATACTTGATTTAACATTCCCTCGCTTAATGAAAATTTCTTACTCATATTTATAACAACCTTTCTTTATTTAACTACTTTTTATTGGGGGGTGCCCCCGAGGGACACCTACATTTTTAAAACACTTCTTTACAAAGTTCCTTATAATTAATACTTGCCCTAGCTTTTTTATTGCTGAATACTACTGGACAATCAAAGGTACTTTCAACTACCTTAACATTTTGTTTTATTGTAGTATTAAACATCTTATCTCCTAGTAGATTTTTAAGTTCTTTCTTTATAAGCCTATTTACTGTTGTTGCACTATCCATTGTTATAAAACAACCTTTAAAATTAAGATTTGGATTAAATTCGTCTTTCATTTCTTCAATACTTTCTAGTAAATATTCAAGTCCATCAAGAGCAAATTTATCAATCTTAATAGGAACAAAAACTTCATCAGAAGCACATAGAGCATTAGTTGTAATCATATTTAGACTAGGTGGACAATCTATCAAACAATAGTCATATTCATTATTGATATTTTTAAGAGCCTTTGATAATCTGTTTTGCTGACTTCTTGTATTATCAATAAGAATACTTCTATCAGCAAAGGTTAATTTTATATTAGCAGGTAAAATATCTATATTCTCAAAATCTGTTTTCTTTATTGCCTTATGTATATCTAAATGCTTATCAAGTAAAACATCTGATACAGTTAAATCTTCTATACTATAGGCTTTAAATAGCTTTGTAAGGTTGCTTTGAGGGTCAAGGTCTACTAATAATACCTTTTTACCTTCTTGGCTTAAACAAGCGCCTAAATTAGCAGTTGATGTTGTTTTTGCTACTCCACCTTTTATATTAAAAATTGATACTTTTTTCATAATTAATTCCTTCTTTCTTTAAAATATTTTTATTTGATATTTATTTATATTGTGATGTCCCTGGGGGACACCGATTAATTATTTTTTAAAAACTTGTATGTATCTAACTTTACGAGGTACTTTCTTACCTTTGATAGATACTAAATCTTCATGCCCTTGGGAAACATATAAAATATTGAAATCTTTTAATTCCTCAATATCTTTAATTTTCATATCCCCCAAAAGGTCAACTCTCATTTTTGATTTATCAGCTATCTTTTTATCAGTAGCAGATAAGAAAATTTTGTATTGGCACATACTATCAACTCCTAAAATATAAACTTTAAATTAGCACTCCTACCGTCGTGTTGTTGTTTTTTTGTTGAGCCTAAGACTACATATTGGAGTGAGTTGTAAAGGAAAATGGAAGAAAAATTTTTGGCTGCTAACTGCAGATCCAGTTGGCCGACAAAAAATTTTATGGAATGGCTTTACAACTTGAACGGAAATATGATAGGCTGGTGCTTCAAAAAAACA
>ERZ827363.3261-NODE-3261-length-12551-cov-4.949424_pt1 | contig 12551 bp, 11 predicted proteins | sample MGYA00519776_ERZ827363 | MGnify/ENA primary metagenome ERZ827363 (study PRJEB31778, sample SAMEA3449288) | human gut metagenome | biome: human gut; feature: human-associated habitat; material: faeces | place: United Kingdom | collected 2010/2012 ...
TATCAAGAAAACACAAAAGTTTCAGATATTGTGACCTCACTTGGCAGATCAAAACAGACAATCTACAATGTCATCAACTATCTGAAAGAGGGGCACTCTGCATATGATTACTATAACCGTTATAAAGTCAATAAGAAACGTTTTGGTCGGAATAAAACAAGACTTACGCAATCAGAAAAAGATTTTATCCAAACTCATTTAGTACAAAATTGGAGCCTTGATGTCATTAAAGGAACTTATCCAGATAGAGTTTCTTGTTCTATGAGAACTCTCTATCGACTAGCAGACCGTGGTATTCTAAAGAAAGAGGATCTCCCTTGGAAAGGCAAAAGAAAACCAAATGGTCATAGCGAAAAACGAGGAAAACAAGTGTTGCTCAGAGATTTACGTGAGAGAGCAGACAGTTATCCTAATTTTAAGACGGAATTCGGTCATCTAGAAGGGGATACAATTGTGGGAGAAAAACACAAAAGTGCAGTCATTACCTTAGTAGAACGCTGCTCAAAAGCCATCATCACACTGAAAACCAATGGACGGAAAGCAAGTGATATTGAGGCCTCCATCAATCAATGGTTGTCTCAAGTTTCCAGTCATCTCTTTAAGTCGATAACTTTTGATTGTGGGAAAGAATTTTCTAATTGGAAATCTATTTCGAATGCACATGACATTGATATTTTCTTTGCGGATCCAGGATGTCCTGAGCAACGAGGTCTCAATGAACATTCTAATGGCTTATTAAGACGAAATGGACTACCTAAACAAATGGATTTTACGAATATTTCTCAAAATTATTTATCAGCTACAGCTGATAAAAGAAATAGAATTCCTAGGAAGTCTTTGAATTATCAAACACCATACCAAGTTTTTCTGAGTTACATGAAAAATCTAACTTAATTTGACAATTTAGGGAGATAAAAATAGGGAGTGGAAAAAGCCCAACCAGACAAATCTTCAAAGAAAGATTTGTTTTTTTTATAACTTTTGGTTGACAAATGTAAACCTTAGGAGTAGAATGACATTGTAAGGTTTACAAATGTAGATTTAGAAAGGAGAGGTCATGCAAATTTCCAATGCGGAATGGCGCATCATGAAGATTATCTGGATGGAAGGCAAGCAGACCAGCACGGATTTGATCGCCGTCTTGTCCGAGCGCTTTGACTGGTCGAAGTCGACCATCAAGACCCTCTTGACGCGCTTGGTGGAGAAAGGCTGTCTGACCAGAGAAAAATCTGGCAAAGCCTTTGTCTACTCGGCTTTGTTGAAGCAGGACCAGAGTTTAGACTTGGTGGTTGAGGAGGTGAAAGACAAGGTTTGCTCAAAAAGAATTGTCCAGGTGCTTGAAAACTTGATTCAGGAGAGTGACTTTACGCTTGCAGATCTTAATCAGCTGCAGCAGGTCCTGGAAGAAAAGAAAGCAGAGGCTGTCGAAACAGTCCCTTGCAATTGTATGTAATAGAAAGAAGGAAATTCCATGTTTGGATTGTTAATTAGTATTGTTTGTTTACTTGTGGTTGCTTTTATTGCTTGGTGGTTCTTTGCAGAGCATGAAAAGGTAAGCGGCCACGCTCGTCAGAAATCAGGTTATCAAGAAATTGAAGTCGAAGTCATGGGGGGCTATTCGCCTGAAACCATTGTCCTGAAAAAGAATGTTCCAGCCCGGATCATCTTTAATCGCAAGGATCCATCTTCATGTCTGGCTCAAGTGATCTTTCCAGATTTTGGCGTTCATGAAGATTTGCCTTTAGGTGAAAAACATGTCATTGAAATTACGCCAGAAAAAGCGGGCGAATATGGGTATTCATGTGGAATGAACATGATGCATGGTCACATGATTGTGGAATAAAGGAGTAGGTATGGTAGAAAAACAAAAAGCAGTTGTGGAAAACGGAGTGCAAAAGATCCGTATTACAGCAGAAAAAGGCTATAGTCCAAAGGAATTTCAACTTCAAAAAGGGATCCCTGCTGAAATCACCTTCCATCGGGTCAATCCTTCCGGCTGTTACAAGGAAATTTTGTTTGAAGATCAGGGGATTTTAGAGCCTTTGGAAGTCGGTGTGGATAAGGTGATATCCTTTACCCCGACAGAAACAGGGGACTTCGAGTTTTCATGTGGAATGAAGATGCAAAAGGGTTCCTACACGGTTGTGGAAAAACGCCGTCGTGTCTTAGGTTTACTGGGTCGCTTTTGGATTACTAGTATCTTTACCCTTCCCTTATTGATCTTGATGATCGGGATGATGGCAGGATTTGTATCCCATCAAGTCAGTCGCTGGGGGACTTTTCTAGCGACAACGCCGATCATGTTGGTAGCAGGAGTTCCTTTTATCAAGAGTGCCTGGGCCTCATTTAAGAAGCACCATTCCAATATGGATACCTTGGTAGCTCTTGGAACCCTGGTAGCCTATGTCTATAGTGTATTTGCCCTTTTTACTGGTCAGCCAGTATACTTTGAGGCTGCGGGTTTTATCATCTTCTTTATCCTCTTAGGGCAAATCTTTGAAGAACGGATGCGTAACAATGCCTCCGAGGCTGTGGAAAAGTTGTTGGATTTGCAGGCAAAAACGGCTCAAGTTCTCCGTGATGGGAACTATGTCGAGGTGGCGGCAGAAGATATCCAAATTGATGACTTGATTCGGGTCCGTCCTGGGGAAAAGATTGCGGTTGATGGGACGATTGTAGAAGGAAGTACGACCATTGATGAGTCGATGGTGACAGGTGAAAGCTTGCCTGTGGAAAAATCAGTTGGTGATGCAGTTATCGGCTCCACTATCAACAGCAATGGGACCATTCTCTTTAAGGCTGAAAAAGTCGGTAGTGAGACCCTCTTATCTCAAATTGTGGACTTTGTCAAAATGGCCCAATCCAGTCGTGCTCCCATTCAAGATTTGACGGATAAGATTTCAGGTATCTTTGTTCCAGTGGTGACGATTTTGGCCATTGCGACTTTCTGGGTTTGGTCCGTGCTTCTGGGCGCGTCGCTTCAAGAGGCCATGCTCTATGCAGTCTCTGTCCTCATTATTGCCTGTCCTTGTGCCCTTGGTTTAGCAACCCCAACAGCCCTGATGGTCGGAACCGGCCGTAGTGCCAAGATGGGGGTTCTGATTAAAAATGGAACAGTTCTTCAAGAAGTGCAAAAGATTCAAACCGTTGTGTTTGATAAGACAGGGACTATTACCATTGGCCAACCACTTGTAACCGATGTTGTAGGAGATGAAGCGCGTGTCTTGACACTGGCTGCTAGTCTTGAAACTTTTTCAGAACATCCACTAGCCCAAGCGGTGTTATCCCAAGCAGAAGAAAAAGGTTTGGTGTTATCCCCTGTGGAAAACTTCCAAGCGATTGAAGGAAAAGGGGTCCAAGGTCAGATCGACCAGCAGTTGGTGACCTTGGGAAATGGCAAACTTCATGACGGGACAGCGATGGATCCGGAGCTTGAAAAACGGATGGTAGACTTGCAAGAGCAGGCCAAAACAGTGATCAGTTTGTCTGTGGATGGGCAAGTGATTGGCTTGATTGCCATTCAAGATGCTCCGAAGGCCAGCTCAAAAGAAGCGATCAAAAAGCTCAAAGAACGGGGCTTGAAAACGGTCATGTTAACGGGGGATAATGAACGGGTGGCCCAAGCTATTGCTAAGCAAGTGGGAATTGACACCGTCATTGCTGATGTCCTTCCTCAAGAAAAAGCTAGCGCCATCCAAAAACTGCAAGAAGCTAGCAAGGTCGCCTTTGTTGGAGATGGGATCAATGATGCTCCAGCTCTCTCGATCGCGGATGTGGGGATCGCTATGGGATCTGGAACGGATATTGCGATCGAGTCCGGTGGCATCGTGCTCACGCAAAATGATTTGCTTGGCGTTGTGCGCGCCTTTGACATGAGTCAAAAGACCTTCCGCAGGATCTTACTCAATCTCTTCTGGGCCTCTATCTACAATATCCTTGGGATTCCAATTGCTGCTGGAGTCTTTGTAGGACTGGGATTGACCCTCAATCCAGAACTAGCAGGTCTTGCCATGGCCCTTAGTTCTTTGTCTGTTTTGATTAGCTCTCTGCTTCTCAATGTTGCGAAAATTGATTAGACTCAACAAAAAAGGTAGTACAGAATTCATTTAAGATTCTGTACCACTTTTTTGTCTTTTCTTACAGCTACAAGGAAAACAGGCGCATATATTTTATAATAAAAATATCCTATTATAAGATAGTTTGTGAAAATTTCTCAAATTCAGCATCTGTTATGTAATAGGGATTGAGCATCTCTGAGCAGATTCTTATACATGTGACTCTCTTTGTGATAAATTAATACTGTAATCGTTTTGTAAATCGTTTTCATGAGAAAAGTCAGAAAAAACTCATTTTCAAGGCGAGATGATCGCAAAGATGAAGTAGAAGCGCTATGCTGCATTTTAAAGGATCAAAATAGATTTAAAGGAGAGTTAGAATGACTCAAGGGAAAATTACTGCATCTGCAGCAATGCTTAACGTATTGAAAACATGGGGCGTAGACACGATCTACGGGATCCCATCAGGAACACTCAGCTCATTGATGGACGCTTTGGCTGAAGACAAAGATATCCGTTTCTTGCAAGTTCGCCACGAAGAAACAGGTGCTCTTGCAGCGGTTATGCAAGCTAAATTTGGTGGCTCTATCGGGGTTGCAGTTGGTTCAGGTGGACCTGGTGCGACTCACTTGATCAACGGTGTTTACGATGCAGCTATGGATAACACTCCATTCCTTGCTATCCTTGGATCACGTCCAGTTAACGAATTGAACATGGATGCCTTCCAAGAATTGAACCAAAACCCAATGTACAACGGTATCGCTGTTTACAACAAACGTGTAGCTTACGCAGAGCAATTGCCAAAAGTGATTGACGAAGCTTGCCGTGCTGCCGTTTCTAAAAAAGGTCCAGCTGTCGTTGAAATTCCAGTAAACTTCGGTTTCCAAGAAATCGACGAAAACTCATACTACGGTTCAGGTTCATACGAACGTTCATTCATCGCTCCTGCCTTGAACGAAGCTGAAATCGACAAAGCTGTTGAAATCTTGAACAATGCTGAACGTCCAGTTATCTATGCTGGTTACGGTGGTGTGAAAGCTGGTGAAGTGATTACTGAATTGTCACGTAAAATCAAAGCACCAATCATCACAACTGGTAAAAACTTTGAAGCGTTCGAATGGAACTACGAAGGTTTGACAGGTTCTGCTTACCGTGTTGGTTGGAAACCAGCCAACGAAGTGGTCTTTGAAGCAGACACAGTTCTTTTCCTTGGTTCAAACTTCCCATTTGCTGAAGTTTACGAAGCCTTCAAGAACACTGAAAAATTCATCCAAGTGGATATCGACCCTTACAAACTTGGTAAACGTCACGCCCTTGACGCTTCAATCCTTGGTGACGCAGGTCAAGCAGCGAAAGCAATCCTTGACAAAGTGAACCCAGTTGAGTCTACTCCATGGTGGCGTGCAAACGTGAAGAACAACCAAAACTGGCGTGATTACATGAACAAACTCGAAGGTAAAACTGAGGGTGAATTGCAATTGTATCAAGTTTACAATGCAATCAACAAACATGCTGATCAAGACGCTATCTACTCAATCGACGTAGGTGACACTACTCAAACATCTACTCGTCACCTTCACATGACACCTAAGAACATGTGGCGTACATCTCCACTCTTTGCGACAATGGGTATTGCCCTTCCTGGTGGTATCGCTGCTAAGAAAGACAATCCAGATCGCCAAGTATGGAACATCATGGGTGACGGTGCATTCAACATGTGCTACCCAGACGTTATCACAAACGTTCAATACGACCTTCCAGTTATCAACGTTGTCTTCTCAAATGGTAAATATGCCTTCATCAAGGACAAATACGAAGACACAAACAAACACTTGTTTGGTTGTGACTTCCCTAATGCTGACTATGCGAAAATCGCTGAAGCTCAAGGAGCTATTGGATTTACAGTTGACCGTATCGAAGACATCGACGCAGTCGTTGCTGAAGCTGTTAAATTGAACAAAGAAGGTAAGACAGTTGTCATCGATGCTCGCATCACGCAACACCGTCCACTTCCAGTAGAAGTTCTTGAGTTGGATCCAAAACAACACTCAGAAGAAGCGATCAAAGCCTTCAAGGAAAAATACGAAGCAGAAGAACTCGTACCATTCCGCCTCTTCTTGGAAGAAGAAGGGTTGCAATCACGCGCAATCAAATAATTCCTCTCGTGGAAAATCAAATGTAAACATTGTAGATTTTATGTTTTGATTTTCATAGAGAGAAACTTAAAAGACCGGGGGAATCCGGTCTTTTTGTGGAGGATAGTAAATGAATTTAAATCAATTAGATATCATCGTTTCAAATGTTCCCCAAGTCTGTGCTGACTTGGAGCATATTTTGGATAAAAAAGCCGATTATGTTGACGACAGTTTTGCTCAGTTCACGATTGGCAGTCACTGTCTCATGTTGTCTCAAAATCATTTGGTTCCTTTGGAAAACTTTCAGTCAGGAATCATTCTTCATATCGAGGTTGAGGATCTAAATCAGAACTACCAACGGTTGAAAGATCTTGGTATCCAGGTTTTAAACGGACCAGCTGTAACAGATTGGGGAACAGAAAGTCTGCTAGTTGAAGGCCCTGCCGGTCTAGTCATTGATTTTTATCGTATGAAATAGGATGCTTAGTCATTTGAAGTTAACCATAATGATTCTTAAAACAGAATATGAGAATATGAACTATTGAAAGATCGGAGCAATCCGGTCTTTTTAATATAAAGAAATTGCATATAAATAGTTGACAACGCTTTCCTAAAATCTTATAATAAAAATATAATAGCAAAAAATAAGACTGATGTGGAAAGGAGAAATATTTTTTAAACAGCTGTAGTAAGTGGATTTTCTTTTTTCATTGAAATTTGGGATTGAAATATCTCCATGAATAGATATTACGAGGAGAGACGGTATGCAAAAAAAGGACATTTATCTAATCTGTGTGACCATGATTATCTGTTCAATTATTATTGGTTTGATTGTAGGAAGTTTTATTTTGCACGGCCTTGAAGATATTGCTGCATTAATTGACCACGGTTTGATGACGATTAATCAATCCATTAATTCGATTAATCAATCCATTAATTGATAAAAGCAATTCATTTTTACATTTTAGGAATCAAACAGATCGGAGCAATTCGGTCTTTTTCTTATCCTCTTTCTTATCACAAGATTGTGATAGTTAACATTTTTATAACAAAATTATTACCCTCGTTCTTGTTTTTTAGCCATATATAAAAGTAAGCTCAGAGATATCATTACCCAGATAGTTCCAAACTTTTTGTCCTTTTTTAGTATAATAAAAGTAATAAATCATGTGAGGTAAAGTGATGACCGACAAACTTCAATTTCCAGATGGTTTCCTTTGGGGTGGGGCGACGGCTGCTAACCAGTGTGAGGGAGCTTATAATGAAGATGGCCGTGGCTTGGCCAATGTGGATGTGGTACCGATTGGGCCTGATCGTCATGCGATTATTACGGGTCAGAAAAAGATGTTCGACTTTGAAGAGGGCTATTTTTACCCGGCTAAAGAAGGCATTGATATGTACCATCGCTACAAGGAAGACATTGCGCTCTTTGGGGAAATGGGCTTTAAAACCTATCGTTTGTCCATTGCCTGGTCTCGGATCTTCCCTAAAGGAGATGAACTAGAGCCGAATGAAGCAGGTCTACAGTTCTATGAAGACCTCTTTAAGGAGTGCCACAAGTATGGCATTGAACCCTTGGTGACCATTACCCACTTTGACTGTCCCATGCATTTGATTACCGAGTATGGAGGTTGGCGTAGTCGTAAGATGTTGGAATGTTATGAACGACTCTGCCGGACCCTCTTCACTCGCTACAAGGGCTTGGTCAACTACTGGCTAACCTTTAATGAGATCAATATGATCCTCCATGCGCCTTTTATGGGAGCGGGTCTCTGCTTTGAAGAAGGGGAGAATGAGGAGCAAGTCAAATACCAGGCAGCTCACCATGAGTTGGTCGCTTCAGCCATTGCTACCAAGCTAGCCCATGAGATTGATCCTAACAATAAGGTCGGCTGTATGCTAGCAGCGGGTCAAAACTATCCGCATACCTGTGCTCCGCGAGATGTCTGGGCTGGTCTAGAAGAAGACCGCAAGAACTATTTCTTCATCGATGTGCAGGCGCGTGGGGAATACCCTAACTATGCCAAGAAAGAGTGGGAGCGTCAGGGAATCACGGTTGAGATGACGGAGCAGGACCTTCAATTGTTGAAAGATCATACAGTGGACTTTATTTCCTTCTCCTACTATGCCAGTCGGGTCGCTTCAGGGGATCCAGCTGAAAGGGAGAAAACAGCGGGCAATATCTTTGCCTCTCTGAAGAACCCCTACCTAGAAAGCTCGGAATGGGGTTGGCAGATTGACCCTCTTGGTCTTCGCATTACGTTGAACACCATCTGGGATCGCTATCAAAAACCTCTCTTTATCGTGGAAAATGGACTAGGCGCCGTTGATACCCCAAATGAAGCCGGGGAGATTGAAGATGACTACCGGATTAACTACCTAGCAGCTCACATCAAGGCTATGCGGGAGGCTATCCATGAAGATGGCGTTGTCCTCTGGGGCTATACGACTTGGGGCTGTATTGACCTGGTCTCTGCCGGGACAGGAGAAATGAAGAAGCGCTACGGCTTCATCTATGTTGATCGGGACAACGAAGGCAAGGGGACCCTAGCTCGCTCACGTAAGAAATCCTTCTATTGGTACAAAGAAGTCATTGCGACAAATGGGGCTTCTGTTGAATAAAAGTTTTCGGTACTTGCTGGCCGACTCTCTCCTATAAACGAAAAAGCTTAGAATCCCACTCACAAGCTGGGTTCCTAAGCTTTTTGTATGTAGTTTAGCCAAGTCCTTACGGATTTACTGGTCGTAATCTAAGACATTGTTCTCGATGACAAACTTAGATTCAGCGGAAATGCTGGCTTCTCCTAGTTGCAACTGCGAACTTCCGTCTGGCTTCATGATGTGCCACTGACCGTCCTTGTGGGCAAAGATAGCCTGAAATGTGACGTTGTCACTCTTGTCTCGAATAGGTAGAACAAATGCTTGATCAGTATTCTCTAAGAGAATCTCTTCTTTTTTTTCAAAGTTATAGATATAAAATTGCCCAGTTCTTTGTCCCAAACCATGGAGTTCATCGACTTTTTGCCAATTCTCAAACTTATTCCGAACAAGGGATTCATTATAAATCTTGTTGAAGGTTTCGTTCCGTTTCTTCGTTTCTTCCTCGTCTAGTGTTTTCTGAAACTCTGCAACCTTTTTAGTCGTTTGGATGGTTTGTCTGTTTTGCTCACTGATTTGCTGGCGGTGGATGACTCGCATCATTCTTGCAGCAACGCCCAGGATGACAAGGATGGATACAAGACTGATTTTAGTTTTAGCATTATTTTTCATAGATGAGTCTCCCTATTGTGTCATTGGTCCTATTATACCCTTTGAAAGAAAGGATCGTCAAGTTCATCTTGTGATGACCTAACATGCAGATCTACCTGGGGACAATAGAATTTTATCAGATTTTCATTGACGAAGGTCCCTTTATTTGATAGGCTAGGGGAATAGAACTGATTTCGCAAGAAAAGAAAAAAGGAGCGAGGCAAGTGGCACGGATTTTATTAATCGAGGATAATAATGATATCCAAGAAATTTTATACAGTCTCTTAAGTGAAGATCATGAGGTCCTTCAAGCTTTTTCAGGTACAGAAGGGCTGCGGCTCTTCCAGCAAGAAGCCATTGATTTGGTCCTTCTGGATATCATGCTTCCAGGGAAAAATGGGGACCAGGTCCTTGAGGAGATCCGTTTGCAGAGTCAGACACCGGTTATCATGATGACGGCTCTGGGAGACAAACACCTCATTAGCCAGTATCTCCTTGCAGGTGCCAATGATTATATTGTCAAGCCCTTTAATCTGGACGAAGTGGCCGCTCGGGTGACGGTGCAGTTGAGAAATCAACCGACGGTAGCACAGGAAGCTCAAGCGTCGCAAAAGCTATCCTTTAAGAATTTGGTTTTAAATCCAGAAACCTTTGAACTGGAGTCCGGAGAACAGACGCTTCGCTTGGGCAAAAAAGAATTTCAAATTTTTGAGACCTTACTGGCGCATCCAAAGAAGATTTTTACCAAGGAAGAATTGTATGAGGCGGTCTGGGAAGAAGTCTATCTGCCTGGTGACAATACCCTCAATGCCCAACTGAGCAATCTCCGAAAGAAAATTGCCCAGCTTGATCCAGATGAGGACTATATTGAAACGGTCTGGGGCTTGGGTGTTCGCTTGAAAGGAGACAAGTAATGTGGGTTTTAGTTCTAATTCTTGTCGTCCTTGTCCTTCTCTTGGGACTGGGCTACCTTCGCCTACTCTCTGCTCTCAAAGATTTGCAAGAGCAAATTCAAAAGAAGCTCCAAAATGGGAGTGGGGTACGGTTGACCTCTCAGGTCTCAAAAAAAGAATTGGTCGCCTTGACCAAGCAGGTCAGTGATCTCTTTGATCAGATCGAGCGGACCAATCGGATTGCCTTTCAAGAGAAAAAGACCTTGGATATGGCCATCAGTAATATTGCTCATGATATTCGGACGCCTTTGACCATTGCATCGGGCTATACCCAACAAATCATCAAGGGTGGGACGCAGGAAGAGGAAAAGCTGAAGAAAATTGCTTCCAATCTTCAAGTCGTCTCAAAACGCTTGGAATCTCTCTTGGAGTACAGACGCTTGATGGAGGGAGCTATTCAGCCTCGGATTTCAGACGTCGATCTCAGCCAAGTCCTGACCCAGCAGTTGTTCCAGTATTATGATAGCTTGTCTGAGGCGGGGATTGCCTTAGAGGTAGAGCTAGAAGAGCATCTTCATTATGCTACGGATCCAGAGCTCTGGGAGCGCCTCTTGCAAAATATGCTCAGCAATGTCCTCAAACATGGAAAGGAGCAGGCGCGTTTGACCTTGATGTCGGACGCGGACACGATTCGGGTCGAGCTGCGCAATATTGTGCAACAACCGATTCAGCACTTAGACCAACTGGCTAGTCGCTTCTACTCTGAAAATCTGTCGGATACAGAAGAGTCTTCTGGCTTGGGTCTCTACATTATTCAAAATTTTGTAGAGATCTTAGGGGGAGACTTGCAACTGGCAACGGAGGCAGACTGGTTTATCTTGACCATTACACTAAGAAAAAAGGCTTGAGCACTGCTCAAGTCTTTTTGTTATAAATCTTTGTGTTTAAAAGTAGCGAGTCCTAGGAAGCCGAAAACAAGGATGAATCCAAGGGCGATTGAGAGGGTGTTGGTTGTTGCTGTGGTGCTCTGTACCAAGGAATATTGGAACTCCAAGTTTAGATAGTGGAGAATGTCAATATCTTTAAAGAAAAGCGCAGGTAGACTTAAGAGGATATTTCCAATGAAGTAGCCAACGAAGGCCAAGGTGATGGATTGGCTGGCATAAAGGAGGAAGGAAATAATGCTGACCCAAGCCAGGGTGGAAAGGAACTGAATCAGCACGGTCAGTCCAAAATGAGCAAGGAAGTGCTCTGGCATGGTGCCAAGTCCATTGTAGAGGGTCGCGATCAAGAAGACGAGACCATAAGAAACAAGAAATTGGAAGAGGGCAATGGTCAGGACAACAGCGCTTTTGGCAAAGTAGTAGCTAGTGCGCGAAACGCCATAGGCCAGACTATTCTTGTATAAGTTTTGTGTTAAGTCTGTTCCCAGAACCAAGGTGATGACAATAATGGTAAAGAGGATAGTCACACTGATGCTGGAAGAGTAGTTGGTCAAGGCTTTAAAGCCCGTCCAAACTTCGGTTGCTTGGGGTAATTTGGATTCCGTATTGACGCCGACGTGGCCGGTAGCTCCAAAGATGACTCCAGACAGGATGTTGAGAACGAGAATGGCTTCTGTAATCCAAAAACCTTTGGAGCGAAAAAGTCTGTAAAAATCTGCTTGAATGGTATGCAACATGATAAATCTCCTAAATGAAATATGTGGGATAAGTAATGCAAGACGGTGGGTTGACTAGTCTACCAAGTCCGTAAAGAATTTTTCCAGATCTTGGCGGGCATAGTAGATTTCATCCACGTCAATATCTGCTTGAACGAGAGCTTTGACAATGACTTTAATATCGTGAGTCTGTCCGAAGATATGGATTTCTCCATCCTTATCGATGACCTTGATGCGGTGATGGAGTTGATCCTGAATCAGTTGACTCGCAAGGGCTAGCTGGCTAGTCTTGAGGATGATGTAGTCTTCTCCTTGTTCTTCGAATTCAGCCTTGCTAATTTCTTTGATCAGGCGTCCTTGGTCGACAATACCAAAGCGATTGGCAACCAGATAGAGTTCGGAGAGGATGTGGCTGGAAATGAGGATGGTCATGCCGAGTTCATCGTTGAGGCGCTTGATCATCTGACGGAATTCCTTGATTCCGACAGGATCGAGACCATTGATGGGTTCATCCAAAATGAGGAAGTCGGGCTTGGCAATGAGCGCAATCGCAATTCCC
>ERZ827363.3264-NODE-3264-length-12544-cov-4.296821_pt1 | contig 12544 bp, 10 predicted proteins | sample MGYA00519776_ERZ827363 | MGnify/ENA primary metagenome ERZ827363 (study PRJEB31778, sample SAMEA3449288) | human gut metagenome | biome: human gut; feature: human-associated habitat; material: faeces | place: United Kingdom | collected 2010/2012 ...
GCATTATAGACAACCTGTGTCTGATGCTCGGCCTCAATCATGTAGAGCGCGTGGGCGGCGAGGTGTTCGGCAGCCTGCTCTAAATCACGGATACCGGTAGTATCTTTAAAAATATCAAGGACAAAGCTGACCGCTGCCGATGAAGAAAATATTCTTACAATAAATACGGGAATAACTTCTACTGGAATGTGCAAAAGCTTTCCTGCGGGAGCAAGCAGTTCTGAGAAAGAATCTAATGCTCCTGATGCACGAAAGATTCCTATCGAAACGAGTAATGCTATCATTGTCGGCGCGATTTCAATAACAATCTGAAAACCCTCTTTTACTCCCTTTAGAAAGCTTTCATATACATCGGTGCGATTAAAGAAGCCATATACAACAATATAGAACATGGTAAATGGCACGATAAAATCCGAAAAATAAAGAAGAAACTTCACTGTATCCATCTCCGTTTCTTCTTATTTTTTCTATTATATTTCTTTCCATTGTATCTTGTTATTTCTATTATTTTAATGAATACAATTCCTGCTATGGTAGAAATCATTGTCGCACAGATTGCTGGAAGTACAACCGCGGCTGGATTCACGGAACCGTACTGGCTTCGATAGGCAATCATGTTAATTGGAACAAGCTGCAGCGATGAAATATTCAAAACAAGAAAAGCACACATCATATCAGAAGCTCTGCCCCCGCCTTCCTCCAGCTTCTGCAGCTCTCGCATCGCCTTAAGCCCAGCTGGGGTCGCCGCCCAGCCTAGCCCAAGAATATTAGCTGCCATATTAGCCGCTATGTATTCATTAGCTTTATGGCGGGGTGGTATGTCTGGAAATAGCCAGTGGATAAAGGGATACATTGTCTTTGCAATCTTTTTCATAAGACCACTCTTTACCGCTATTTCCATCATGCCGTTCCAGACACCGATAACTCCAAGCATAAAAATACATAAATTCACCGCCTCTGTTGAAGATGAAATAAAACTTTCTGTTATCTGCCCCATTGTGCCATGAAATGCCGCAAAGAAGATTCCTCCGGCAATCATAATCACCCACAATATATTCAGCATAAACCACTCAAACTCTCTCAACCTTTTTCTTCATTATATTGTTCCTGGCTTGTACGGTATGCTTCCATATCAAAGTAACCAAACTGATTCTTAACGGTATGTTTAATCTGATACATCGCAAAATCCGCATACTGCATAAATATCTTGCTGTCTGTCGTATCCTGTATGAATGTCCATTATCTATCTTTTATACACTCTAGGAACTCTCTTTCCTACATCACAAACAAATTCATAGTTAAAGCTTCCGGCAAGGTTCGCCATATCTTCAACACTGATATAATTATCCCCGTCTTTTCCAATCAAGGTAACGATATCTTCAAGCTTCACATCTGGAATATCTGTAATGTCTACCATCATCTGATCCATGCACACTCTCCCGACAATCGGTGCTTTCTGTCCGTGAATCAATACCCAGCCTTTGTTAGAAAGACTTCTTGCATATCCATCCGCATATCCAACAGATACTGTAGCAAGACGGCATGGATGTTCAACAATATAAGTCGCTCCATAACTTACACCTCGTTCCATCTCTGGCTCCATAATATTTACTACATGAGAATACCAGCTCATGGCCGGTGTCAGATCTAAATTAGAGAAATCCACTTCATCAGAAGGATACATTCCATAAAGAATAATACCCGCCCTTGCCATATCATAACGATGGTCTTCATATTCCATGATAGCGGCACTATTACAGATATGTTTTACTGGAATTTCAATTCCCGCTTCATCAAGTAACTGAACAAAATGATCATATCTCTCCATCTGACTTTCTGTGTATGCCTTATCTGTCATATCTGCACAGGATAAATGGGTAAATAACCCCTCAATCTTTATATTGGGCAGCTCTGCAATCTGCTTTACAATCGCAAGCCCTTTCTCATCTGGAGATAAACCGATTCTTGTCATTCCGGTATCTAATGCGATGTGAATTCTCGCCGTCTTTTCTGCCTTTACGGCAGCTTCAGACATTGCCTTAGCCGTATCATAGCAATAAATCGTCTGATCTACACCATACTCCAAATTCTTATAATAAAGAGAGGGGGAATTATAGCCAAGAAGCAAAATTGGCTGTTTTAATCCAGCCTTTCTCAGTTCTACTCCCTCATCAATTGTAGCAACACCAAAATAATCTGCAATATCATTTAAATAATGTGCTACTTCCACTGCACCATGCCCATAACCGTCAGCCTTTATGACAGCCATAGTCATCGCATTATCTCCTGTTTTCTTTTTGATATTTATATAATTCTCCCTAATTGCTTTTAAATCAATTTCACAATAGGTACGCAAGTATTCTTCCATTATGTTTGTCCTCTTTCCCTTACTTCTACAGTAATCCTGTAAAATCATACTTTACTCAGGTTACTGTACATATCTATATTATGTCACATTTGGTATACTTATAAATGGGCGCAAAACACCCCTTATAAAAAAGTCTGTAAACAAATAAATTCTACCACATTTTTTCCTATTGTGAAGTTTTTTATACAGAAAAAATTCGGGAAATATAGCATCTCCCGAATTCTTTCAATTATTTCACTTTTACTATTTTACTTTTACTATAATTACTTTCTTTTTTCCATCACTGGTCTTTACAGTAATTTTACATTTACCTTTTTTCAAGGCCTTAATAACACCTTTTTTTGTTACTTTGGCAATCCTCTTATTGGAAGAGCGATACATAATCTTAGCAGTAGAAGATGCTGGAATCTTCTTGGCTTGTATTTTATATTTCTTTCCCTTCTTTAAAGTAACTTTTGTCTTCTTCACTTTTAAAGACTTTGTTTTTATTGTTTTCTTAACTGTAGAACCTGAAGCTGGCTTCGTCTCTGGCTTCTTTTCGGATGTTCCCGGCTTCGTATTTGGCTTATCTTCAGAGCTGCCTGGTTTCGTATTATCCTCTTCATCAGAACCATTTACTTCTATCACATACTTGCTCACATCTGGAACTTTTGTAATACTTGACCAGTACAACTCAGAAATTGTTCCATAGTTATCCTTGATTTCCTTACCGTTTAGCAATGTCCGATTGGATGTCTTAGCAAGCGTTACCCCATCTGCAATTGCTTTTCCCGCAGTAGCACCTGTTTTTGGTATACTGCTGCATCCACCTTGTGCATAAACATTTTTTACAGAAACAGTACCATTACCGCTGATAGCATCTGCGCCATCATCATATGTACCGTTACCGCCAAATGCAATTAATGTTCCCTCACCGGAAATACTTCCATTATCTAAAATAATTCCGCTGCCGCCTACGGATGTTGTTGCAATATATCCTCCACCAAATGCCGCTACTACGGAATCCTTTTTAATATCTAAAGAACCATTCTCAATACGGATCGCTGGCTGACCGGAAAGGCTTTTTCCTGTTGTTTCATCCTGTCCGGTTGCTGCTTCATCTCCCTTTACAAATACCTGCCCATCTACGGTAACCTTTCCTTTTACAACAATAACAGGATTCGTATTCTGTCTGATGATATGTCCATTTGATATAAAATTGGTGTTAGAATAAATAGATGAATTTTCTAAAATTGCTCCATCATTTAAAATCAACTGTCCATTAATTGAAGAACCTGTGAGAAACTGACTGCCATAATCATCATAGTTTGATGAGAACTTACCGCCATTTTTCACTTCAATATTTCCATGAATAGAAGAATCACGAAGAACAAGCTTTCCGCCATTCTCTACAACAATATTTACGCTGCTGAAAACTTTCATATTTACAAGAGTAAGATTACAGCCATCTGGAACAATCAATGTCTGTACTGGACTACCATCTACAGCATAACCAAGTTCTCCATAAGTTCCACTTGTATGAGAACCGTACCATGCTTTAATATCCTTTGGTACCGTAACGGTTTCGTTCTCTCCACCAAAAGAAGCGATTGCCCATGGCTCCATATCATACATATACTTTCCATCCGCTGTCTGCTTACAATTCTCAAGTTTAAGCTGCTTTGCAAGTACTTCTGTACGAGTATAAACTTTAAAATTCAGCTCATTACTTGTCGCAGTACGACCGCTCTCATCCGTTACTGTTACACTAATTGGATAAGAGCCGGCTTTTAACGGTTCCCCTGATAAAGAAAGAGAACTGTCGTGGACAGAATAAACACCTTCCATTCCGCAGGCTTCTGTATCAATATTTATCTTTGTTCTGTTCTTATTTACTGTGATTACTTCACTTAACGGCTTCCAGTCGCTGTTCTTCGGCTCCTGTCCATCAGGAAGAACTGCTGCTTCAACAATCACATCACTATTTTTATTTGTCGTAACAGAAGTAGAAGCTCCACTGATTGCATCATATTTCTTCTGTCCTTCTAAAGCACTTTCAAAGCTTCCTCGTATTCTTACATGAAGCGTATTAATTCCATCAGAAGGTCCTGAAGGAGTCTCTGCATCTGAATCTGTCTTTTTAACAGTAAATGTATCTGCTGTTGCCTTTATCACACGTAAGTACAGCGTTTCATATCCTTCACTCTCAATCGTGAGAATATTTCCACTCTTTAACATGCCGTCAGAAGAACCATCAAAATAAAGTTTATTTTCATCTGTATTTCTGTAGTATGCTTCTCGTCTCATTAAAGATAAACGAGAACTTGCTTCTTCCCACTTTGTTTTATTTACAGAAACACTTTTTATTCCTTTGACATAGTCAGGTGCATCCGCAAAAGAAAGACTCTGAAAATCATAAACTACATTTTCTTTCATTGCTTCTACATTGCCGACACTGGCAGAATTTGCAGAGTTTGCCGCAAATGAAGGAATAAAGGATAATGTAAATAAACACACTCCCAAAACAACACTGGCTAATAACTTTCTAACCTTCCTATTCATATCCGGTTTCTCCTATTTTACAGTTACTTTAACAACTGCTTTCTTTCCACTTGCTGTCTTAACAGTAATCTTGCATTTACCTTTTTTAACAGCTTTTACAACACCGTTCTTTGTTACTTTGGCAACCTTCTTGTTAGAAGACTTAAAGGTAACTTTTTCTGTCGCATTGGCTGGTTTTAATTTTACTTTAAGTTTAACTTTTTTGCCTTTCTTTAACACAATACGCTTTTTGTTAACAACAACTTTTTTTGCTTTTACAGTTTTCTTATCTGGCTTTTCTGCTGGTTTTGTATCATCTTTTTTACCTTCTGTTGTTTTGTCTGCTGGCTTAGGAGCTTCTTTCTTTAAATCTCCATATTCTGCTCCACATACTTCACAGACTGCTCTCTTTGTTGTTGTAGCTTCGCCACCTTTATGTGCTTCTTTTTCAGTCGTAGCATCACAACCTTCATTCTGACATTTCTTCCAGTGATAAGTTCCGTCAGACTCATATTCATCTCCATAGTTATGAGATGCGCACTCTCCGTATTCTTCTCCACAGAAATCGCAGACTGCTTTCTTCGTACAAGTAGCTGTTCCGCCTGTATGGTTTGTGTGTATGGCAACTTTTTTATAATCTTTACCTACTTCTAATACTAAGTCTTTATATCCTTCTGCAGAAATAACAACTTTGTTAGTATCTTTTGTAAATTCCTTATTTCCTATTGTTATATTAACCATGTTCACATTTGCTCTAAATGTATCTTCTTTCATAAAAAATGTATTATCTACTTTAGTATAAGGTTCTGCATCATTTACTTTAATAGATGTAATCTTTTCCATCCAACTTTTTGTATTTTCTGAATTTGCAGTATATTCAGAATATTGAATAAAATACCATTCATAACCAAGATCTTTCTGAAGTGTTGGAGTTTCCGTTGGTGCTTCCTTCAATTCTACCGCTGCTGTCTCCTCAGCCTGTACTGCTACCTGTGGTGCAACTGTTCCCACTACTGTCATTGACAGGCACATAGCGCATGCCATAATGAATGAACTAATTTTTCTCATTTGTTTCTCTCCCTTTCTCTCTCTCAAATAAACTTAATAAAAAAAACAGGTTGCCACTTAAAACTAATTTATGTTACTTAGTTCTAACATTGGTTAGTTTATTTAAAAGACTACCTGTTTTTATATTCCATGTCAATTCTACAGTTGATAACATTTCTCAACTATAGAATTCTTAAGAATTCATTTATTTAATTTTTAGAAAAAAGGATTACTCTTTTAACAATTCCTGATAAATATCCCTCTTACTTACTCCGCGGTCTTTTGCTACCTGTTTCATCGCACTCTTTTTATCCATCCCTTTTTCAAGATAATGTTCCATATGTTCCTGCACAGTAAGCTGATTCCACTCCTGTTGTTTTTCTTCTTTCAGTTCTTGTAAACTCTTTCCCTCAAAAATTAAAACATACTCCCCTCTTGGCTCGTTCTCCTCATAATAAGCAATCATTTCATCGAGAGTTGTCTTGCGCTTCTGCTCATATCGCTTCGTCAGTTCCTTACATACCGTCATATTTCGGTTACCCAGATATTCCCTGCACTCTTTCAAAGTCTTCTTTAAATGATGCGGCGCTTCGTAAATAATAATCGTTCTTGTCTCATTGCGAAGATTCTCCAAAATCTGTGCTCTTTCCTTCTTGTCATACGGTAAAAATGCTTCGAATGCGAATCTCCTTGTCGGCTGTCCGGACATAGTAAGTGCCGTAATGCAGGCACAAGCTCCCGGAAGTGATGTAACATTAATTCCTGCTTCATAGCACTGTCTTACAAGTTCCTCTCCTGGGTCAGAGATTCCCGGTGTTCCCGCATCTGTGATTACTGCGATATCCAGTCCTTCTCTTAATTTATTTACAAGATAAACTGCCTTATCGACTTTGTTGTACTCATGATAGCTCGTCATCTTTGTTTTTATCTCAAAATGATTGAGAAGCTTGATACTGTTTCTCGTATCTTCTGCCGCTATCAAATCCACTTCTTTTAAAATTCGTACTGCCCGATAGGTCATATCTTCGAGATTTCCAATCGGTGTCGCACATAAATATAATGTTCCTGCCATTTTAATTCTTCATTTCTCCATATATCTGATAAATCTCATCGGTATAAGAACCATCCTTATTGTATACAATTAATGGGGGTTCTACCGTAATCCTCTGCTTACCACCTTTTGCAGCATCAATCAAAACCATATTTGGCTCTTTATCTACATAAGGATGTACGAGACGCATCCTCTTCGGCTCTAATTTATGCTGTTTTAATGTATAAATAATCTCCGCTAAGCGAAAAGGTCTGTGCACCATATAAAAATGGCCGCCTGTTTTCAACAGCCATTTTGCTGCCTTTACTACATCTTCAAGGGAACAGGTAATCTCATGTCTTGCAATTGCCTTTGCATAATCTGGATTCGTCAGACCATGTTCTCCTGTCATATACGGAGGGTTACAGGTCACCCAGTCAAAACTCTCCCTCTCATAGTCTGTCTTTATATTACGAACATCCCCCTGTACAATATGCACTTTTTCTTCCTGACCATTCATCTTCACAGAACGCTCTGCCATCTTGGCAAACTCTTCCTGATACTCTAACCCCTCTACATAAGCAAGCGGATATTTACCCTCCATCAGTATTGGAATAATTCCTGTACCGCTACACAAATCAATCCCTTTACTTTTCTTTTTAACTCTGGCATAATCAGAAAGCAGTACCGCATCAATCCCGAAGCAAAAACCATCTGTTTTCTGGATAATACGGTAATCCTTTATCTGGAGATCATCAATACGCTCATTTTCTTTAATTTGTACATTCTCCATATAAGTATCCTATTTTAAATCTTCATTTTCAACTACAATTAAGTGAAGAACCCAGCAATTATACTACCAAAGAACTCTTCTTAATTTTTCAAACTTCTTATATCAACAAAACCAAAATTTGAGTATTATAAAAAATTATGAGGAATAAAACAATAAAAATAACAGTAATTTTTATTATTTAAATTCTCTTCCCTTATTTCTCTTCGTTTCATTAAAGCTTAGACTTTCTTTCCTTCTTCTCCATCGCCTCTAATTTTTTAAGCTCATCATCCATTTTTACTTTTTCTCTGCGCTTCCGAGGACGGAAAATCAAATCATCCACTTTATAATCTACGAGTTCTTTTTCTCCCTTTTCATCAGTAACTACGAGCTTCACTCTCTGTCTTAACACGCTGACTTCGTGAACAACACCTTTTACTCCCGTATTCGTCTTTACTTCATCACCAACATTCGGAAGCTTACTGTTCAGATACTCATAAGTATCCTGCTCATTTTTCAGGCAGCACATCAATCTTCCACAAACTCCTGAAATCTTTGTAGGATTCAGAGAAAGATTCTGCTCCTTCGCCATTTTAATTGATACTGGCACAAACTCAGATAAAAATGTATTACAGCAAAGGCTTCTTCCACAAATGCCGATACCACCTTTAATTTTTGTCTCATCTCTTACACCAATCTGTCTTAATTCAATTCTTGTCTTAAAAACTGAGGCTAAATCTTTTACCAGCTCACGGAAATCAATTCGTCCGTCCGCCGTAAAGTAAAATAATACTTTATTATTATCAAATGTATACTCACAATCAATGAGCTTCATTGCAAGCTTATGTTTTTTTATCTTCTCAATACAGATTTTATAAGCTTCTTTGCTCTTTTCTTTATTATTTTCCTGAATCTTATCGTCTTCTGGTGTTGCGATTCGGATAACTGGCTTTAAAGTTGCAATAATCTTCTCATCATGAATCTCACGATTTCCTAAAACAACTCTGCCGTATTCTACTCCACGCGCAGTCTCCACGATAACATTCTGTCCAACTTCTACCTCAAACTGCTCTGAGGCAAAATAATATATTTTACCATTATCTCTAAAACGAACTCCTATTACTCTGGCCATTTCTACCTCCTGTTCTTCTTAAAACTCTCTTCTCGCTTCTACAATAAGCAACTCTAAAGTTGCGTCAAAATTCACATTAGACTTTATGCGGACTCTGGCACGATGAATTTTGCCTATAACATAATCAATTGCCTCTAAATCTAATTTATCTACCTGCTTTTTCAGATACGCATACTCATTTTTAAAAATAATTTTCTTTTTGGCAGCTTCAGCATTCACTGAATTATCTGCTTTCAGTAACATAATATCCCGAAACCACATCAGAAAAATATCGAAAAAGTCCTCAATTCTGTTTTTATACTTTTTATATTCCTTTACTTTATCTGCAATCTCGTAACTTTCTATCTCATGGATATACCGCAAAATGGACAGAGTCAACTCCTTTAAATCCTGAAATTCTTCTGAAGAAACGATTGCTTCTGCCTTTCCTATATTTCCAAGAGAAAATCCTGCTGCAAATTCTGCTTCTTCCTTAGAAACGCTACATTTTTCCACCAAGTATTTCTCAACAGCTGTTCCGGGTACCGGTCTTGTGGCAAGAAGAATACATCTTGAAAGAATTGTGTCTAAAAATGCTCCTCTGTTCGTAGTAAGTAAGAAAATAACTGCATATTCCGGCGGTTCCTCAATCGTCTTTAAGATGGCATTCTGCGCTGCAGCATTCATCTTTTCCGCCTCATCTACGATATAGATTTTATAAGGCCCCTTATATGGCATAATTTCTACCGTATTAACAATCTGCTCCCTTATCTCACCAACACTAATCACATTGGGCTTTTCATGAGAAACCCAAATTACGTCCGGATGATCATGGTGTTCCATCTGTATACAAGATTCACACTTTCCACAGGATTCCACCAAACCCGTAGTTTCCCGGCCTTCACACTGCAATATTTTAGAGAAAGCCTCGGCAAGCATTTTTTTCCCACTTCCCTTATCCCCCTCCATAATATAGGCATGAGAAATCTTTTTATGATGCACAGCAGTAATAAAATGCTCTTTTATTCTTTCATTTCCTAAAATCTCATTTAATTCAGCCATGACTTTCCCTCAAAATCTTTCTGTTAATCATCTTAATTCTTCTGCTAATTTTCTATTGGTACCTATTCTTTTATTGTTTTTTCTCAATGAATTCATGTCTATCGATTCTTCTTCTTCAATAATTCATCCACATGATTCCGAATCTTTTTCTGAATCGTATCAATGGATCTTCCACCATCAATCTTCATAACTTCCGGCCTGCCTGAAAGGACTTTTCGATATCCTTCCGATACCATATGATGAAAATCTATACCTTCCTGCTCCATACGATCAAGATTCTTCTGTTCTTTCTTTCTACGAAGTCCTTCTGCCTCTGATAAATCAATGAAAAAGATTCCATCGGGACGATAAATGCCGATTCCCGGCGCATTTACAGCCGAAACTGTAGAAATACCAAGTTTTCTTGCAATTCCCTGATAAACGATAGAAGAATCTACAAAACGATCGCTTATAACGATTTTGCCCTCTTCTAATGCTGGTCCGATTACTTCATGTACTAACTGCGCTCTTGATGCCGCATAGAGAAGCATTTCTGTTACTGGAGACATTTCTTTGTGTTCTGGATTCAGAATAAGCTGTCTTACTTCCTCTCCGATCACTGTTCCCCCCGGTTCTCTTGTTATGAGACATTCATAGCCTGCTTCCTCTAAGTATTCTTTTAATAAATTTATTTGTGTGGTCTTTCCTGAACCATCCGGTCCCTCCATCACAATAAATAATCCCTTCATCTAATAAAATCTCCCTTCAGAAGTACATGCACTTTTATTATCTGAATGTTATCTGACTTCTTCATCGTATTTTAGTCATAGTACTTTCAAACATGCTCTGGTACAATATTTTTATCATACTGCTTTTGCTATACTATCTATAAATCTTTTAGAACGATAATCTTATTACAGGACAATCCAAGTACATTATATCCATTATATAAATATTGACTGATATTTTCCACTGTTTCTTTGAGTATTTTTTCTCCAGGAACTAATATTGGTACTCCCGGCGGATAAATCATGACATATTTTCCTGAAACTCTGCCAGTAGAATCAGCCAACTCAACTGTCTCCATGGCTTTTCCCCGGCACTGCCAGGATTCTATGATTTTGGGAGGATATATTGTCTGCTCATTTTCTTTTTCTTGTATAACCTTATAGTGGTTATGAATTTTAGTTTCTATTTTGGGTTTGTTTTTATCACAAATTTCTATTTCAACTTTATCTTGGTTTTGGATGGCAATTTTTGTCTCATTTACAGCCTTATTTAAACTACGATTTTCCTTTTCTTTCTCTTCACACATTTTATCAATCTCAGAAATTGCCTTCCAAAGCTCATCAAAATCTTCCTTTTTATCACAGATAGAAGTCATGGCAATCCCATAAGTCAGGTTCTCCATCTCCAGTTCAATGTGATATTTTTCATATAATAACTGAAACAGCTCCTTTCCATTTATTCCGCAGCCCTTTACTGAAAAGACCAATTTCCCGTTATCATATGCAAAACAATTTAACTTTTTCTGATTGAGCAGGCTTATTTTTTTGAGTTGTTCACATTTTCGGCGAAAATTTTTAAGGTTATCCACATATTCGGCGAGTTGTCCCTGATTTTCTTTCATATACATGATTCCGTACTCAGCAGAAGCCATCAAAAGATACGATGGACTTGAGGTTTCATAAATATCGATGATTTCCTCCACCTGCTCTTTTGTCACGATGTCTGAGCAAAGATGAAGAACTGCTGTCTGCGTAAAGGAAGGCAATGTTTTATGCGTACTTTGAATCACCAAGTCAGCACCTTCCTGAACGGCACTGTCTGGAAAATACTTATGAAATATGAGATGCGCCCCGTGTGCCTCATCTACAATCAAAGGAATGGCATACGGCCGAGTTACTTCTTTAATCCCTGCTATGTCGCTCACAACGCCTTCATAAGTAGGTGAAGTCAGTACAACTGCCTTTATATCTGGATTCGCTCTTAATTCCCTTGCTACGGCTTCTGGCTTCATATCCTCGCATATATCATACTCGGCAGAAACATCTGCATAGCAATAGACGGCCTCCAACTGTAATAGCCTGATACAGTTATAGACCGCCTTATGACAGTTTCGCCCTATTAAAATCTTATCTCCCTGTCTACAGACCGAAGAAATGGATACCAGAATCCCAAGGGTACTCCCTCCAACAAGATACCATGATTCCTTACTTTTAAATATATCTCTTACAAGATTCATGGATTCACGAATAATACCCTCTGGCTCATGAAGATTATCGTAATCTGTTATCTCTGTAATATCCATTTTTTCTACACCAAAAAAAGCCCCAAAATCAGCTCTTTTGTGACCTGGCATATGAAAAGGAATTCTTTTTTCTGACTCTAATTCTCTTAATTTATTATAGATTGGTGTATTCATAACTTATTTTTTATCTCTTTATCCTTTTAACTCTTCTTAGTATTTATGCTTTTTAAATGAAAAGGAATTCTTTTTTCTGACTCTAATTCTCTTAATTTATTATAGATTGGTGTATTCATAACTTATTTTTTATCTCTTTATCCTTTTAACTCTTCTTAGTATTTATGCTTTTTAAATGAAAAGGAATTCTTTTTTCTGACTCTAATTCTCTTAATTTATTATAGATTGGT
>ERZ827363.3266-NODE-3266-length-12532-cov-2.880099_pt1 | contig 12532 bp, 11 predicted proteins | sample MGYA00519776_ERZ827363 | MGnify/ENA primary metagenome ERZ827363 (study PRJEB31778, sample SAMEA3449288) | human gut metagenome | biome: human gut; feature: human-associated habitat; material: faeces | place: United Kingdom | collected 2010/2012 ...
CGAGCATTTAAACCGCCGCGACTAAAGTCACAAATATAGGATATCGTATCTCTTCGCGGGCGTCTGTTCTTAATGAATCAAATAGTAATCTATCCATTCGTCTAATGTTAATGGTACATAGTCTGAATACATACAAAAACAATTAATCATATTACAGGGAATCGGCATCGGTTCCTCATCATATTTACTCTGTCTCTTTGTCTCTCTCGTAATCTGACAGAACTGCCGTACAAGCTGTTCATCCATTGTGTCGTGCACATGTCCATAGAGCATATATGTAAGTGGCTCTCCTTTTTTATTTCTTCGATACTGTCCGTTATAACAGAATATCGGGTAGTGGGATAAGACTACTTTTCGGCGGTTATCGTGCATTTCTGCGTATGGTTTTATCCAGACAAAACGTTCTTTGTTGAACTCGCTATCTTTTAAATAACTGTCATGGTTTCCTTTTATCATATAAAGCGTGCCGTTAAGCTGGCTCAATACTTCATTTGTCTCTTTCGCCTTGCCCACAGAGAAATCACCGAGAATCACTACCTCATCTTTGGGGCGGACTCTGCTGTTCCACTGTTTTATCATATAGGCATTCATCTGGGCTGCATCTTTAAATCCACGACAGTCCATCTGGGTGTTTAGACTTTCGTGGAAAAAATGCAGATCTGAAATATAATAACGCATAATAATTGTTTGCTCCTCTCTGGAAAGTTATGACTGATTAAATTCATTGAGTGAACAGCAAACAGACAGACGAATCATGAAAGCAAAATATTCCCTATCTGTGGCTTTAGTCGCAGATAGGGGTTATATTCTATCTTTGGGTTCGTCTGTTTCCCCTGATAAATTTAAATAGCAGCTTGAGAGCGTCTATGTAACTAAATTACCAGATCATCCACCGAAATATTCTTTCCTGTCAATCCGATAAAGGCTCCTTCTTCCCCGCCTTCTTCGTGGGCGATGAGCCATTTATTTTTGGCAAAAAGTAACTTTTCTTCTGGAAGTTTTTCCTCTTCTGCTTCCGCTCCAAGCTTTACTCCAAGCGGGAAATTTGTTCCAAATGGTAAAATAACTCCTGTCTTAAATGCGTAATCGTTCTCTTTTGTTCCAATTGGTGTGTAATGAAGTGTTGTGGCATACAGTTCTACTGCGGTTCCTGCTGGAACAAAAAATGCTTCTAACTGTGCGGTATCGTATTTGAAATCATCAGTAATATCTGACTGCTGCCCTAACAGTAAAATGACATCGGTCGCAGCGACATTTGCCTCGGAAGAACGATGATATTCTAATGCATTCAGCACTTTGTTGTGTCCACAACAGTATCCAATCTCTACGGAAAGTTCTCCGTAAAGTGTATTGGAAATTTTCTGGCGGAAATCTGGTTCTTCTAATGGTCCAAAGGAAGCTGCATATTCTACCGTCTCTGGATACTTAATCTTTTCGAGTACATTGTAAATCTCTGAAAAATCAATTCCTGTTAAAATCTTTCCATACTTCTTGAAAGAAGCGTCTGTTACCTGTTTCACCTTCATTATAAATCCCCCTGTCTTTGTGAGCGGCTACCTCTTATTCGAACGCCGCCATATTTTTCTTTTTTCAGCTTCTTTTATGAGTTCGTCCCTGAAATCCGGGTGGGCAATAGATATAAGCCCTTCTGCCCTCTCCCATGTAGAACGACCCTCCATGTTAATAACACCATATTCTGTTGCAAGAAAATATACCTGACTTCGCGGAGAAGTGATAATATCTCCATTAAACTGCGGCAATACTCTTGAAAAAAGCTGGCCGCTTTTATCCTTATATGTGGAGCTCATACAGATAAATGCCTTTCCCCCTCTGGCTGAAGATGCTCCAATTAAAAAGTCAAGCTGCCCTCCGGTACCGCTGATCTGCCTTGCACCAAAGCTTTCTGACGATACCTGTCCATATAAATCTACGGAAACACAGCTATTAATAGAAACCATATTGTCAATCTGGGCAATAACGTCCGGACGATTTACATATTCAAGTGGATATGCTGCTACCCCATGATTATCATCTAACCATTCATAAAGCTCCGAAGAGCCAATGGCAACACCGAATACGCCTTTTCCCCTGTCAATCGTTTTCTTTTTATTGGTTAACTTGCCCGCCTTATACAAATGCAGATATGCATCGGAACAAAGCTCGGTGTGCATTCCAAGATCTTTGCGGTCAGTTTCTGCTATCAGCTCTCCAAGAGCATTGGGCATACTTCCAATTCCAAGCTGCAGGGTTGCCCCATCACATATGTACGGCAGAAGATTCTGTGCAATCTTTCGGTCAATCTCAGACGGCACATACGGCTTGCCTGTCGTAAAAGGTTCATGCTTTCCCTCTACGATATAATCCACCTCCGACACATGAATACATTCTCCATATCCGCCGTGTATCTTTGGCATATGCTCGTTGACTTCTACGATAACAACATCCGCATTCTGCACGATAGGCCCGGCAACTCCGGTATTTACCGAATAATTAAAATATCCATGCTTGTCCATCGGTGACACACTGACCATTACTACATTGACATTTAAAAAATACTTATAATACGCAGCATTATTGTGAAACACCATCGGAATATAATAGCATAATCCTCTGTCACAAAGCTTCCTCTCATAAGCAGAACAATGCCATGTATGATAGACAAAATGTTCCTGAGTCTCGTCACATTCTGCTACCTCAATCGGCCCCTCCACAAGATTCCCCCGAATCTTTACATCAAAAAGTTCGTCTCTCCTCTTAGCAAGAGCCTTATCTAAAAGAACCGGTTTTCCGAGCGAGCTGGTATAATCCACCCAGTCTCCACTCTTTACTACTTCTACCGCCTCTTCCGGTGTACAAAGCTTTTGTCTGTACTCAGTCATAAAATCCTTTAACACCGTTCTTCTCCCCTCTGTATTTCTCTCTGTTTGCCAGTTGCACTGACATATCTTCCAATTCTTTCACCATTATTTTAACAAGATTTGTGCTAAATAACAAGAGGATGTGGGGAATTTTTGGGGTTGAGAGCTGTAGATTTCTGCTTGCTCGGAAGTTAAATAACAGTCTTTCCTACATCTCCCCACTCCCACCCTACTTCTTACACTTCTTTTTGAGGAAAAAATGCTATCTATATTTCCAACTTCCTCAAATTCAAAACTACTCGCTCTTGTCGCTACCTGAAATAATTCTACAACACACTCATAGAGTTAACAAATTTAAATTTGGAAAACGTTTAAAATAACTTCTGTCTTCCAAAAAACAGAACCCCAACAGATAAAGACTCCCTATTTGTGGCCTCGGAGCAAAGGCTGGATGCGAGCGTATAAGCGAACATTCAACCTGCAGCGACTAAAGTCACAAATAGGGAGTCTTTATCTGTTGGGGTTCGTCTATTTAGCCAAAACCCAGAATTATTTATCCAGCTTCTTAGCAGCGAGCATTGTTTCTACCACCGCTCTTACGATAGCTTCTAATCCTTCTTCGTCTACTTTTTCTTCTTCTGGAACGCTTAATGCAGCAGTTACGATAGACATGCTGTATACTTCTTCTGCGTTACATCCACGGCTTAAGTCGTTGATTGGAGCGTTAAGTCCCTGTAATACAGGACCTACTGCTGTATATCCACCTAAACGGGAAGCAATCTTATATCCGATGTTAGCTGCGTTGATGTCAGGGAAGATAAATGTGTTAGCCTGTCCAGCTACTGGTGAACCAGGACATTTTACTTCTGCTACTTCTGGAGATACAGAAGCGTCGAACTGAATCTCACCCTCTACTGCTAATTCAGGAGCAGCTTCTTTAATCTTCTTTGTTGCGTTAGCCACCTTTGTTACAGAAGGTCCTTTACCAGAACCAAGTGTAGAGTAAGATAACATAGCTACTTTAGGATCGATTCCGAAAATCTTAGCTGTTTTAGCAGATTCGATAGCAATCTCTACTAAATCATCTTCGGATGGATCAATATTGATAGCACAGTCACCCATAGCAATCTTCTCGTCTCCTCTTACAAGGATGAAGCAAGAGCTTACGATGTTGTTGCCTGGTTTTGTTTTGATGAGCTGAAGAGCTGGACGTACAGTATCTGCTGTGGAATATGTAGCTCCACCTAACAGACAGTCTGCTCCACCCATTTTTACGAGCATAGTACCAAAGTAGTTGCTCTTAGAAAGAGCTGCTCTTACCTGCTCGTCTGTCATTTTACCTTTACGAAGCTTAACCATCTCTGCTACCATAGCATCAATTCCCTCGTAATTTTCAGGGTCAATAATCTGGCAGGCATCAATATTAAAGTTACCTGCTTTTGCTGCAGCCTTAACTTCTTCTGGCTTACCAAGAAGGACAACGCCGAGAATTCCTTCCTGTGTCAGACGATGGGCTGATTCAAGAATCCTTTTATCTGTACCTTCTGTGTATACGATGGTACGAGGATTCTTCTTTAATGTTTCAATCATTTTTGTTAACATAAGATACCTCCCAAAATATATCTTTGTCTAGTAGTATCAATAATAGTACAAAATACGCTACTTATATAGTAAGCCCTGCACCATGTTTTTTCAACAATACATTGATATAAATTTTTGACTACATCGTATAAAAGAAAGTACAAAAATGCATCGGAATTTGTATAAAAATTCCGATGCACCTTTATTTTTTTGATATTTAAATTATACTTTTTTGTGAAGTCAGCAATTCTGGCTTATCATAGCCAAAACTTTCTGCTTCCATCATAAATCATATGATAAATCGACATATGTTTTTTCAACAACATAATCTATATTTTATCATTTATAACAGTATGCGTTTTGTCTCTATTCTACTGTCATCACTGCTTCACGATTCCTTTTTTATTCTGCTAATACTTTCTGCTGTTCTTCTGCATCTTCCGGATTCTCATGGAAAATGGAATAGGCAATGTTAGTGGAATGGTCGGCGATTCTCTCAAGACCGATTACCATATCCGTAAAGATAAGACCAATTTCAACACCGCAGATACCTTTAGAAAGACGTTTTACCTGCTGGTTCTGATAATCAATCTGCATCTGATCTACATCATTTTCCATGTCAATGATCTCATCAATGTTGTCCTTTTTATTTGTGACGAACATTTCCATACTCTTATCAAAAAGCTGAAGAACTTCTGTATACATTGTTGTAAGTTCTTCCTTTCCGGCTCCGGTGAACTTCTCGTTAAGCTGACTTCTCTTCTCCGCATTCTCAAGGATATTGATTGCGTGGTCTCCAATCCGTTCAAGGTCGATAACAACATGGAAAAGAGCACCAATTCGTCTGGAATCGGCAAGCGGCAGTTCATAACGGTTAACTTCTACAAGATAATCCGTAATCTCGCTGCTTAAGTAATCAATAATCTTTTCTCTGGCATTGATTTCCTTTACCTTATCAAGATTCTTATCTGCTAATGCTTCCATAGAAGCAACAAGGTTTTCTCTGGCCAGACCAGCCATTCTCTCGATTTCCTGAATAATTTCTACTACGGCTGTAGATGGCACAAACTTGATTGATGCCTTTCTGATATATTCAAGATGTAATCCGTTATCCTCTTCCTCACCTTCTTTATTTCCAGGAATAAAAAGTTTCGTAAGTTTTACAAACTGTGATGCAAATGGAAGGAAAATAATCGTCTGGAATACTTTAAATGCTGTATCTGCATTCGCAACGAAACGTTTCGCATTATCTGCTCCACCGAGAACAGAAATCGCATCGACGATCTGATTTCTCGCAAAGAACAGAATCGTTCCGATAATGATCATACCTAATGCATTGAATAAGAAATGTACCATGGCTGTACGTTTTGCATTCTTATTTGCATTCATTGCTGCCATAACTGCTGGTGTACAGGAACCGATGTTGGCACCAAGAATAAAGTACAGACAGCTTCCTAATCCAACCAGATGGGAATCCGCTAATAAAACCAGCACACTGACAGTTACAGAAGAACTCTGTACTGCTACTGTAAACAGTAAACCAACAAGTAATGCGATAAATGGATTCTTAAGATAAGAAAACCAGTGCATGATTACTGGATATTCCGGAATTCTGCTCAATGCACCTGTCATACTGTTAATTCCTAAAAACAACGCACCAAAACCGAAGATTACCTCTGAAATCTTTCTTGTTATCGGCTTATTGCCAAACATCATCAGGCATGCACCTGCAAAGATGATATACGGTGCAATGGCAGTCAGTTTCAAAGAAACAAGCTGTGCAGTAATTGTTGTACCAATGTTGGCACCAAATGTAATACCAACGGACTGTTCCAGTGTAAGAAGTCCGGCATTTACAAAGCTGACTTCCATAACGGTGGTTGCACCAGACGACTGGATAATCGCAGTAAATATCGCGCCAAAAATAACTGCAATGAATCGATTCTTTGTTACACGATCCAGAATGACACGCATCTTATCACCCGCAGCCTTCTGCAGCCCCTCACTCATGAACTTCATACCGAATAAAAACAGTGCAAGTCCACTCAGCAGTTCTGTAAGCATAACTAACATGATATTATCCTCTCTTTTGTTTTCTACTTAATGTTGTAATGATTTCTTCAGGCTTTTACACAATCATTACGTTTTTTTTACATGACATTAAGTATTCTAATATATTTTAACGCAAAAGAAAAGACAAATCTTTTGGCATTTCCGACTCAATTCTCATTACTTTTTCACAGAACGGATGTGTGAACGTCAACTGTTGTGCATGCAATGCCGTCCTTGAAATCCCAAGTTCCGGACCATCTCCATAAAAAGAATCTCCCAAAAGCGGACAGCCAATCGAGGCCATATGGAAGCGAATCTGATGCGTTCTTCCTGTCTCAATTACAAGAGAAACCAGACTGAACTTTTCAAATCGTTTCACAACTTGAAAAAATGTTTTTGCTGTTTTTGCATTTTCGCTCTTCCCCACTTTCATTTTTAACTTATCTCCATCACGAGCATCCCGCATCTCTTCCATTGGAATTTCAAGAATTCCCTCTTCTGGAGGATTTCCTTTGACCAACGCATAATATTCTTTTATCAAAATACCCCTCTGCCTTTGTTTAATCATACGCTCCGCTGTCACACTGTTTTTTGCTATTCCTAAAATTCCCGATGTTTCTTTATCTAAACGTCCAATCAAATGAATATTACTCCGTTCGTTCTTCTCCCGTCCCTCATTCTCAAAATACGCCTGCACCCCATTAATCATACTGTCACTCAAATGCCCCTTAGATGGATGCGACACAATTCCTGCCGGCTTATCCACAAAAATCAAATCTTCATCTTCATACAAAATATGGAGATTCATCTTTGTAGATGCAATTTTGTTCTGCTTTTCCTGCGAATCTTCAAGCATCACTTTTAAGAGCTGTCCTTCCTTTCCCCTCGCTCTAACCGTCACTCTCTTCCCATTTAACAGAATTCCCCACTCCTCATGTTTTACAGAACGAACCTTTTTTGTCGTAAATCCCAGCACCTTTTGCATCAGAAAAAGAACCTCTTTTCCGTCATCGGTGGGGCCTAATCTATATTCAAGATAATGTGTCATTGTTACCTCCTTATGAAACTTTTTTGTTCAAAAAAACAGACGAAAAAAGCTGTAATCGGGAAGAACCATTTACAGCTTCTTTCTGTGCTTTGACTGGACAATAAAAGTTAGTTTGTATCCTATGTAACCTGCAATAGCTCCAGTTATGATTCCACCTAATACGTCTGTTGGATAGTGAACATATAAATAGAGCCTTGAAAATGCGATAAGAACGGCAAGGACTAATGCTATTTTCCACAGTTTTTTCTCTCCGGCAAGATACAATGCCGTAACCGAAGCAAAGGAAGCCGCCGTGTGTCCCGACGGGAAAGAGTAATCCCGCGGCTTTGCGACCAGTAATTGTACTGCTGTATTGACATCGAATGGTCTGGTCCTTGCCACCAGATTCTTTATGAACACATTGCAGAGCAGCACATCCACCAGCAATGCCGCCATCATGATCACTCCTGTCTTTCGTGTCTTTGGAATGATCAGTAATAATACCGTCAGAATGATCCATATGATTCCCGCATCTCCAAGTCTGGTAATGAGCGGAACAACCACATCTCCTATTGGCGTTCTTAAATTCTGGATCATATCAAGAATATGTATCTCCATCTATCTTATCCTCTCAAATTGATTTTTCTTATTTATATTTCCCCTCTATATTTTTCCATCTGTCTTTTCTGTCCTGAGTACCGGCATCCGGAATGTCTGGATCAAAAGCGGGATTACCATAATGAACCACACGATCGGTTCACAGATGATCACACCCGTATATCCAAGCCACGGAACCAGAGTGGCCGCGATCACGATCTTCCCTGCCATCTCAAGGCCGCTGGAAATCAGTGGTGTAATGTGATCCCCTAATCCCTGCATCGCATTTCTTAAAATACAGATCAAGGTAGTCACAATATAAAACAGCGTATCAAACTTCAGATAATTTGTTGCATTTAAGATTACTGTCTTATTATGACTTCCGGTTACCAGATATACCAGCCATCCTCCGATCGTATAACTTGCAATGATCGTAAGTCCTGACCAGATCGCAGTGTAGACAATCGCCAGCCAAATGCCTCTCTTCACACGGTCGATCTTCCCTGCTCCCATGTTCTGTCCACAGTAAGTTGCCATCGTCTGTCCGAATACACTGAACATGATCATGAATATCTCCGTGATCTTTCTCGCCGCTGTATGGGCAATGATAATGTCTTTTCCAAGCTTATTAATCGCCGTCTGTAATGTCAAAGTACCGATATTAACCAGAGAACTCATAAATCCCATCGACATTCCGGCACTTATCATCTCTTTTACCATGATTGGACTTGGATCTTTAAAATCCTCTTTCTGAAGCCTTAATATCTCATATTTTCTGATCATATAGATCCAGCAGATCACAAATGCAATGATCTGTGCCAGTACAGTTGCAATTGCTGCTCCTTTTACGCCAGTCTTCAATACCACAACGAAGAACAGATCCCCCACGATATTCAATGCTACAGATATCGCCAGAATGATCAATGGTGTTACTGCATCTCCGATTGCACGAAGCGTCGCCGCACAGACATCATATAAAAATGTTGCAAGCAGTCCTGCTATGATGATCGCAATATATCCTTTCGCCACCGGAACCAGATGCTTTGGCACATTTAAGAAATGTAAGATCGGTTTCAAAAATAGCAGTCCTGCTATCGTAAATAAAATGGATATTCCAGTCCCGATCACAAGCGACATTGCAAAGGACTTTTTCATATCTGCGATGTTCTTCGCACCAAATTTCTGTGCGGTAATAATCGCAAATCCGTTGGATAATCCCAGTAAAAATCCGATGATCAGACCGCTCAGTGTGCTGGTCGCACCTACTGCTGCCAGTGCATCTTCTCCCAGAAACGAGCCGACAATCCTGGTATCTACCAAACTGTAGGTCAGCTGTAATAAGTTTCCTAAAAATATCGGTAATGCGAAACTTAGTATCAGTGCCGAGGGCTTTCCCTTCGTTAAATCTTTCATTCTTTCTCAATATCCTTCCTTTTTCAGTATGATTTTCTCTTTACAAGAAAACATGCACCGCTCATTATAGATCATACTTCCGAAGAGAGCAATCTCTGAAAGAATTTTTTCCGCTTTCTTTCTGTCACCGGACTTCCGCTGCGGATAACCTGTGAACGGATTCCGATGTTGGTCAGTTCCTGCTGAAGCTTAACGGCTTTCTCCGCATCCATACCATCCCGGATCAGAAATGGTGCCATAGACAGGTCTTCCTTCGTTTCAAAATTATATTTTTTCGCAAGCTGTAAGAAGCCATTTCTCTGACCATAATATTCTACAATTCTCCCAAGTACAATGACCTGTCTGGATGGATAGCCGCACACCTCACATGTTTCTTCCAGTGGTGTGATCTCGTATTCTACTTCATAAAAATCAAACGCCTCTTTAAAATATTCCATGCCTTCTTCGTCCAGATTATCAAACAGTGTGGCTGGAAGGTTCGATACGATGCGGTTAGCCATCACTTTATCGAGGCCTGTCAGAAGCTGCAGATAAGCGGATATCTTCTGGTCTTTTCCGCTGCATTTTAATAAACGTATTTTATATGTTCTCATGTAATTTTTATCCTCCGTAGCAAAGCAAAACAGGGAGATAAACACTTATCTCCCTGATAATTAACGGTTCACATTCAAAGCTGCGAAGCACTTAAATTAAAGGTTCACATTCAAAGTAGTGAAGTACTTAAATTAAAGGCTTGCACTCAAAGTAGCAACACACTTCAAATTGAACAAATCTCTTTGTTCAACTATATTATATTCAATTTCTGTAAAAAATCAATAAAATTTTTTCTTTATATTTGCTCTTTCCTGTTTGCAAGGATATTATTTTTCAATCTCTTTTACATTTTTTATTCGTGCAAGACTCGTTTTCCAAATTTCGCCACTATAATAAACTTTTATATTATCTCACGGCGATATAACTGAATAATCATATTTTTCTGGCCAATAACAGATTATTTCTTCTTGTATATCTGTTTCTAGTATTTAAAACTGCTCATTTTTTCGATAACGACTCCTTCAACAAATGAACTTTTTCTTTGAACTGCCACACAAAAAACAACACTACATAATAATATTGCAATGGATATACCGACGATAATTCTTTTTTTCATTCTATTGCTCCGCTTTATTATTGAATCATTTTTTATTTGTGCTTTTTATTTCCACTACCAGTTCTTCATACTTACGTTCGTCAATAATATTTTTCTGACTGATTGCATAGATATTGCTTATAATCAGTATTAACGCAACAACCGCCTGATCAACTGCACTGGCCAGCTTTGTTGCAAAAGATCTTACTGCTGAGATAATACTGTCATGTCGTTCATGAAACCGGACTTCATCATACTCTATGGTATTATTTAACATGACAATCATCGTCATATTAAATGTTCCCTGCGAAAAGAAGATCAGGAAACCGATGATATTCAGTAAAACAATACTCTTTGGTAAAATGTAGCCTACACTCATAAAAAGCATATACCCTATGACTGTAATGATGGTAGCTGCAGTTATAATCTGATTTCGTGTGAATTTTGAGGAAAGCCACTCAAAAGATGCCTCTGATATCAGCGTTCCTAATCCATACATAATTGTAAACCCAAATACAAGACTGCCGCCTACAGAATATCCAAATTCAAAATAAAAGAAATTCATTCCAATCATAATCTGGTGACACTGGGGAACAAGGTATACAGGGGGAAAAAGGTGACAAGGGTGACACTGAGCCGAAAGGCGAACAAGGCGATACCGGGGAAAAAGGCGACACTGGACCTCAGGGTGAGAAAGGCGAAAAAGGTGACAACGGGGAGACACCCGTAATCACCGTAGTTGAATATACACCTCTCACATACAAGCTGAATTTCAAAACCTCTGCTGACGATATCACAACACCGAATTTGTTCAAATCTCTGGATGAATATCACGTAGATCTGTCTGCATCCAGCAGTACATTGAATATTCCACTGGAAAGTCTGATTCTTACTTACCAGCAGATTTCTACTACAGCGCTGCGGATCACAATAGCCGCAAAAGATACGAGTGCCCCTGTCCTTACCGACATCCGCAGAATCACCATTTTCAATACTTCTTCCATTGAATCGCTGACACTTAACAATAGGACAATTTCTACACGGACGGTACTTGACGATCTGATGTATACACAGTCGCAAGAATCACATTGTCTCACAATCCGTCAGCAGAATCCGATCACCAAACTCTGGTCCCTGTGCGAGATCCATTCCTTTAGTTCAAATGGTGGTGCCAGAATTCTTTCGGAGTCCATTGCAGGACTGCCGGTCCATGTTTATAAGTATACTGACTCCGGTAGTAAAGAAAAGGCAATCAAGCTCAGCTAGAACACTATACAGAATATATTCAAAAAAATCCGGATTGGGAATTTGCCGGTATTTATGCCGATGACGGTATCTCCGGCACGAACACCAAAAAACGTGAAGAATTTAATCACATGATTGATGACTGTAGGGCTGGTAACATTGATATGGTTATTACCAAATCCATCAGCCGATTTGCCAGAAACACACTGGATTGCCTAAAATCCATCAGACAACTTAAAGACATGAACATTCCTGTTCTGTTTGAAAAGGAGTCCATCAACACAATGGATGCCAAAGGTGAAGTTCTTATCACCATCATGGCTTCTCTGGCCCAGCAGGAATCACAGTCCTTAAGTCAGAATGTCAAAATGGGCTTACAATATCGCTACCAGCAAGGCAAGGTACAAATCAACCACAATCGCTTCCTTGGCTATACAAAGGACGCAGATGGGAATTTAGTCATCGATCCAGAACAGGCCGAAACTGTAAAGCGTATTTATCGAGAATATTTAGAAGGTCTCAGTATGGACAAGATTGCTGCAGGCCTGGAGCGTGACGGTATCCTTACTGGTGCCGGAGGGAAAAAGTGGCACACAAGCACCATCAACAAAATTCTCCGTAACGAAAAAT
>ERZ827363.3268-NODE-3268-length-12526-cov-27.276722_pt1 | contig 12526 bp, 14 predicted proteins | sample MGYA00519776_ERZ827363 | MGnify/ENA primary metagenome ERZ827363 (study PRJEB31778, sample SAMEA3449288) | human gut metagenome | biome: human gut; feature: human-associated habitat; material: faeces | place: United Kingdom | collected 2010/2012 ...
TTAGACAAAGAGAAATGATAAAACACCTTAAATTTCAACCGCACTTTTTTATTTTAGCGGCAATGTTTACACTTACAGCTTGCACACCGACTATTCAATTGGACACCCCAAAGGAAGGTATTACTATTAATATGAATGTGGTGGTAGACCATAATATTAAAGTAGAAATGGATGAAAAATCCCAGAAGGCTGTAGGTGAAGTAGAACCTGCGAAGAAATAATTGAATAAATTAAAAAGGCCATCTGAATGTTAGATTTCAGATGGCCTTTTTTTATTCTAATCGCTGACGAGATCTTGCTTCCTCTCGATATTTATAAAATTTATAAAAGAAATCAGGTATTGGTTTGTGATTCTTTCTGAATCTAAATATATTAGACTGAATTTCTTTTAAAATATATGGAATACATTCTATACTATTTGCATAAATATCAGAGAATACTTCATGTTTCTCCTTTATAAATTCTTCTTTCTCTTTAATTTCATTTCTTGTACTCCATATGCTACTAACTGGAGTTTTTATAATAGCCACAGAAAATACAAGAAAATTATAGAAATTAACACAGTCACTATGGAAAAGCGGTTTTATTTCATTCCAAATAAAACCAGTTCCAACAATAATAATTATTACTAAAAATAATAAAAATAATAAAAATTTTAAATACCTTTTAGATAAACTAATATTCCATCCTATATTTTGTTGTTGGCAAGCCAAAGCTGAATAAGGAAAATTAAATTTAGCTATAGCATCTGTATACCAATTTCTCACTTGCTCTTTTATACCTCTATCCTTGCTAATAGCTTCATCTGATATTTTAAGTATTTCCTCATTATCTACAACAGGCTGGTAATCCAAGTTGAATAAACCACAATCAAATTGTTGTTGAACTTCTGCGGCCTTCTCTTGGATGCTTTTTGATACTTTCCCTATCCCTAAAGATATAACTAAAAAGAATGTTGAAATATATCCAAAATAGTACTCGGGATAACCCCTTAAAAATTCAATAGGAATTATTGAAAAAACTGAAATAACTATTGATATGAATAGAATTATTAATGCTAAAATTTTGAATCGTTTAGATTTTGAATATAGCTCACGCTGTACTATCAATAACAGTAAGTTTTTGTCTAAGTTTTGTTCAACTAAAATATTTTTCACCTTTAATCTCCATAACTAGGAAATTCATCACCTAAAACTTTTTTCCAGTATTCAAATGATTGTGCCGTAGAAACTTTTTTCGCATCCTCAATGTTTTTTAGATCATTATTAATTCTTGATGTTAAATTAATTTTCTCCTCATAGCTCAAATGATTTAAATTACCTTCTATATTTTTTGGGTCATTAACAATATTCCATATACTAGTTCTTAAATAATTTAAAGATTGCTCAAACTCAAACTCAATATCATATACGTCTTCTATACTGCTATAATAATTAGCTAACATTACTTCTAATAAATAGGATGATTCTATGTTTGCTTTCCTATCAAATGCTTTACTATTCCAGTATTTAACTAAGCGAACAAGTTCCAAAAATTTTCCATTATGCTTCTGATTGATAGATGTAACTAATTCTTGATCTTTTTCAGGGTTTGTTTTCATCCATCCTCCCTTTCCATTTGGAATTAGATAAACACCTGAAGTTGTATGAAAACAGGGAACAAGATCAAAATTCCATTCATAGGAAGATAATTTTAAAGTGATGGCTTGCTGCCTTCTATGAATATTTGCACTTTCATAATGCCTAATATCGATTAAGGCATTTTTAAACTTATTAAGAAGCTTTGTTGAATTTAGTGATTTATCCTCATTTAAGCAATCTTTCCATAATCCACTATCTTGAACATCCTGCTTTAAATGAATTGAGCAATTTTTATAGTCATAAAGATTTTCATACCAATACAACAGATGCCCATTTAAACCAATCATTATATCAATATCATCTATTGGTCTAACTTTAGTTCTACGAGAAAAAGAACCAAAGTGAAGGTTAAAATTTTTACAAAAATATAAATGTTGAGTGTTTTTTTCAAAGTTTTCTATACGTTCTAGTAACCAATCTCTACTATCTCTTGCTTTTGTGACTCGGTCTGAAGGCATATTCACATTTTCTTCTATCATTTGTTTTAAAGCAGATTGTATTGTTCTAGCCATTTTGTTCGTTCCTTTTGGTTATATAAATAATATTTAGTATTGCTCCATAAAATATGAATTTCAAGCGAAAGTGAAAAGATTATATAATTTTATAGTAATGCATTCTCCATTTAATTTCATTCTATACATCTATAATGAATGTCAATATTATTTGAAAATTTATAGGAATATGATGAACCTTATTTAAGTTAATAAATAAATTTGATAGTTGAGCATAATCAAAAAAGTGCCTTTGTTCCTCCGTTCAAATTACAGTAAACTTTCTGAGTTGATTTATTTTTAACCTTTCTTGGTTTCTTCCACAACAAACAGAACGCCACTGAATACTGAATTGTTGAATAATAAGACACCTTCAGAGGAATGTTATTTAGCCTGTTGGAATGCGTTTCACATAGGCTGTTTGCGATAATTTTAAAATGCCGTCTGAAATGGCGTGGTAGTACCCGCAATGCTGATCAAACAAATAAAGAATGGTTTATTTGGTCATGATTCTTTCCTTTTTACTCCACTAAAACCGACGTCATACTGAGCGATCCTGCAATCAAATTATCATTAAAAAACGTAATATCGTCTTGTGGTTCGCGTAATGCCATGATGTACAGCAATGGCAAGTAATGATCCGGTGTTGGGACAGAAAGCTCAGCTTTTTCGCCTAGCTGTTCATAATGCACCAAAGTTTTATCATCTTGTGTCGCAATCGCCTGATTGACTGTTTCACGGAAAGTAAACGCCCAATCATACCCTGCACCGATTTGATCAATATGTTCCCAACTTATCGCCCTCAGATTATGCACAATATTGCCGCTCCCAATAACCAACACACCTTGTTCTCGCAAAGCAGATAATTTTTTCGCCAAATTGAAATGCCATTCTGCCGACTGCAAACGGTTAAGACTAAGTTGTACCACGGGAATATCAGCATCAGGATACAGATATTTCAACACCGCCCATGAGCCATGATCAAAACCACGCGTTGGGTTCAGCTCGACATTCTCCGGCTGTAATAATGACCGCACTTGCTCCGCCAACTCAGGCGAACCAGGCGCAGGATATTGTACTTGGCTGAGCTCTTCAGGGAAGCCGTAGAAATCGTAAATCATCTCAGGGTGTTTGCCAGACGTAACCTGCAAACGGCTGCTGTACCAATGCGCTGAAATCATCAAAATGGCTTTTGGTTTGGCAAACTTTTGTGTAATTAGGCTGAAATTCTGATTGAATGGGTTGTCTTTATCCAACACATTCATCGGGCTACCATGCCCAACAAACAATACAGGCATTTTTTTCATTATTTTCTCCTCAATATTTGATGGAGCAGATTGTACGGTTAACTCTTTGTGTGAAAAATACCACTTTATTAACAACATCTTTTACTAATCAGAAATAATGAATGATAAGGTTTAGGGAGATTGATGTGTTAAATAAGGTAAATATTACAAAGTGCGGTTAAATTTAACGAAAATTTTACTTAAAATTTACTTCATTTACAGTTTATTATCTTTATATTTAGGCGTATGATGACTGTTAGTTTTACATAAGTCCTAAATTTATTTAGGTAAATATATTATTTCTATTTAATAGGAGATTGAATGATGAAAAAATTATTCACAGCAGTACTTTTTGCGGCAGCGATTGCTGTACCTTTTTTTGCTTCTGCGAATACTGCACCACAAACAGAACAAAGTGCAGTACAACCGGAAAAAGCAAAAGGCGTTTGGATTGATGTACGTTCTGCCGAGGAATTTAACGCAGGTCATTTACAAGATGCGGTGAATATTCCTCACGATAAAATCGTTGAAGGTGTTAAAGCGATTGGCTCAGATAAAGATGCACCGATCAACCTTTATTGTCGTAGCGGTCGTCGTGCCGAAGCCGCGCTCACTGAGCTGAAAAATGCAGGCTATACCAATGTAACCAACCACGGCGGTTATGAAGATTTGGTTAAAAAAGGTTTGAAATAAACATTACATCATTTAACGTAAAAATCCCCTAGAGCAGACAGTAGGGGATTTTTACTATAAAGTGCGGTCAGATTTTTAAGTGTTTTGCAAATCATCTTAAAAATTTGACCACTTGCATCATTATCAAGACCGCAGCCGTCTGAAACATTGATAGACCGGTTACTGATGTTCGCTTTCTGCTACTTTTGTCCATTTTGCTAATGTCTGCTTCATCTGTGCCTGAGGGATGAAGCGAGCCATCCGTTCTACTTCCTTGCCTTGATAAAACAGCAGCCATGCAGGTGCGGTCAGCACGTGGAAGCGTCCGGCCATTTCGGGTATTTCAGCAATATCGGCTTTTACGGCATACACATTTCCTTCCTCCGCCAAAGCTGAGTCAAGCTGGGCGGCCACGACCGTACAAACACCGCAGATTGGGGCTTTGATGTATAGTGATACTAAAGGGTGTGTGGCGATGGCCTGTTCGATGTCTTTCAGAGTGTGTAGTTGTTGCATGTCATGTACTCCTTTGAGCGATTAAGCACGTTTCAAGTTGTCTAGAAAAGGGGCTTTCAACGAAATGAAAACAAGAAAGCAGTTTGAGCCGTTTAGATTTTCTCTACTACTCTCGCTACACTTGCGCACCCATTTTCCATGCGGAGATGCGTTTCAAATTATCCACCGTGTCGTGATTGACGATGGCGGCGAACGTGCCTGCCGTCCAGTTTGGCAATTTCGGCTTTGTCTTCATCGCTGAGGGCAAAGCCCACCGCTTCAAGTTGATGTTTTATCATTAACCAAACACTTTTTCCAAGTGTGCTTGGTAGTCTGCTATGTATTTTTCCACTTGCGGATTTTTAATTACATCGTTACACATAAATGTCGGTAAACGGCTCATACCGAGGAATTCGTTGAGTTTATGAAAGTGCATGTACAAGTCATCCACGCTTTTTCCTTCAAAAAAGTCGCCTTCACGGGTGAATGCTTCAATCGGAGCATTCCAAGTAACCGAAAGCATGTGTTTTTTGCCATGCAGCAAACCACCTGTGCCAAATCCTTCGGTCGGGCTGACACGATGGCGGCCGTCATTTTGATAAAGTTTTCCGTGTCCGGCGATAAATACTTCATCTATGTATTTTTTCACTGTCCAAGGTTCATGCATCCACCAACTGGGCATTTGCCAAATCACAGCATCCATCCACAAGAATTTTTCGATTTCTGTCTCAATATCATAGCCAGCATCAATCACAGTTTCTTTTACATTGTGTCCAAGTGCGGTCAAAACTTCTTTTGCTTTTTTGTGAAGCGTGTTGTTTAACTCACCATGCGAATGGCCGAAAGCTTTACCACCGTTTAATAATAAAATGTTCATTTTTACTCCTAGAATAAATAATTTATAAAAAAAGGATGTGATGTTTACGGATATTGTCTTCTGTTTACTCTCATGAAAGTGCAGTCATTTTATGATTTGTTTTTATTGAGATAAATAGGGTTTAGCTTTATGATGTAATGAATTAAATTCACTAATAAAAGAGAGTTTAAAGAGAAAATGCAGAACTTTAACGAACTGAATTATTTTTTGACGTTGGCGCAAACGCAGAGTTTTGTGAAAGCAGGGCAGCTTTTGGGGATTTCTTCTTCGGCATTGAGCCACAGCATAAAAAATCTGGAAACGCGGCTGAACCTGCGCCTGCTCAACCGCACTACGCGCAATGTGTCGCTGACCGAAGCGGGGCAGCAGCTTTTCGACCAACTTTCTCCACTTTATCAAGCCATAAACCAAGAAGTCGATGCATTAAATGATTTTTTGAATACGCCATCGGGATTGATTCGCATCAATGCCCCTGTAATAGCAGCGGAAGCCGTGTTGTATCCAAAATTAAAGCCGATTTTGAACCAATACCCGAAAACCCGCTTGGAAATCGTGGTGGACGATCGTTGGGCAGATATTGTGAAAGAAGGATTTGATATGGGCGTTCGGTTAGGTAACAAGGTAGCGAAAGAGATGATTGCGGTACCAATTTCCGCACCACTCAAAATGGTATTGGTTGCCTCGCCCGATTATTTGGCACAACACGGTTCACCGAAAAATATTGATGATCTGCAACAACACCGCCTTATCGGCATAAAACTCTCCGGTGAACACGGCACGGAGATACAGTGGGAATTCAAATACAAAAAAGAGCTGATTACGTTCACGCCCAAATCGCAGTTTTCCATCAACAATCATCTGCGCCTGCAAGCCGTTTCAGACGGCCTCGGCATCACTTGGCTACCACATATTATCGCCGCAGATGCACTCCATTCTGGGCACCTGGTCGAGCTGTTGCCTGAGTATGCTATAACTTACGAACCGCTTTACCTCTATTACCCCAGCTGCCGCGGGCATTCCAATGTGTTTAAGTTGATTGTGGATGCGTTAAAAGTAAAAGCCGTCTAAAATTTCAGGTGGCCTTTTTCATAACAAAGAGCGGTCAGTTTTTTAGGTATTTTTGTAAATCATCTTCAAAATCTGACCGCTTGTATTTTTAAGATTATTTTCCTTTCTTCTGATTCATCAACCAATCACGGGCAGGTTCGAGTAAATAGGCGTAATCAAATGAGTACATATGCTCTGCACCTTTGTGGGTTGAGTTTTCCGGAATTACGGTATTTGGTGTGAAACGGATGAAGTTAATACGTTTGCCTTGGGCAAGCATTTGTTGGACTTTTGCGTCTTGTTCGGTCTGCGGTAATTTGGCAGAGAACTCAGTTTCGGCGTAGCTGACTTTATCTTGTTTCAGCATTTTTCCAACTTGAGCCATGCCTGCGGAGGCTTTTGGATCGGCAGCCGAAACGGTATAAATAAACTTCGCTTTCTCCAATGGTTTTAAAACATTGATATCCCATTGACTGCCGACAAACATAGACGCCGCAAAGAAGTTAGGCTCGATACTATTTAGGTAGAATGAAATCATACCGCCCATGGATTGCCCCGTGGTGTAAACACGATTGGCATCAATCGCTTTTTCGACGATCAGATTTTTGACAAGGCGTAAGGTCATGGGGACTTCTGCTGTTGTTTCCCATTTATCATTGACTGCCGTTTCGGTGTAAGACGGTACAAGAACAAAGGCTGGGTGTTTCGCCTGCGCTTCATCGGTTGCCCAGATAATGCCGCCGTAGCCTTGCATTAGTGGGGCTTTTACGCCTTTTCCTGCTGTGCTGGCATCTGCGATAAACATGACTAACGGATATTTGCGACCCGGCTCAAGATTTTTCGGGGTGTACAAGTTGTACTGCATTTCTTTGCCTGTTTTGGGATCTTTAAACGTTAACACTTCAAAACGCGGCGCAATTTGTTCACGCAAGGCAAGCAAGCGACTATCGTAGGATTTATCTGCGCCGCCGTATTGTTTGTCCCAAGCGGAATTTTGCGTGTTTTGAGTTGTCACTGCTTTTTCAGTCGCATTTGAGGTGGCGTTGCAAGCGGCAAGCAACAAGCTTGCGGCAATCATCGTTACGGTTTTCTTCATCGTGGAAACTCCTTAAATTTTGCGGGAAATCGTCAATGTGTTTTGATGCCTAAACGGTTTAAGGCATCAATGGCAGGTTGAGAAATATGATCACCACGTTTAGCAGACTCTTGATACCAATGAACGGCTTTGGTCATGTCTTTTGATGTGCCGATGCCGTTTTCGTAGCAATGGCCGAGCCAGTATTGCCCGGTGATGTCGCCCTCTTCTGCCGCTTGCATGAAGTAGGCAAAAGCGGTTTTCGCATTCTTGGCGATACCTTCGCCGTTCAGATACATCAAGCCCAGATAACGCGGCGCTTTCATATGCCCCGCCTGTTGTGCCTGCTCAAAGTAAGGCTTGGCATGTTGATAATCCTGTTTTTGATACAGGGCAATGCCTTCGTCCAACAGGGCTTTCGCCTGCTCATTATGTTGCGGAACAGTAGAATAGGCAGCGAGAAGGGCTGTAGCGACGAGCGCGGATAGTTTGGATTTCATAAATCACTCCCTAACATGTATCGCGAATTGAAATAATAGTACAAAGTTTCGTTTTAGACATCAAAGTGCGGTCAAATTTCAAGGCTTTTTATTTATCCCTTCACCAAAACAACGCATTAAGCAATCCAATACAATGCGTACTTTTGCTGATTGGGTGCGATGCGCGGTGGTGGCGTAAAGGGTGCGGGTGCGTGTGGTGCGGTTAAGCAATTTGACATCGTAATAATTTTCCAGCTTGCGAATGGCTTGACTGATTGCGCTGGCAGTCATGCCCAAATTCGCCTCATCCGGTATTTGTCGTGAATTTCCCGGCTGTTTGGAGTATAGTAGAACCATATTTGAATAACAAATAATGAAAGGAGAACAAAATGCTTAAATTATTTACTTTACCCGGTGAAGGTAAAATTCGCAGTTCATCACCTTTCGCTTGGAAAACTGAAGCGATGCTGCGTTTATCCGGCTTAGATTTCGAAAAAGAATATGTTGCCGATCTCAGCAAAATGCCTAAAGGCAAAGTTCCGGTATTGCAAGATGGCGAGAAGTTGATCCCTGATAGCTCTCTCATTCAGCGTTATCTAACCGAAACCTACGGCATTGATTTAGATAAACATTTAACGCCTAAACAAAAAGCGATTGCTGAAGCCTTTCGCCGTATGACAGAAGAACATTTATATTGGATGGTCGTATATAACCGTTTTGTCGATCCTCTCAGCAAACCATTTATGATGAAGGCAATGTTTGATGGCATGCCGACCGAACAAGCCGAAGCGATTTTTGCTGTGTTACAGGAAAACGCGAAAAAAGAAATGTACGGACATGGTATCGGAAGACACACGCAATCCGATATTTACGCCTTCGGAAAAGGAGATTTAGACGCCATTAGCAACTACTTAGGCACAAAATCCTACTTTTTCGGCGAAGAATTAACCTCCGTTGATGTGTCCATCGTGCCTGTTGTTGCAAACCTGATTCTTACCCCCATCGACACTGAAATTGCGCTATATGCAAGAACCAAAGCAAATTTAGTCGCCTATATTGAACGTTTCGATCGGGCAGTATTTGGAGAATAAAGCAAGAAATCAAAGGCCGTCTGAAAATTCAGACGGCCTTTTTCATAACAAAGAGCGGTCAAACTTTTAGGTGTTTTTGCAAATCATCTTAAAAATTCGACCGCTTGTATTGTTCTCATTACACTAATTCTTATCTATTCGCTTAGTCAATAAAAAGACCGCCAGTACTAATGCAATCGCACCGCAAATCAAGCTTGGTATTGGGAGGCCATTACGCTGAGGGAGATTTTCGTTCAGCGATAAAATAGATGCAGCAATAATGAGTGCGGCAATAATCAACATAATGCCCACTCGTTCGACAGTCTTACGAAAACGCTCTAATCCGTGAATTTCATGTTCAAGACGAATTTCCTTATTGCTGATTTTTTGTAAGAAAATTTTGACTTCTTCCGGAAGCGAAAGCCAGTTGTTGTAGCTGTCAGCAATTTTTTCGAAACTTTCACTAATCACTCGTTTAGGTGAAAATCGTTTCTTGAGCATTTGTGTAACATAAGGTTTAAGCACGGCTGCAATATCTAATTCAGGATAGAGATAACGTCCGATCCCCTCAATCTGGGCAAAACCTTTTGCTAGCAAATAAACACCCTCAGGCATAATAATGCTATTTTCGCTCATAATTTTGGTAAAATGATTCATCAATTCACTGATATTTAACCCTGCCAAATTGCTTTCAGTGAGGAGCATGAAAATCTCAGAAAGATCATTTTCTAGCGCTTTTTCATTCGGCACATTATAACTGACAGCAAGCTGCTTAATGGTCTCGATGATTTTTCGCACATTTTTTTGAGAGGCATAGTACAAACAATTTCCAAGTAATTCGCGTTCTTTAGGACTGAGTTTGCCCATTGCCCCTAAGTCAATAAAAGCAATCCGCCCGTCAGGCGTTAATAGAATGTTGCCAGGGTGGGGATCAGCATGAAAGAAGCCAAACTCAAATACTTGTTTCATATAGAGATCTAATCCAAGTAAAGCAACATCTTTAGCCAGTAAACCTTGTTGTTCAATCTGTGCTTTATTGGTCACTTTTGAGCCATACACAAAATCCATACAAAGAATGTTATTGTTTGATAAATTCGAATAGGTTTGTGGGACTAAAATACGTGAATCTTGCTTAAAATTATTAGCAAAACGCTCAATGCTACGACGCTCACTTTCAAGGGAGAGTTCTGTTGTAATGGATTCTTTGAAGGTATTTAATAACGCTTTAGGTTGAAGGTTAGAAATAATGTCGTTGCGTTGTTCTAGAAAATTCACGAGATCTTGTAAGATAAGTAAATCTGCCTTAATGACTTCATCAATGCCTTCTCGCTTGATTTTTACCGCAACATCTTGTCCGTTTTTCAACCGCCCTTTGAATACTTGACCGATAGAAGCTGATGCCATGGGCTCTGAAGCAAGCGTTTCGAAATGTTCATGAATATCTATGCCTAATTCACGCTGAAATTTCTCTGCAATATCAATGGGCTGAACTTCTACTTTATCTTGCAATTTTTGTAGTTCAGTAATCATTTCAACTGGTAGCAAATCACGGCGATCACTTAACATCTGCCCTAATTTAACGTAAGTTGTGCCCAGCTCTTCCATTGCTCGACGGATACGTTCATATACAGACACGCTTCCACTTGATTCATTGGCTAACTTATTTGAAAGGGATTCCGGTAACCACTTCTCTAAATTACTGCGTTCAAAAAACTCATCTAAACCATAACGTAATAAGATTTCTGCAACCTGCTTGGCACGTTGAAATTTGTTAAAAATAGCCATTGTAACTTTCCTCTTTGTGCATGCTATTTGGCGAGTATTTAAAATAAGGTTGATTTGCGACTAAATTGAGACAGGTCTTTTACATCTCTAACTGAAGATTTTCAAAAATTGCTGATGATTTCAGTTTATCCATTTTTCAATTGGACCTCTACAATTATTTCCAAGGCAAGCCACATTAGATTTTTTTAATTTAATACTAATAATCAAAATCTCAATGCGCTAAGTTTTGAAGGCTTTTGATTTAAAAGCGCGGTCAAATTTTGAGGTGTTTTTGCAAATCATCTTAAAAATTCGACCGCTTGTATTTTTACTTTAATTTAACTGCAATAACCCCTTGTTTAAAGCCGTTTTTTTAATGTTGGCAATATCGCATCCCAAGCGGTTAAAGCCTCTTTCTCACTGAGTGGCGAACCTTTGGCATTTTTCTTATTGGTACCGAAAGTCATCTTAAATCTCACACTGCCATCATCTTTTTCCCAGATAAATAGATATCGATTTCCCTGCCACTTAACCAGTTTTTCACTGCCAGTCATGCCATTGATGTTGCGCTTTCCTTTGCGGATGGTACTGTATTTTGCCCACGAGAAGAGTTTATCCAAAGCACTATCTTTAGCGAAAAGGTCTCGTTCTAATAGCGGTTTATCATCTTCCTCCAAAGATCCACCCGTCGTCAGCTCGGCATAAACGTCTTGATAGTCTTTGATCTTGATACCTACTCTGCCCCAAAATGGCTCGGATCCCTTATCAGCAATAAACCCCTCTGTCAGGCAGACACCCTGTTGCTGGGGAATGTCGCTCTCACTACGATTTCTAATCTTGTTGAAAAAATCATTCTGTAAATACCCAATAGCTTCATCAACTTTACTTTTTTCCAGCTGTTTAAGGTTTGGTGGCTCTTTACCGTTGACAGGCATAATACGAACAAAGGCTCTAACCGTATAGGCATCATTCTTACTTAATTTGAACCTATAATCGATATAATAGAGCATTCCTTTTACCTCTGGTAACGTCGGATTACTCCATACGGCAGGAGCCTGTGTTACTGTAGCTATCGCTTTATTAGGAATGATAGTACGGTTTTCTATAAAAATATCACTTCCATTATGACCTAGCTTCTGGATCTTTGATGCCAACTCTACTGATTTATTCCAATAGTCTGGTCGCATGGTTACCTGCCAACCATTGTATTTAATCCAACTGGTGCCACCTTTACGATTGACCGGTAAGTTAATTTGGTAACGCCCACTACAAAAAGGCTGCTTAGTCCAATACGTTGCCGCATTTTGAGCATCATTGCTCGCTGCATTTTCTACTGTTGAGTTGGTTTGGGGATGTTGACTGCAAGAAGACAACATAACACTAGTTAAAACAGTGCTATAAAACATCAGTCTAGAAATTTTCATCTTCGGCATGTGCTCTCTTCCTTACTGTAAATTTGAGAATGCTAAATAAAATGGAAATTCTGCTAATACTTTTCTTTCCATATTGATCTTAATAGATGAGTTTACATGTTTTAAGTGTAAAGTGCAACTCTTCACTATTTAAAATGGTATCGAGTTAATTAAGAGAGGATTCAATACATTTTAGGGAGAATAAAAGGCCTTTTGAC
>ERZ827363.3270-NODE-3270-length-12522-cov-7.024785_pt1 | contig 12522 bp, 14 predicted proteins | sample MGYA00519776_ERZ827363 | MGnify/ENA primary metagenome ERZ827363 (study PRJEB31778, sample SAMEA3449288) | human gut metagenome | biome: human gut; feature: human-associated habitat; material: faeces | place: United Kingdom | collected 2010/2012 ...
ATGGTATAGAAGCAGCAGCAGAAATTAAAGCAGAATTCCCAGACATAAAAATAATTATCGTAACTTCAATGGTAGAAGTCGGATATTTAAAAAGAGCGAGAGAAGCAAAAGCCGACAGCTTCTGGTATAAAGATATCAGTCCGGAAAAACTAATTGATGTTATAGAGGAAACGATGGCAGGTGAACATATCTTCCCAGACAAAACACCTAGCGTAAAGCTGGGTCTTGCTGACAGTTCAGAACTTACTGCTAAAGAAATCGAAGTTCTCCGGCTTGTATGCGAAGGTCTTGAATATAGTGAGATTGCTGAACGAATGCATATATCACAACGAACGGTAAAGTTCCATATTTCTAACATTTTATCAAAAACCGGCTATGCCAATAAAACAAGGCTCGCAATTGCAGTCACCAATAAAAACTTCATTATCCCAAGCAGTCCGGAAAAAAATCCATCCTCTTGGTAAATGGTATTTTGCCCCTGACTTGATGTTACGAATTACTACGTAGCTAACTCCACTCTCGTAATTATAAAATAAGAAAACCTGTACTTAAGGACAGGGTAAAAAATGAGCATATTTGTTATAATTCTCTTAAGAAAACTTTATAGTTTTAAAACGGATACTCTCGCAACTTCATCGAAAAATTAAGAGGAGGGATCACTATGAAAAAAGAGAAAATGAAACAAATATGTAACTATTTCATGAAGGGATTATTGTTATGTGCTTTGGTGTTCGGGTTCTGGTTTATGGCAGATGCCGGGGTGAATGCTATGGAACATGGTATTAATATTGACAGAACCGGTAACGTAGAATTAATTCCTTTAACACAAAAGGATGATGGCACACTAAATTATTTGAATGTAACGAATTCTACAGGGAAAGCAATCAAAGTAACTTTTGAGGATACTACTCCTTCTACTGCCTACAAAAAAGGAGATATATGGGTAGGTAATCATCGTTATCAATGGGGTAACAGCGTACGGAATTTTATTTATATGTATCCTGGACAGAGTATAAAGAGAGCTTGTAAAGTCGAATTTGGTGTGTATGATCGTAAGGCTGAAACGAGCATTACTGTTAAGGCAGAAGTTTTATCGAAAGCACAATATATAAAAACGAAAGAGCAGTCCTTTGCTTATACAAAATCCAAAGCATTAGAAATTCCATTATCCGGTATGCAGTACAGTCTTTATGATGGTATCACCTATGGTATAGAATGTATGGATAAAGATGGTATCAGTGAAGAGGTTAACCCGGGGAAAGATGAACGTTGGTATAAGTTTAATGTTAGCGAAAGAGCTGTAATTAATCCGACATTTGAGCTGGCTGAAAAAGAAAGATGCAACCTTTTTCATCAGAATCAAACATTTATCAAAATATATAATTCTCGTGACGAACTGATGTACAGCGAAGCCGCTACACAGTATAAAGGAGAGAACATATGGAATATGGGTTCAAAAACTTTAACAAGCGGCACATATTATGTACAGATAATCAATAACAGACAGATTTATCATCCGGCAACATTTATGTTTAACCTAAACGGTCACAACTGGATCTCTGCTAACAAAGTTACCTGTTCACAGAGTGCGATCCAGCTTTCCGATATAGGTAAGAAAAAGGTGATCGCACAGACTGTACCGGCAAATTCCGATGATAAGATTGTTTCGGTATATGACCATCTTACCGGAAAGACGTGGGACTGGTATAATTCGAATAAAGTTGATTATGACGGAATTCCATCTTCTGCTACTGCACCGGGCAAACATAAATGGATCACTTTTAAGACTACTAACGGAAAGACATTTACCACTTATGTAATCAGTCCGGCAGAGAAATTGAAAAAGCCTCGGGTAGCTACCGGTTATAATTCTGCAAAGTTCTGGATTGATTATCCAAATAAGCTGCAGACTTCTGTAAGGATTCAGGTTTTAAAGAAAGGAAAATGGACGACAGCAAAAACGATAGGATACTTCTCCTGTGGCAACAGTAATCCAGTGACAATCAAAGGATTAAAACCTCTGACGAATTATAAGTTCCGTGTACAGGCTTATGCAAACGGTATGACAGGAACGCCATCCAATATCGTAACAATGAAGACCGGCTCTAAAGTAAAACCAGCGGTAAAGTCTATAAAAATCGTACAGAGGAAAAAGGTAACCGTTAAGGGCTGGTGGCGCAAACACTGGGTTGGCGGACACATTTCACGTTATGAATGGGTACCACCGTATACCTATACGAAGTATAAAGTAAAAGTAACCTTAAAGAAAAAAGTACCGAAAATCGGCGGTATGTGGGTTGCTACTAATTGGGTAAAGGGAAGTAAAAAGAGTTATACCGTATGGGTCCCTAACGGAGCACAGAAAGGGAAAAAGCTGACGATTAGAATCAGTACAGCATTAGGTAAAGGATATGGTAATGGTCCGGAAGTGAAAAAAGTAATAAGAGTTAAGTAGCCTTCTAGAAATCGCCTTTTCCATTTCCACTATAATAACATAAAAGGAAAAGGCATCTAGAGTCACTTTCCCTATAGAAGAGATTTCATGCACTCGCATGAAATCTCTTCTTTTATTACTTCCTATGTTTAGGCAACCCCAAAAGGTTTATTACTTAATATATGCGTTTTTGTCTTTCATTTTTTCTTTTAATATTTTATTGTAACGTATATACATATCTTCCCAGTCCATGAACAACACATAAAATACTCGTCCATGTTGCTGGCTATCTACAATTCTTCCATGGTCAAGCACAGAAAGGTAAGTTCCGTCAGCCTTTCGAAGATGAAAGTGAATATAATCATTTTCATTGCCGCTGTCAATCTGTTCCCAGATACTTGATTCTATCTGTTGCTGTTCATCTTCACGAATCAAGTTGCGAAAACTTTTCTCAGTAAGTCTGAACAGTTCATCTATATCTTTATATCCGGACATATGAAGAAATTCATCATTTGCAAAAAATAGTTCATCATCTTCTTTGTCAGCTCTGTATATGATGAATGCACCTGGAAGATGTTCAGAGATATCCTTGAATGCGAATCCAAGTTGTTTGCGGGCACCTGACCGAAGTCCTTCTCTGTAGACCATACATCCATTTTTTCCATGAAGCTTTATTTCATAAAGAGCGGCATCTGCGCAGCGCATGAGTTGTGAACGATTGGATGCAAATGTTGGATATTCTGCATATCCTAGAGAAATATAAAATGCATGTTCCTTACCATGGTATGAGAATGATTTAGGAAGTTTGGTGAATTTCTGCAGCTGTATATCTGCTTCTGCAAAGGTACAATTTGGTAAAAGAATGCAGAATTCGTCACCACCATTTCTTCCAAGTAATGCATCGGATGGGAAAAAAGTCTTCATGCTGTCTGCAAGATTCTTTAGTGCCCTGTCTCCGTAATTATGTCCATAGATATCATTAATAAACTTGAAATCATCGATATCAAGGAGCGCAGCCACAAAATGTGCTTTTGGATTTTTTTGAATCATTTTTTCTGCAAATTCATCAAATCCATAGCGGTTATAAATATTTGTAAGAGAATCTGTGCGCGCCAGTATCTGAAACTTTTTCTTATGTTCTTTTGCTACTAACCATACTCTGGTAAGAACTGACAGGAGAAGGCTTATTGTAAGAAACATTCCGATGATGATTATCAGTAGTGTGGCATTTCTCCATCCACTTTTAGGAGTTACTTCAAATTTCCAGTTTTCATCTCCTATTGTAAATGTATAAGAAACAGGACGATTTATTTGCCCATCTGATTGATAAACCACTTTATAAGTATCACTCCATGGAGCGTCTGTTTTTGAAATTTTGTATTCGTATCCAAAATTTGAAAGTGCACTGATTGAATCTGAAAAAATATCCGGAACACGCAGGATAACAATAGTAAATCCCCAGAAATACTCATGTCCGTTTTTATCTTTCAGGTATACGGGATTGCGGACTGCAATTCCATATCCTCCCTGTTTTAATTTGAAGGGGCCCTGCGTAATGATTGTATGGTTGTCTCTTGCGTAACAGGAAATTTTTCCGCGGTCTTTATCATGGATCAAATCAATCTTACCTGCCTCCTTTTCATTAGCCGGATAAATATCTGTAACAACACCATTAGGAGCGAGCTGTACACTTTCAATAGAATCAGACATAAGATTTCCTGCAATTGTTTCAAACTGATGGATTTCGCCATCTTCACTTATTAAGATTTGCTTCAAGGTATCTGTGATCTCAATTCCATTTGTAATTTCATTCTTTATTCGTTCGCCATAGGTGGCTACGTTTAATTGTGCTGTTATGTGTCTCTGCTCTTTTTCGTGGGTGTCTGTTTTGTATACAATCAAACTAACAAGGCATATGCCCAGTAAAAAAATGATAAGAGGCACAAGTGTTTTCTTTTTCACTTGGTTCACCTCATTTTGCCAATGGGAATTATATAATAAAGCATTATATCACAGAAGTTGAAAAACAGAATAAGTTTTTTGAAAAAACGAACTGTGCAAAATCTTTATACATTTATGACAGAAGTGCTTTTAGTAGAAATCTATCACAATCATAAACGAGTTCCTCTTCAAGAACTTTACGAAAGGGCCATGGCAAAAGCTAAATGCCGCTCTGCTTGATTTTTCTGCCTGTCTGTATCATACTGAACTTATTAACAGACAAGGAGGAATTTAAACCATGGATGCAAAGCTTATAGAGGAACTCAGACAAAAATACATCAAGAATCCTCCAGAGGGAATGACATCCCATCTGGTCAAAAACATGACAGACTCTGACCTTTTGGATATGCACTATTTTCTTACCGAGGATGATGACCTCGATGACGATGAATTTGAAGAAGGTTTTTACATCGACTTCTTTTAATCTATCGTCTGTTTTCTATGCCCGCTTTTGTGCGGGCTCTTTTTATCAAGAGTTCGACGAATGTCGAACTTTCCTATTATATAAGAAAATTCCGCATAGCCGCTGATGATAATGAGCTACATATCTTCCCGGATTTTTCTCAGCACCGAGCAGACTTCCAGTCCAAGTTCTTCCCCCAGGATCCTACCTTCCATCCTTTCTTTTCTGTCATACCCTGCTGTAAGTATAGCATAGACTTTTGTTTCCGACATTAAAAATTCCATCGACATCCGTTTCTGCACACGGTATAATAGGTATCATGTAAAGAAAAAGGAGGTTGTTTTCTTATGTTATCCTGCACCTACGAAGTAGTCGCCATCGATGGTGATTACGCGCATTTACGCCGCAATGACATCGAACCGGAGGACAATGAAATGAAACTGGTTGCCCGCGCACTGCTGCCGCCGGAAATTATGGAGGGCAGTATTTTGAAATACGAGATGCTGCAGTATGAAATCATTGGCTGATGCTGTTTTTCCGGCCGAGGTGTTTTCTCTCCCGCTCTTTCATGGCATCTCGGAAACCGGGCGGACGGCTCTTGTTTCGAGCGGGTGGCTGCGGACGTGTTCGTTTGAGAAAAACCAGACCATTTATCACATGGGTGACCGCGTGTCCGAACTGGGGATTGTGCTGTCCGGCAGCGTTTTCGTGGAGAATACGGATCTCTGGGGCAACCGCAGTATCTTAAGCAAGATCACCCCCGGCCAGGTATTTGCCGAAACGTATGCCTTCTGTCGGGAGCCGATGATGGTGAATGTCACGGCAGCCGAAGCCTCGACGGTTCTCTTTTTCAATCTTCGAAACCTCGACCAGACCGCCGATGGTGATGATGCATGGCTGTCCCAGCTTCGCAGTAATATGCTCCGCATCTCCATGCAGAAAAATCTTACCCTCTCCAACCGCATTTTCTGCACTACACCAAAGACGATCCGCGAGCGCGTGCTGGTCTACCTCGCCGCGCAGTCTGCCAAAACCAGCGCCGACACCTTTACGATCCCCTTCGACCGCCAGGGCCTCGCCGACTACCTGAACCTCGACCGGAGCGCCCTCTCCAAAGAACTCGGAAAAATGCAGAAAGAGGGAATCCTCGAATTTCATAAAAACAAATTTACGCTGCGTCATCCGTCTCTCTAGGCGGTACCGCAACGTAAATTTTTTACCGTTTCATCGTTTCAAATGCTTATTTTTCATAAACGAATATACACAAAAAGTATTTTTCCGTGGTTATAACCACATACTTTTCCTGTTATATCCGATATTCTGTACGTGTAAATTATGAAACTCCGCGCAGATCTGTTTTTCCCTCTGCGCTTAACCCCTCGGAAATACCCTACAGGAGGAACTATTTTTATGGAACAGAATATGTTTTGCTACCAGTGTCAGGAAACTGCCGGCTGCTCCGGCTGTACAAAATCCGGTGTCTGTGGAAAGCGCCCGGAGACAGCGGCGCTGCAGGATCTGCTGATCTGGACGACGAAAGGACTTTCCGCCGTGACGACACAGCTCCGCCGCGAAGGAAAAACCGTCGATGCCAGCGTCAATCATCTCATCACCGAAAACCTGTTTACGACCATCACAAACGTGAACTTTGATGATGATACGATCCGCGCACGAATTGAGGCAACGCTTGAGACCAAAGCGCTTCTCGCTCAGCTTGCCGACTGCTCCGCTCTGCCGGAGGCCGCCCTCTGGAACGGCACAACCGATGAGTTTGCCGCAAAAGCAGTAACCGTCGGCGTACTTTCCACGGAAAATGAGGACATCCGCTCTTTACGCGAGCTCATCACCTACGGTCTGAAAGGACTTGCCGCGTACACCAGCCATGCCAATGTTCTCTTAAAAGAAAACGAGGAAATCGATGCCTTCCTGCAGCGTGCTCTCGCCGCAACGCTCGACGATTCCCTCTCCGCAGAGGAACTGACGGCACTCGCACTCGAGACCGGCTCCTACGGCGTGCAGGGAATGGCACTGCTCGATGAGGCCAATACTTCCGCTTACGGCAATCCGGAGATCACCACCGTCGATCTCAGTGTCGGCACCCGCCCGGGTATTCTCGTCTCCGGCCACGATCTGCGCGACCTCGAGATGCTGCTCGAGCAGACCGTGAACACCGGCATCGATGTTTACACCCACTCCGAAATGCTGCCTGCACACTACTATCCGGCGTTCAAAAAATATGAACATTTTAAGGGAAATTATGGTAACGCCTGGTGGAAGCAGAAAGAAGAATTTGAAGCCTTCAACGGCCCGATTCTGATGACGACGAACTGTATCGTGCCGCCGAAGGACAGCTACAAAAACCGTATTTACACAACCGGAGCGGTTCGTTATCCGGGATGCCCGCACATCGACGGCGTCATCGGTGAGACAAAAGATTTCTCTCTGCTCATCGAACAGGCAAAGCACTGCGCACCGCCGACGGAACTCGAGCAGGGAACCATTGTCGGAGGCTTCGCCCATGCACAGGTACTCGCCCTGGCAGACCAGATCGTCGATGCCGTGAAATCCGGCGCGATCAAAAAATTCGTTGTCATGGCTGGATGTGACGGCCGTGCAAAAAGCCGCAGCTATTACTCTGATTTTGCACAGGCACTGCCGAAAGACACCGTGATTCTGACCGCCGGCTGTGCAAAATACAAATACAACAAGCTGAACCTCGGCGACATCAACGGCATTCCGCGCGTCCTCGATGCCGGCCAGTGCAATGATTCCTACTCTCTTGCCGTGATTGCACTGAAATTAAAGGAGGTCTTCGGCCTCGACGATATCAACGATCTGCCGATCATCTACAATATTTCCTGGTACGAGCAGAAAGCTGTGATTGTTCTTCTGGCACTGCTGTCGCTTGGTGTCAAGAACATCCACCTCGGCCCGACACTTCCGGCATTTTTAAGCCCGAATGTTGCAGCTCTTCTCGTTGAAAACTTCGGCATCGCCGGAATCGATACCGTTGAAAACGATATGGAATTGTTTTTCGGAAAATAATCGAAAGCCCTTGCTTTCTTTCATTTTTCCACGTATACTGTATATGTTCAGACAAAAATATCTTTGAATTTGGGCATATCAGAAAACGGACCTCAGATTCCATTTCTATACACGCCCGACACCGATGAGTCATCTCATCTTAATCACACATTTTTAGAACGTGCCTGGGAATTTTTTCAGACACGTTCTCATTCTATCACGGAGATTTATAAACTATGAGCATCATGAAAAATATCAATAAAGCCAAGGTTATGGTCTTAAAAGATCAGGTTTCCTACCAGGAAGGCCAGATCGTCAGCAAAACACTGGTACAGAATGAATCCGTCAGCATCACCTTATTTGCCTTCGACAAAGGCGAAGAAATCAGCACCCACGAGTCCGGCGGCGACGCCTTCGTCACCTGCCTCGACGGAACCGGCGAAATCACCATCGACGGTGTAAAATACGAACTCCACGAAGGCGAATCCATCGTCATGCCGGCAAAACATCCGCATGCAGTGTATGGCAAAGAGCAGTATAAGATGCTTCTGGTAGTGGTATTCTAACGTATCCTTTTTGAACCAATTATTGATATGCCTGGCAAAATAAGGCAGCATGTCTCAGGATTTCCTGTGATATGCTGCCTTGCCTTTTTATTCATTTACGCCTTTTCTATCAGGCATTCATTCTTTTTGGTCTTTTTATGATAATTAATTCCAACCAGTAGAATATCTCCAATATACGGTTCCAATGATGCAATGTACTTTTTCTCTTTGATCTGATCCGTCTCCACCCACAGATGGGCTATGAGCTCCTCAGCAAATGGGATTCCACAAGACCATACGCCGAGGCGGCGCTCTACCACCATCTCTGATACGACGAAAAAGGCGGCTATCCGCGCGAGTATACCCATAAAGGCAACGACAACGCCATTCTCTACCAGATCCTCACCTGCGCCGATTGTCTCGGTGCGGCAACCGATTCCGTCGGGCGGCTGATCACCGCGGAACGCGAACAGTTATACCGCGAAGTCTTCGGTAAAAACGTGGAGCTGGTTCTATAACTTTGGTTTCTGTTTATGGCGTTAATTCGTATATCCGTATATTGTAGTTCTTTTCAAGGCTCTGTCCGTCTCGCGTGGACACATTGTAAAATGCACAAATTTCATTCAGCTCATGTGTTCATTTCGTTAATTTATTAATGAACGTGTTTTTTCAATTTTATATTTTATGTTAATTTGTGTTCCTTTATCGTTCATCGTTTTGTGAACATCAAGTTGACATCATTAAAAGAAAATAGTTTACATTTTGGAAAAAATATACTAAAATAACAGAAACGGTCAAATCTCCGCCAAAAAACGGCGGAGATTTTTCTGGAAAGAAGGGCGAAAAACGTGTTGGAAAGACGATCGAAAAATTTCGAAGAAAATGCGTAGAAAATCCGCCCGAAAAGGTGAAAAGCCAAGCATAAATCACAGGGAGGAACTCATACTATGAAAGAAATCATCCAGGGCTTCTACCAGAAGAAACATTTCTGGACCCGCCTGATTCTGGTCATCGCTGCCGTCATCCTGATGGGCTTTGCGCTCTCATGGCTGCTTCTCGTCGATCTCGGCACCGATCCGTGTACCTTGTTAAACCAGACCATCTCCACCCGCCTCGGCATCAGCATCGGAAACTGGCAGGCGCTCTTCAATACCGTCCTGCTCATCTTCGTTATCATTTTCGGCGGCAGAAACTTAGGCTTCGGAACCCTCGCAAACATGTTTCTCGTGGGATATTCCATCGACTTTTTCTCCTGGATCTGGGCGAAAGTCCTTCCGGCAGACCTCTTCACCTCGATGGGTGTGCGAATCGCCGTGCTGATCCCGGCGCTGATCCTGTTTATCCTTGCCGCATCCTTCTATATGGACGTTGATATGGGAACTGCACCGTACGATGCAGTATCCTTCATTATCTCCACCCACCTGCCGAACGTTTCGTTCCGTGTGATCCGCATCGTCTACGACTTCGTTGTCACCGCGATCGCCGTTCTGCTCGGCGGAAAACTCGGCATTGTCACCGTGCTGATGGTTATTACCCTCGGTCCGGTCATTGAATGGCTGGGAAATATCATGAAACAGCATCTGAATATTTTTGATGACTGAAATCATTGCTTTTCCGCGCTTTCTATACTACAATAGAACTACCAGATGATCTTTTTTCTAAAAGAAAAGCCTGCCTCCGGGACTCACATCTCTGTGGCAGGCTTTTCTTCCCTAAAAATAGCCGAAAAAAGACTCAAAAAGCAGAAAATCATTTATATTAAGGAGGTTTTTCCTATGAGCAACACCCCAAACCCTGTTTACGAAAAACTGATGAAATGCTACGAGAGCTTCCGCTCCCAGATCGATTTCCAGCCGGAAGTCGCACTGATTCTCGGTTCCGGCCTCGGTGATTTTGCGAATGATATCCGCGTTACCGCAACCCTCGATTACCACGATATCGAAGGCTTCCCGGTTTCCACTGTTCCGGGCCACGCGGGCCGTTTTATCTTCGGCTACGTCGGCGATGTGCCGGTTGTCTGCATGCAGGGCCGCGTTCATTATTATGAAGGCTATCCGATGACCGACGTCGTTCTCCCGACCCGCCTCATGAAGCTGATGGGCGCAAAAGCACTGTTCTTAACCAACGCCGCCGGCGGCATCAAACAGGGCACAAAACCAGGCTCTCTGATGCTGTTAAACGGCCAGATCGCCTGCTTCGTTCCATCTCCGCTTATCGGACCGAACATCGACGAGCTCGGCACCCGTTTCCCGGATATGAGCCAGATCTACGACCTTGAATTCCAGAAAATCGCACGGAAAGCCGCAGCCAGCCTTGATATCGACCTGATGGAAGGCGTTTATCTGCAGCTCACCGGCCCGCAGTACGAGTCCCCGCAGGAAATCGCCATGTGCCGCACCCTCGGCGCAGACGCGGTCGGCATGAGCACCGCCTGCGAATCCATCGCTGCACGCCATATGGGCATGCGCGTCATCGGTATTTCCTGCATTACCAATCTTGCCGCCGGCATCTCCCCGCAGCCTCTGTGCCATGCGGAAGTTCAGGAGGCAGCTGACATGGTTGCACCGCAGTTCAAAAAACTCGTTGCCGCAACGATTCAGGGCATCGCAAAGACACTGTAAACACACAGCGGCCGGGGTCTGTCAAAAAAACAGGCCCCGGCCGCTGAAAACAGCACGTAAAATAAAGGAGAGATCTTTTTTGAATACACGTTTTTACAACGCCAAAATTCTCGTACTCGACGCTGAAAACCATTTTTCCATCACCGAAGACGAACTTCATGTCACCGGCGACACCATCACCTATATCGGACCTGGTAGAAAAGCAGATCCAGATACCGCAGAGACCACTGTCTTCGACCGCGAAATTGACGCCCGCGGCAATCTCCTGATCCCGGGCTTTAAAAACGCACACACGCACACCCCGATGACCTTCCTCCGCTCCTACGCGGACGATCTCCCGCTCCACGAATGGCTCGAGCGCCAGGTCTTCCCAAACGAGGCAAAGCTCGCCGGGGACGACGTTTACTGGCTCAATATCCTCGGCATCATGGAATATCTGACGAGCGGCATCACCTCCAATTTCGACATGTACATCCAGCAGAAAAACAGCATCTCTGCCACGGTCGACACCGGATTCCGCACCGTTCTTACCAGCGGCCTCAACAACTTCGTCGACAGCCCGGAAATCCTCGAGGAAATGTATAACTATGTCAACGAACTCTCCGACCGCACCTCGTATCTGCTCGGTTTCCACGCCGAATATACGACCGGCGGCCCGCTTCTTGAATCCGTTGCCAAACTCGCCGAAAAATACCATTCCCCTGTCTGGACACACAACGCCGAAACAAAAAGCGAAGTCGAGGGCTGTAAAGAGCGCTGGGGACTCACCCCGACACAGCTGATGGAACGCTTAGGCATGTTCCAGTACGGAGGCGGCGGCTACCACTGCATCTGGATGGAGGACCGCGATTTTGAGATCTTCCGTGACCGGAAACTGACGGCCGTTACCAATCCCTCCTCAAACCTGAAGCTCGCCTCCGGCATCTGCCCGCTGAAGCGTTTTTACGATAACGGCATCAACCTCGCCATCGGCACTGACGGGCCGGCCAGTAACAACTGCCTCGATATGTTCCGCGAAATGTTCCTGACCACCGGCCTTTCCAAAGTCCGCGAGATGGATGCCGCAGGAATCCCGGCCGACGCCATTCTCTACATGGCAACCGCAGGCGGCGCGCACGCCATGCAGCTTACTGACTGCGACCGTCTCGCTGCCGGCAAAAAGGCCGATCTCGTCATGATTGACCTCCATCAGCCGAACATGCAGCCGGAGAATAATCTGATCAAAAACCTCGTTTACAGCGGCAGCAAACAGAACGTAAAGCTTACCATGGTAAACGGTCAAATCCTCTACGAAAACGGCGAATTCCATATCGGCTTTGACCCGGAAGAAATTTATGCAAGATCCAACGCCATTATCCGAAGAATTTCCGGCTCGCATGCAGATAATTAGTGGATTTCACGCAGTTTTTCCTTTGCTTGACATACTTTTTTCTTCTATACTATAAATGAGCAAATATCGAATTTTGCACAAACTTATCCCACAAACTTAAAAGC
>ERZ827363.3271-NODE-3271-length-12516-cov-3.231763_pt1 | contig 12516 bp, 10 predicted proteins | sample MGYA00519776_ERZ827363 | MGnify/ENA primary metagenome ERZ827363 (study PRJEB31778, sample SAMEA3449288) | human gut metagenome | biome: human gut; feature: human-associated habitat; material: faeces | place: United Kingdom | collected 2010/2012 ...
GGCCTGCCCTGCCGATGCGATCCGCATTATAGAGCGGGAAGCCGCAGATTATGACGCGGAGGCAGTGGAAAAAAGAATGAAGCTTAAGAAAACAGAGGCCTCGATGCCAGCAGGGAAGCCACACGTGTGCCCCGGAAGGATGGCAAGAAGCCTTAATAAAAAGCAGGAACCGCCGGTGCAGGCAGAGCAGAAAGAAGTTCCCCAAAATGCAGGGGAACAGACAAGCCGTCTTGCCCAGTGGCCCGTACAGATCAAAGCTTCAAAACTGGCCGGTACAGATTAAACTTGCACCTGTCAATGCACCATATTTTGAAAATGCACAGCTTCTGATCGCGGCAGACTGTACTGCCTACGCTTATGCAGGTTTTCATGAGAAATTCATGAAAGATCATGTGACGCTGATCGGATGCCCCAAACTGGATGAGGGAGATTATGCAGATAAGCTTGCAGAGATCATAGGAAATAATTCCATCCGGAGTATCCGTATCGTCCGCATGGAAGTTCCCTGCTGCGGAGGCATCGAGAATGCAGTGATCCGTGCCATGGAGCGAAGCGGAAAGATGATCCCATGGCAGGTAGTGACCATTGCCTGTGACGGCACGATCAGGGAGGAGCTGTAAGGAAAGGAATAAAAACAGCATGAGTGAAGAAACACTGGAGATTTCTTTTGATGAAATAGAGAAGGAACGGGAAAAATATCTTCTGGTAGATACCCGTGATAAAGTAACTGTGGAATATGGAATGATCCCGGGAGCGATTTCTGTTCCGGAACAGGAACTGGAAGAACGGGCAGAAGAACTGAAAGGGGATAAAATCCCGGTTCTTTACTGTACCAGAGGACTTTTCAGCCAGGAAGGGGCAGGGATGCTCCGGGAAAAGGGAATTCCCGCACGGAGTCTGAAAGGCGGATATACAGGATGGCTTTTTCAGCAGATGCAGAAAGAGTCCAAGAAAGGGGACAGTGAAGAAACGGAAAATGAGGCAATGGAACAGCGCCGGAAAGATATCGAGCTGAGCATCCGCAAGAAATTCCACAAGCAGCTGTTTTCCAGATTCGCCAGAGGGATCAATGACTATGAACTGGTGAAACCGGGAGATAAGATCGCGGTCTGTATTTCCGGCGGTAAGGATTCCATGTTGATGGCAAAACTGTTCCAGGAACTTCAGCGTCATCACAAATTTCCATTTGAAGTGGTCTATCTTGTGATGGACCCGGGCTATAACGAACGCAACCGTCAGATCATCGAGCAGAATGCAAAAATCTTAAACATTCCGCTGACGATTTTTGAAACGAACATTTTTGAAGCAGTTTATAATATTGAAAAATCACCGTGCTACCTGTGTGCGCGGATGAGACGCGGACATTTATATCATTTTGCACAGGAGCTTGGATGCAATAAGATCGCACTCGGACATCATTATGATGATGTGATCGAGACAATCCTCATGGGTATGCTTTACGGAGCACAGATCCAGACGATGATGCCAAAACTTCACAGCACCAATTTTGAGGGAATGGAACTGATCCGTCCGCTTTATCTTGTGCGTGAGGACGATATCAAGGCGTGGCGTGACTATAATGGACTTCATTTTATTCAGTGTGCATGCAAGTTTACAGACACCTGTACCACCTGCAATAACGAGGAAAATCGTTCGAAACGTGTGGAGATCAAGGAACTGATCAAAAAATTAAAAGAAGTCAACCAGTACGTGGAAGGCAATATTTTCAAGAGTGTGGAAAATGTGAATCTGGAAACGGTTGTTGCCTATAAAAAGGACGGCGTAAAACATCATTTTCTCGATGATTATGATACAAAAAAGTAAGCAGAAGAAATCTATTAGCAAAAAATGAAAAAATATTGATTTTGGCTAATAGAGAAAAGATGATTTGAAAAGAAATGAAGAGGCTGTGATAGTCTCTTCATTTTTTTGGTACAAATTCGATTTTTAAAGTCATATCCATTGCATCTGCCAGACGTTTTAAGGTCAAAATGGATGGATTGGCGTTACCACGTTCCAGTTTGCTGATATCGCTCTGATAGATTCCCGTTTTTTCGGAGAGTTGTTTTTGTGTCAGCATGGCATATTCTCTTGCTCTTGCAAGGCTGGAAGCAAGTGCGAGGGATGGGTCAACAGATTCAATACGAATAAATACACCATCTTCCCAGATCGTTTCAGAATCTAAGTCCAGATCATCACTCCAGGACACACCATAGCCGCCGGTATCTGCATGAACTTTCGATGCGAGGGATGGATTATTGATAATTTCCTGAAATTGAGGAAGAATGGAAAGCATTTTCCGCAGGTCATATTGAATTACTTCACCACCTATAAAAATTGCCTGAAGAATATTCTGATTAATCATTGATACACTTTGCACTCTGTGAGCCATAGGATGCACCTCCTTCAAATTTTAATGATGTAAAGTTTTGTGTTTCCCACATATCATACAGCTTTTCTCTATAATTTGAAATAAATAGTTTGATTAGTTTTTGTTCTTTGGAAGGAATATCGCCTTCATACATTTCACCGCTTTCAATTGAAAATAGTCCTGAATAATCACCGTAAATTGCATGGATATGTGGCGGATTGTGTTCTTTTTGGCGCAGGTACATTTTTATTGTTATTCCAAAGAAACGTGCAATGACGGGCATATAATTCCTTCTTTCATATTTTTTGTATATTATATAGGATATATCCTATATAATCAAGATGTTTTACAAATTTTTAATACTCATTTCAGAAAAAATAGGGTATGATGTACACAGGAATTTTAGACAGAGAAAAGAATAATTCTCTGATTTTTCCACATAATAACTCCAAAGTGAAATAACAGCATTGGAGGAAAAATATTAAATGAAAGCCACAGGGATTGTACGCAGAATAGATGATCTGGGAAGAATTGTAGTTCCGAAAGAAATTCGGAGAACCTTAAGGATCCGGGAGGGCGATCCTTTGGAAATATTTACCGACCGGGAGGGCGAGATCATTCTGAAAAAGTATTCGCCAATCGGGGAGCTGAGCCAGTTTGCGGGAGAGTATGCGGAAAGTCTGGCGCAGACAACCGGACATCTGGTATTGATCACGGACTGCGACCATGTTGTGACGGCATCCGGTGCCGGCAAGAAAGAATATGAGGGCAAGCCGATCAGCAAACAGCTGGAAGACGCCATCAGCGAACGGAAAAATTTTCTCGCAAGCAGAAATGATGCGGAGTTTGTCAAGGTGACATTAGATGATGCCGGAGAATTCGGACAGCAGGCGCTCAGCACGATCATCTGTGAGGGGGATGCGATCGGAGCCGTTATTTTATATGAAAAAGACGAGAAATCCAGAATGACAGAGACGGAGAGCAAGCTTGCGATCGCAGCAGCTGGTTTCCTGGGAAAACAGATGGAACAATAGAAGCCGCTGGAATGATTACGGAAAATGAGGACAAAGCATGAAGTTTATGCATATTTCAGACATGCATCTCGGTGTAAAACCGGATGCAGGCAAAGCATGGAGTGAAAAAAGAGCACAGGATATCTGGGATTCTTTTGCGGAAGTGATCGAGATCGCGGCAGAAGAATCCCCGGATTTTTTGCTGATTTCAGGTGATCTTTTTCACAAACAGCCATTGAAAAGAGAATTGAAGGAAGTCTGTGGTCTGTTTGCACGCATACCGCAGACGAAAGTGCTTCTTATGGCAGGAAACCACGATTACATACAGCAAAATTCTTTTTACAGGACATGTGAGTGGCCGGAAAATGTCTGTTTTTTTCCGCGCGAGGAAGTAATGTGTTTTGATTTCCCGGAGCAGAATACGACGGTTTATGGTCTGAGCTATTGGCATCGTGAGATCAGGCAGGCTTTGTACGATGAAGTTTTCCCGAAAAATACGGACAGAATTAATATTCTGCTCGCACATGGAGGCGATGAGCGGCATATTCCTTTTTCGGTGGAAAAGATTCTTCGGCATGGATTTGATTATATGGCAGCGGGACACATTCACAAAGGTGGGCAGCTTGTGCAGGGCAGGGCGGTCATGGCGGGCGCACTGGAGCCGACAGACTGTAATGATACCGGTGCGCACGGATACTGGATAGGAGACATCGGCAAAACGTATTGTGAGGTATCTTTTTATCCGGTGCGAAAGTGTGAGTACTGCCACGAAGCGGTGGAGGTGACGCCGGGGACGACCGGATATGATGTCATGCAGCAGATAAAAGAACTGTTGGCAGAACGTCCGGCTTATCAGTATTTTCGGATTTGTTTACAGGGATACAAAGATCCGGACGTGATATTCGATCTTAATAAATTGTCGAATCTGGAACGGATCGTGGATGTGACAGAGCAGCTTCGACCGGATTATGACTATGATAAACTGCTGGCTGAACATGAAAATTCCCTGTTGGGAGCTTACATTGCAGCCATGCAGAAAAAAAGGCAGGATCCGGTTGCAGCGAAAGCATTGGAATACGGCGTTAGCGCATTGTTGGGGCATGAGATATGCAGATAAAGGAAGCAGACATTTTTCAGTTTGGAAAGCTACAGAACAAAAACATATCCTTTGAACCGGGGATGAATGTCATATATGGAAAAAATGAGGCGGGAAAATCGACATTGCACAGCTTTTTATGTGCGATGCTTTTTGGCATGGAAAAAGGAAGGGGCAGGAGTGCTGTCACGGATGCCTACAGTCAGTATGAACCGTGGCATGCACCGTCGTTTTATGCGGGTGCACTAAAGTTTACGGTTGGGCAGCAGAAGTTTTATCTGGAACGCAATTTTTATTCCAAAGAGAAAAACGATTATCTGAGGAATGAGCTGGATGGGGAGGAACTGTCGGTCGGCTTTGGGGATCTGACCATGCTTTTGGGTGGTGTCAGCAAAGACAGTTATGCCAGTACCTACGATATCACGCAGGCGGGAGCTGCCACCGGAAACCAGATGGTGAAAATCCTTGCAGAGTATCTCGCACAGGCATCGGATGGTTCCGACAGCGGCGTGACGGTTGCGGATGCAGCTGCTTCGCTAAATGCCAGAAAACGGGAAATGCAACAGGAGCAGAGAAGGGCAGACGAGGAGCGGGAGGTGCGTCTTAGGGAGCTTCGATTGGAGAAGAACCTGCTCGAACAGGAATGTGAAGGGATACGTGCGTCCATAGAAAAGTATGAAGCGATGCAAAGGGAGTTTGGAACTGGAAGCAGCATGGAGAATATAAGCAGAAATTCCAGAGAGAATCAGGAATATGAAGCGCATTATGCAGACGATGAGAGTGGAATGCATGCCAGGTACCATGAGCAGACTGGCAGTACGGAAGATTGGCAGCCAGAAAAAACTGGCTATATCCTATCCTTCTTCGCAATCCTGATCGCAATAATATTATTTGGTTTCAAGGTTTACATAACGCCGGCCCTTTTCTGGACAGGTGAACTTGCAGCTCTTGCAATCGCATTATTTTCTGCAATCCGGCAGTACAAAAAGAATCAAAACCGTGCCAAACTCCAAGTGGCATCCATGCAGGCAGAGCAATTAAGGAAACTGCGTGAGCAGGAAGTGATGGAAGCACAGATGCAGCAAAAGAAACGGCTGGCAGACCAGATGCTTACTGAGTGGAAAGATTCTCTGTGGGAAAAGGAAAACCGTCTTTTTAATCTGGAGGAAGAGATCACAAGACAGGGTGTGCAGAGCTGGGCAGAGCACCAAAGAGCGGAAGATATTCAGGCATTGGAGCTTGCGGCGCAGGAGATCACAAGGATTTCCCAGTCTTTTTATGAGGATATGCAGGATGAACTGAATGCGGAGATTTCCAGATATGTGTCCTTATTTACCGCAGGAGCTTATGACAGTGTAAGGCTCGATGAGCAGGGGCAGCTGCAGATTCTGACAGAGGGAAGGGAAGTCAGACCAGAGCTATTAAGCTGTGGCACGTTGGAGCAGATTTATCTGGCGCTGCGCCTTGCGGTGGGAAAAGTTGTGACGAAGGAAGAACCGCTTCCAATCTTATTGGATGAAGCGTTTGCCATGTATGATGACGATCGTCTGGCGCAGACCTTGCAGACACTTTCGACCTTACAAAACCAGATATTCCTTTTTACCTGCCAGAAACGCGAAGTGGAAATGCTAAAGAAAATGAAGCTCGATTACAACCTGATTGAGATGGAAGCGTATCATTAAAGAAAACATGAAAAAAGCCGATATCTAATTCATGACAACAGAGTGTTCGCGGAGCGTGCATTCTATTGTTTATAAAAATTTTCGGGCAATTCAAAGAAATTCGTGAGGAGTTTCATAATAATCTGCATAGAAACGTTTTTACAGGGGGAATGAGTTTATGTCAATTGCAATCAGGGCAAACCAGAGTGGAGTGGATCAGGCAGCGGCACAGAAAGCTGCTGAGAAAAAAGGACATCAGGATGTCGTAAAATCCGTCAACGCAGGAGGTTTTCTGCGTAAAAATGACACACAGAGCCAGATCGAGGCGCGCAGAAACAATGCGAAAAAACAGGCATTAAAAGTGGTCAGTGATGCATGGAAAAGTGACAATAAATCCGCTGACAGCATTGCGGATATGGAGGGGTTAAAGCAGTCCAAAGTATCCGAGATGAATGAGATTCGTGCCAAAATGAAAGATATCGAGAATACCAAAAAATCTTTGCAGGAAGAGTATGGTGTGGCAGACGGATCGCAGGAACAGAAAGATTTAGAGCTTTTGGAAAAGTACCAGAATAATATGAACGGTTCTTCCTATGACCAGTTTTCAGACGAAGAGCTCTCCAGATTGAAGGAACTGCAGAATGCACCGCTCACGGAGTACCAGAAGAAAGTTCTGAACTTAAACAGCATGAAAGGGCAGGTCAGCGTGGAGGCAGACCGCAAACAGTTTGAGGTCAATGCGCTCACTGCGTCTATTTCGGATGCCACGTTAGAGCAGTTAAAGTCCAGAGATATGGAAAAAGCATCGGATGCCGCAGATGAGATTATGGATTCTGCCAATAAAGAGATCCTCGGAATGCTTATCGAGGAAGGCAAAAACAATGCCGATGAGAAGGTCGAGGAAGAGAAAGAGAAGGCAGAGGAAGCGGCAGACAAGAAGGAAGAACAGGATAAGCAGATCGAAGAGGCACAAGAGAAGCGCAAAAATCAGGAAGAGATCATCGAGGGACAGCAGAATGCCGATCAGCTCGAACAGGATGTTTCCATGCAGAAACAGAACACGAGTAAAATGGATGAGGCACAGAAAAACATCCAGAAGATTCTCAAAGAGAAGAATCTCGTGAACGAGGATCTGAAAGGAATCGAGATCGACCTGAATTTTTAATGGATAAATGATATCTTTGAAACTATGAAATCGTTACGACAGATCATGCATATCCATGGAGAAATCTGGAAAGATTAATGTTAGAAAAAGCAGATTTTATCAGAAAAATAATGACAGAGCCAGAAAGGAGTGCATGATGTCAAAAACAAAGAAAAAGAAAAAACACCGGCTATTCTGGCACTTTTTCCGCATACAGCTTGTACTTCTGGTGCTGGTGCTCACAGCGGCTGCCTACTATTTTTACGGCGGTTACGGGAAACAGGTTGAGGAATTAAAGCAGGAGGCAGTGCGGCTTGTCAGACAGTCGGATGTGGATACTTTTAAGGCAAATCAGACCAGCATTGTCTATGCATCGGATGGAAGCGTGATCTCCACCCTGAAAGGGGAAAAAGATTCCTATTACGTTTCCATTGAGGAGATGCCGGTGGATGCAGTGACTGCCATTGTCAGTATCGAAGATAAAAAGTTTTTCAGGCATCATGGAATTGATTACCGTGCATTGCTCCGTGCAGTAAAGGCGATGGTACAAAATGGTGAAGTGAAGCAGGGTGGAAGTACGATCACCATGCAGCTGGCCCGGAATATTTTTCTGTCACAGGAAAAGACGTGGCAGCGAAAAGTGGAAGAGATGTATATTGCAACGGAACTCGAAAACAAATATTCCAAGGATCAGATTTTGGAGTTCTATTTAAATAATATTTATTTTGGAAACGGATATTACGGGATCCAGTCTGCGGCGAGAGGATATTTCGACCGTGATGTGGAAAGTCTTTCTCTGTCCCAGATTGCTTTTTTGTGTGCAATTCCGAATAACCCGACGCTCTATGATCCGGTGACAAACAAAGACAACACCGTTTCCCGACGTGACCGTATTTTGAAAAATATGCTCGATGACGGCAAAATCTCACAGATGGATTACGCGCAGGCGGTTGCGGAGCAGATCACATTGAACCGTCCACAGGCACTTGCAAAAAATGATTACGTTGAGACATACACCTACTACTGTGCGACAAGGGCGCTGATGGAGCAGCAGGGGTTTGTTTTCCATGAGGATTTTAAGACAGATGAGGAGCAGCAGGCATATGAGGACACTTACAGTGCGCTCTATAGTGAATGCCAGAAAAAACTTTATACCGGCGGATACCGCATTTACACATCCATTGACCTGTCAATGCAGGACGGATTGCAGCAGTCGGTGAATGATACGCTTTCCGGTTATACCGGGGTAAATGACGAGGGTGTCTATGAACTGCAGGCGTCTGCGGTCTGTATTGATAATGACAACGGATATGTGCGTGCGATCGTGGGCGGGCGAAGTCAGGAATTTCCGGGTTATACCTTAAACCGTGCCTATCAGAGTTTCAGGCAGCCGGGTAGTGCGATAAAACCGCTGACCGTGTATACGCCAAGTTTTGAGCAGAACTATACGCCGGATTCGATTGTGACCGATGAGCCGATTGAGGATGGACCAAGGAATGCCAACGGCACATATCTCGGAGAGATTACGGTCCGCACTGCGGTGGAAAAATCCGTCAATACGATCGCATGGAAGTTATATGACCAACTCACGCCGGATAAAGGATTGTCTTATCTTAAGGCGATGAATTTTTCCAGGATCAGTCCGTCTGATTACAGGCTTGCAACGGCACTGGGCGGTTTCACGAACGGTGTCTCTGCGTTAGAGATGGCATCCGGTTTTGCAACGATCGAGAATGACGGATATTACCGCACACCAACCTGTATCGTGAAGATCGAGGATGGAAACGGAACAGTTTTATATAATTCGGGGCAGAACCCGGTTTTGATCTATAAGAAAAATGCGGCGCGCATGATGACGGATGTTTTAAAAGGCGTCATCACAAACGGAACCGGAAAAGGACTTGACCTTGGAGATATGCCGTGTGCGGGAAAGACAGGAACGACAAACGATCAGAAAGACGGATGGTTTGTCGGCTATACGAGATATTATACTACAAGTGTCTGGGTAGGCTATGACATGCCAAAAAAATTGCAGGGATTAATGGGGAACACTTATCCGGGAAAAATATGGCAGTCATTTATGAGCAAGGCGCATGAGGGACTGGAGCCGCTCGAATTTCTGCCATATGCAAGAATTTCGGATGATCTGCTCCAGCAGCAGGAGAGCGGGAGCGGACAGCCTGAAGATAATCCGGCGGAGGAAACGCCGGAAGAAGAGACACCGGTTGGAGAGATACCGGATGAGGAGACATCAGTCGAAGAAACATCGGTTGACGCTGAAAATTAAAATCTAAAAATAATGCACTATTTTATAAATCTGGTCACTTAAAAAGGATGTAAAAAATAAAGCAAAATATGCCATAGAATACAATTGACAGATAAAAATGGAAACGTTATCATAAAGATAATGCAAGCGAAACTATGGTGGGTACATAGACGCAGAAAATATAGGGAAATCAGGGAGAAAAATCATGAAGAAATACGCATTTGGAGTTGATATCGGGGGTACAACCTGTAAGATCGGATTTTTTGACACAAACGGAACACTATTAGACAAATGGGAAATTAAGACCAATACAGAAAATAATGGTGAGTCGATCCTTTCCGATGTCGCAAAGGCAGTGGACAACAAGCTGGCACAGGAAGCAATCAGCAAGGATGATGTGCAGGGAATCGGAATCGGAGTTCCGGGACCGGTTGACAGCCAGGGCGTGGTACACCGCTGTGTAAATCTTGGCTGGGGCGTGGTAAACGTTGCAGAAGAGTTAGGCAACCTTACCGGATTAAAAATCAAAGTCGGAAATGATGCAAACGTTGCCGCTTTAGGTGAAATGTGGCAGGGTGGAGCAAAGGGCTCTAAGGATGTCATTATGGTAACACTTGGAACTGGTGTCGGCGGTGGAATCATCGTAGACGGAAAGGTAGTTGCAGGATTTAACGGAGCCGGCGGAGAGATCGGACATATCACCGTGAACAATGATGAGATCGAAGCTTGTAACTGTGGACAGTATGGATGTTTAGAGCAGTATACTTCCGCGACAGGAATCGTTCGTCTCGCAAAGAGAAAACTTGCAAAATCTACCGAGGAGACAAGCATTCGTGAAATTCCAAACCTGACTGCAAAAGATGTCTTTGACGCAGCAAAAGCAGGAGATGCAATTGCAATCGGACTGGTAGATGAAGTATGTGAAATTTTAGGCTCCACCCTTTCTAATATTGCATGTGTGGTAAACCCGGAGATTATCGTGATCGGTGGAGGAGTTTCCAAAGCAGGCGATATCTTATTAGATAACATCAAAAAACACTTTGTTGAGACATCATTCATGGCATGCCGTGAAACAAAGTTTGCATTGGCAGGACTTGGCAATGATGCTGGTATGTACGGATGTGTAGAGATGTTACTGGATTAATCGGATACAGCGGCATTTTTACGGTATTCACCGGGAGTGGTTGCAAACTGCTCATAAAACATTTTTCGGAATAATTTATAATTCGTAAAACCATGCTTCTCTAACAGAACTTTCAGAGGAAGGTCTGTGGAGGTGAGATCACGGTAAATATGGGAGAGTCTTATTTCATTTAAGTATTGGAAATAAGTCACTCCCATATTTTTTTTGAAATAATGACAGAAATATTCTTCCTGAAAACATGCGATCTGCGAAATCTCGGAAAGGGTGATCGGTGTATTGTAATGCTTTTTTGTGTATTCTAAAACAGGTTCTAAACGCACAAAATTTTTGACATCTTTTTTGAACTGGGAGGATTCCACTTCCCTCGAAAAACTGTGGTAGAGCAGATAAAGCATTTCAAAAAGAAGACTGTTAAACCGCAGCAAAGCACCTTTTGGTTGAATTTCATATACAATTCTCATTTTTTGAATGACATCGATTAAAGAATCAATTTTGGTGCGTAAAATGGCATTATCAGTGTGGCAGTCAAAACCAAAAATAAAGGAATCGACATCGGGGATATATTTTTTTGAAAATTCATAAGGAAGCTGAATTAATACTGCATGATTTCCGTGAACTGATTTTGTGGAGTGAGGAAGCCTTGAATCGATCAGAAAAACATCTCCGGGTTTTAAAATGACCGTCTGCTGATTCATCATAACATCGACCTCTCCGTCTATAATATACATAATCTCGATGGCAGTATGCCAGTGTGTGGCAACAAAACTGCTGGCGTCATTAAATACCCAGAAAAAAATATCAAAACCATCTGTAATACGGTCTGTCTCGAAAACAGGCTGCTCCGTTCTTAAATTGCTCATAAATCTTCTCCATTTTTATATTAAAAAAGGCTCTTCAGGGGTAATGGTGGGTTAAAAACCGCCACAACCCCAGTGTTTATCTAGATTAAGCGGCATTCAACTTTCGGTTAGGAAGTGGAATGCGTATATCAGAGCATACAAGGTACACCATATCAAGCATATTTTGTATGTTTCTGAAGCCATAAGCTTTACGGATAATGAGCTTAATCTTGTTATTAGTTGCTTCAATCCTGGCATTACTCATACCATAACGGATTGTATTTAAGATATGCGTCTTGTGGCGCCTGATCTTCTGATATAATTCTTTAAATGCAGGTATCCTGCTGTGGCTGGCTTTCCACAGCCAGCGTTTGAGTTCGTCCTCAGCTTCATCTACGTTTGTAAGCTTTAGTAATAACCGGAGCTGTTCTTTAAGCAGATATGCTCGGTATAGACGAGGATTTTGCGAGGCGATCAAATTAACACGCAACTGTTGCTTTTCACTGAGATGCTCCGGGGCTTTTCCTAATGCGTAAGCAGAGCCTTTTATCTCATCTGCTTTAGCTGCTTTCACAATAGCAAGTTCAGGATCATCCTTTTTAGGACGACCCTTGCTACATGGATTATCTTTTTTGACCTGCTTATATTCGCTGTAGGCATCATGCCAGATATCTTTTCTGACTTCATCGAGAGCTGTCATAGCCCACTCGATTACGTGAAAGGAATCAACACAATGGGCGCAGTCAGGAGTGTATTCATTTACACACTCTGTGATCCATTTGGCACCATCACCTGTAACAACCTTGATGCTGGATAGCTGCTCTGGAGTAAGCTGTTTATAAAACTTTTCAAGAACGGATTTGCCATGGCCTTCCGATGCCCATACCACTGTGTTGGTATCGTGATTAACGATTACTGTGATGTACTTGTGACCCTTTTTGTAACTGGTTTCGTCAATGCCGATATTAACCAGACCATCAAG
>ERZ827363.3274-NODE-3274-length-12504-cov-19.819905_pt1 | contig 12504 bp, 10 predicted proteins | sample MGYA00519776_ERZ827363 | MGnify/ENA primary metagenome ERZ827363 (study PRJEB31778, sample SAMEA3449288) | human gut metagenome | biome: human gut; feature: human-associated habitat; material: faeces | place: United Kingdom | collected 2010/2012 ...
TGCCATTTCAACATGGACACCGGCTGCGTGGAGCTGCTGCTCCGGGATGGGAGAATGATCTCCATCGACTGCACCGGGGTCGAGGATGAATTGGACGTGACCATGGCGCAGCAGACGGAACTGGACTACCTTATCTACAATGACCCACTGGGCTATGCGGATTTGATTCTGAACGGTGACTCGGAGAAATATTTGAAGAATGTGTCCGGTAGTCGTACACTAGAAGATTAAAAAGTAATGGCCTGTTGAACAAAAATGTTCGGCAGACCATTTTTTCATGGATTTAGAAGTGCTGTCAGTTCCAGCCATACAAAAACGTTGGGTTCAACAGGTGAATCTTTGCACCGGAAAAATCAAGGATCCTCTCATCGCGCATCCGGCACAGCTCACGGGAAAGAGCACTGCGGTCCACACAGAGGAAATCCGCCAGTTCTGTCCGGGTGTAGGGTAGACTGTAACAGCCTTTTTCATCGGGTGTCAAGGTTTGAAGATAAATCTTCAGACGATCCCGAAGCCGTTTTTGTGCTAAAATACGCACTTTGGTGTTAAAAAAGAGAAGCTGCTGCGCCATATCCTGCATAAGATTTGCTGTGACTTGCATCCGGCAGGGACAGGCCAGCGTTTTCTGTGACATCAATGCGCTGAAATCCAGCAGCATTACGGTACAGTCCGAACTGGCACGGAGACAGACCGGACTTACCGTCCAGCCAGTACAGGCCAGTTCTGCACCAAATACTTCTCCGGGACAAAAACGGCAGATGCTGATTTGATTGCCATTTTCATCATACAAAAATTCTTCTATCGTGCCATCCAGCAGAACACCCGTATTGTGGCTCTGCTCACCCAGCTCGACGATGTGCGCACCACGAGGATATTCACGGACAGTCGCATTCAAGCAACTAAGGACTTCCCTATATTTTCGTGGCTGAATGCCGTTGAACATGCCGCATTGCTGTAAAATTGAATAATATTGCTCCATCTTAAAATTTACTTTGCCGTTGCCATAACAACGGACACTCCGAGGTAGTTGTGTTAAACTCTTGGTTAGAGATGTCTAATTAAAAGGCATCATTATTATACGGTATAAAGTTTGAAATGTCAAACCCTATAACGTTCAGGGGTGATATCGAAGGAGTGACACAATGCTTTCGTTGGGAATGGATATCGGTACATCAACGGTCAAGTTGGTGCTGTTGAAAAATCAAGAAATTGAAAAGCAGTGGATGGCGGTGCATCACGGCAACCCTTTTGTCTGCCTGAAAAAAGGACTTTCTGCATTGGAACTGGATGCAGACACACCGTTTTCGCTCTGTGTAACTGGCAGCAACACCGAAGCTCTGCTGGAACAGGCTCCCGATATTCCCTCTTTTGGGGATATCCCGGCTGTCGTCGAGGGTGTGCGCCAGATTGTTCCGCAGGCTGGTTCGGTCATTGAAATCGGCAGTCAGGGTGCGCGATTCATCACGGATTTGCAGAGCCGTGCACCGCAGTTCGCAGTCAACGAACACTGTGCAGGCGGCACGGGCTCGTTCTTTGAAGATCAGATGTCTCGCGTGGGCTGCAGGCTGGGAGATTACTCTTCGCTGGTAGAGCAGGCACAGAGTGTTCCGCGGCTTTCCGGTCGGTGTGCGGTCTTTGCCAAAACGGATATCATTCACCGCCAGCAGGAAGGCGTTTCCACGCCGGATATCCTGCTGGGATTGTGCTATGCGATGATCCGCAACTACAAAGCTACCATCGTGCGTCGGCTTCCGGTCTGCAAACCGGTGGTATTCTGCGGCGGCGTGACCTGCAACTCCGGTGTGATACGGGCTATCCGGGAAGTGTTCGGCCTGACCGAAGAAGAGCTCATCGTTCCGGAGTTTGCCCGATATGAAGCGGCTCTTGGTGCTGCACTCAAAGCATCCGGCTCGTTCACGTTACGTCAACTGAATGATTCTCTGGACCGTACACGAACAACACACCACACGGTCGGAACATTGCCCAAACTGGAACTGCGCTCCGGCACGAGCCTTGCGGAGCCAAACGCTACCAAGATCATTCCAGAAAGTGGCTGCGCATTGGGCATCGACATCGGTTCTACCAGTACCGATCTTGTTCTGGTCGGTGCTGACGGTGAACTGGTAGACTTTCAATATCTGCGCACCGCAGGTAACCCGGAAGGAGCTGTCCGCAAAGGCCTTGCAAGTATTCGCCAGCGGTTTGGTGATATCCGGTTCACCGCAGTCGGTGTGACCGGTTCAGGACGAGAGCGCATCGGCAAACGTATCGGAGCAGATGCTGTCCGGGATGAGATCACCGCGCAGGCAAAGGGCGCTGCGCACTGGGTGCCGGAAGTCGATACCGTGTTTGAGATCGGCGGACAGGATAGCAAATACATCAGCATCCAGAACGGTGAAGTTGTGGATTTTCAGATGAACAAGATCTGCGCTGCCGGTACCGGTTCTTTTGTGGAAGAACAAGCTGCCCGTATGGGCATCCCACTGGCGGAATTTGGCCCATTAGCCTTATCCTCTGAACATCCGGCATCCTTGGGAGAACGGTGCACGGTGTTTATCGAAACGGCCATTGCGTCCGCTTCCGCTGAAGGTATTTCACGGGCGGACATTGCCGCAGGCCTTTGTCACTCCATCGTGCAGAACTACCTGCACAAAGTGGTCGGCTCCAAGCCGGTGGGCCAGCACATTGTCTTACAGGGCGGCGTAGATTATAACCCCGGCATTGTGGCGGCATTCCAATCCGCTTATGGCGACCGGGTGCGGGTAAGCCCTTGCTTCTCCATCAGCGGCGCATATGGCGCGGCTTTGCTGGCACAGGAAGCTGTGGGCGACGCACCCAGCCGATTTGTGGGATTTGACAGCCCGGCAAAGGATGCAGAGGACAGCCGCAGTGCGGAGATCCAGAAGAATATTGACTTCTACAAGCAGGCAGACAAACTGCTTTTGGAGGGTTACACTGGCAAACGTGACCCACGTAAAAAGACCGTAGGTGTGCCTTTTGCGTTGATGATCCACAAATTCTTCCCGATGGCAAATGCCTTCTTTACCTCGTTGGGCTTCAATGTCGTCCTGACTGACCCCACCAGTGAGGAAACGATCCGGCTGGCTCAGCAGACCGCACAAGGGGAGACCTGCTACCCGGTCAAACTTATTTACGGCCATATGCAGCAGCTCATCGACCAAAAAGTAGATTATATCTTCCTGCCCACCATCCACACCATGAAACACGAAAAGAGCCGTGTGAAACACAACTACGGCTGCGTCTATATGCAGACGGCAGCCGCATCCATTGCCAACGCTCTGGACATTGAGAGCAAGGGCATCACCTTGCTCAGCCCGGTATTTGATCTGGACTTCGGGCAGGAAGCCATGGCCACCGCCATGCTGGGGCTGGGCAAGGTGCTGGGCATCCCGAAGCCTCTCTGCGCAAAGGCTCTGCTCAGCGGTGCCATGGCGGTGCGCCGCCATACCGCCGCCGTGGAAAAACAGGGCAAAGCTCTGCTGGCGACCCTGAGACCGGACGATAAAGTGTTGGTGCTCATCACCCGCAACTACGGCGTTTCCGACCCCATCCTGAACATGGGCATCCCGGAACTGCTGTTGGAACGCGGCTATAAAGTCATCACGCTGAGCCACCTGCCCGGTCATGCGCTGGACATTGCGGACGAATACGAAAATCTGTATTATCCGTTCGGACAGCACATCCTGTCCGGCGCAAAGCTCATCGCTCATCATCCGAACCTGTATGCGGTGTATCTGACCAACCACGGCTGCGGCCCGGATACCATGCTGTCCCATCTGTTCAAGCAGGAAATGGGGGATAAGCCCTACTTGCAGATCGAAGTGGACGAGCACTTTTCCAATGTGGGTGTCATCACCCGCATTGAAGCCTTCCTGAACAGCCTGCAGCACCGCCCGGCGGTGGCTCTGCCGACAGATTTCAACATCGAGCAGGTCGATATTCACCCCTGTCGTCTGGCACAGACACCATCCCCCAATGTGCCACTCTATCTTCCGGCGATGGGTGCTTATACGCCCTATCTGGCCGCATATTTCAAACAGCAAGGGGCAGACCCCTACGAGCTGCCGCACCTGACGGACGATATTCTGAGCCTTGGCCGAGCAGAGACGAGTGCAAAAGAATACCTGCCTTTCCCGGCACTGCTGGGCAGTATCCTTGCCGAGCGTAAAAACGACCACGCACATGCGCAGTTCCTGATTCCGCAGACGCAGGGTGCGGAGGCAGACGGTCAGTACGCCCGTGTCATCCGTGCTGTGTTGGACCGCAGAAAAGAGCAGAATGCTCAACTGGTCAGCCCAATGCTGGAAACACTGCCCGAAATGGCGCAGAACCGTGACGCACTCTTCCGCGCACTGTTGGCGGGAGATATCCTCTATGCCGCCCCGGTAGACCAACGTGCAGACATGGCAGCACAGTGGGATGCTCTGCCCGGCTGGGAGCAGCTGCACACCGCGGCGAGAGAGATCGGCGCACTTCCCGCAAAAGGCCGCCGCATTGCCGCGGTTGGTACGCCGCTCTGCCTGACAGAACTGGACAGCGGCGTACTTGCCGCGCTGGAAGCCGAAGGCGAACGGGTGTTTCGCGCCCCGCTCAGCGAGGCGCTCTGGTTTCTTTGGAAAGACAATTTGGATGAAAACAAACCATCGGCTGGTTGGCTTGACCAGATGCAGAGGCAGATGCAGACCCTTGGGAATGAACTTGGAGCGCACAGTGCCTTTGCGGAAGACGCTGAAACACTGTTCCTCATTGCGGACTCTGCCTTGCCGAATTTTTCAGGCGGGAACGGTCGATATCGGTACGCCAAGGCCGTGGAGCTTTCTAACCGTACCAATGCAGTGCTGACCCTTGCACCCCGGTATGAAAATACAGCGATGATTCTGGATATGCGCGGCCTGCACGATGCCTGTCGGGCTCCGCTGTTCCAGATTTCCCTTGATAATGACTGGGATGAAACTGCATGGAGCCGCCTGCGTTCGTTCCTCTACTACTGCTGAATCTGGCAGACGCAAAGAACCCGTCCGGTACGTCCGGACGGGTTCTTTGCGTCAGTTGTGAATGCGAAAAGCGCTTATTCGATGACCAGCAGCAGGCTCATTTTGAATTTGCCCTGTGCAGTGACGCTGTGCAGGCCGTTTTTGTCAAAACGGAAGCTCTGGCCTGCGGTCAGCTCATAGTCCTGACTCTCATAGCCGATGATGGCTTTGCCTTCCAGCGCGGTCAGGATGGCGTTGCCGGGTGCACGGTGCGGGGTCAGGCCGGTGCCCTCGTCAAAGGCCATCAGCACGAATTTCATGTTGTCGGCGTGGACGAGGTCGAGGTTTGCAATGCTGCCGTCCTCGTAAGAAATGAGATTTTTCAGTTCGGTGGGCTGGCCTGCTTTGAGAATGTTGTTCATGGTGAAGTTCTCCTTTTTCAGAATGATTTCAGTATAGATCATGCCGCTGTCGGTTAGACAGCCGCAGAGCATTTTAGGCGGAACGGCCAGCAGCTGGCCGGGATGCAGCGGGACAGTACGGCTCTCTCCACCCAGAAGAAATATGCCGCAACCTTCCCCGCACAGATACAGGGTAGTGCAGTCGTAATATTCCGGAGTGATGGAGGTGCCGCTGCCCAGCGAGAACCAGGTAACAGGTACACTCTCGCCCAGTTTTGCTGGGCGGGAAACTGTCATGGCTTCCCGGATGGGACGCAGCTGGGAAAGCGTAAATGGCATCTTCATACGGCATTCCCTCGCAAGGCCACTGGCACAATGCTGCGCACGGCGCGTCCCTGATAATTCAACTCGTCCACGATGACCTGAACATCAAAGGAATAGGAAATGTTCTGTTCGTTCAGGATGGCAGCGGCCGGACCGTAGAAAAATTCACCCTTGCGGTTGAGCATCAGTGCTTCGTCTGCCACGCTCATGGCGTTGGTAGGATAATGGGTGTTCATAATGGCGCTGATGCCTTCCTCATGCGCCAGCCGCTCCACCATGTTCAGGACAAGGATCTGGTTGTGGAAGTCCAGACCGGTCTCCGGCTCGTCCAGAATGATGAGCTTCGGCTCGTTGATGAGGGCACGGGCAATGAGCACCATTTGTAGTTCACCGCCGCTCATCCGGTTGCAGTCCTTGTTGGCAAGACGGGTGATCCCCACTCGTTCCATCATGGCTTCCGCCATTTCGATTTCCTCTTTGCCGGGTTGCTGAAAGGTTCCGAGATGCGCACTGCGCCCCAGCAAAACCATTTCCAGTCCGGTATAGGAGAAGGCAAACCCGTGGGACTGCGGGATGTAGGAAATGGTGCTCCACACTTCCTTCGGCTTCAGGGTGTGGATATCCTTATCATAGAGCAGGGTCTTGCCGCTGTGCCACGGCAGCAGACCGATCATACATTTGAGCAAAGTGGTCTTGCCGATGCCGTTTGGGCCGAGGATGGCAAGAATGTGTCCCTCTTCCAGCGTCAGGTCGATATTTTCCAGTATGGCAGGCTGTCCGGGGTAGCCGAAACAGCCTTTCTGTACTTGCAAGATCATCGCAGGTTGCTCCTTGTCTTATTCAGCAGAGAGATGAACACCGGCGCACCGATGATGGCGGTCAGGATGGAAAGCGGCAGCTCAATGATGCTGATGGTGCGGGACAGGGTATCGATCAGGATCATAAAGCTGGCACCAAGGCTCAGGCTCACCGGCACGACATAGCGGTTGTTGCTGCCCACCAGCATCCGGGCGCAGTGTGGGATCAGCAGACCAATCCAGCCCACCTGACCGCACATGGATACCGCCGAGGCGGTAATCAGCGTGGAAGCCAGAATGAACAGCATCCGGGTCTGTTTGATGTTGATGCCGCTGGCGCGGGCTTCGTCATCGCTCAGGGAGAGGATATTCAACCGCCAGCGTAGCAGGTAAATGACAGCGATACCTACAAGGATGAGCGGGCAGCCGATGAGGATCTTCTGGTAGCTGGCGCTGGTAAAGCTGCCCATCAGCCAGTAGGTGATCTCCGGCAGCTTGTCCTGCGGATCAGCCGTATACTTGAGCAACGATCCGACCGCATTGAACAGCGAGGAGGCAATGGTTCCGGCCAGAACCAGATAGACCATGGAACGGCCATCGTTCTTGCCTGCAATTTTCAGGGTAAAGCAGACGGACGCAAGACCGAACACCAGCGCAATGAGCTGTGTTTCCAGAATGCTGCACGACAGAATGATGGCCAGAATTGCGCCCACGCAGGTACCGCTGGTCACGCCCAGAATGTCCGGTGTGGCAAGTGGATTGGAAAACAGAGATTGAAAGGTGTTGCCCGCACAGGTCAGTCCTGCACCTACGATGATGGCCATGAGGATGCGGGGCAGGCGCAGGTTGATGACGATGGAATAGTTCTGCACATTGGCCGCGCTGCCGCCGGTCAGAGCTGTGCGCAGGGCGGTCAGCACTTCCCCGACCGGGACATTCATACGTCCGAAGCACAGGCAGACCACCGAAGTGACCAGCGGCAGTGCCAGCATCAGCAGAAGAGCCAGCGGGGTAAAGCGGCCTTTTTTTATCCAGATGGTATCTTTCATCAGTACAGCAGCATTTCCTCCAACTCGTCATCTGTCACATCGTAGCCGTACCATGTCTTGTAATATTCCTTGATGGTATCGCCCAGCGGATAATCGGCGAAAGCGTCCGGGTAGGTGTTGCAGGCCAGCCACGCCAGCACCAGCGGAGCATCCGGATTCGGGGTGAACCAGTTCCACATACCGAGGGTCGTATTGTAGACACGGCCATTCTGTACTGCGGTCAGAGTGGAGAAATCAGCACCGTCCACATTCCCGCTCAGCACGTCCTCGGTGCGCAGAGGCTGCAGGCCGGGACCATCCAAGAAAAGAATATCGGGATCCCAGCTATAAATCTGCTCCATGCTGGTCTGGGCAAAACCGGTGGCTTCCAGCGCTTTGTCAGTCACGCCCAGATGCTTCATCCAGTAGGTACCGAACGTGCCATTTCCGGAGACCTGCGGCACACCGTCCGAGTACTTCCACAGGATCAGGGCGCTGGGGCGGTCGCTCTCAGGAATATCCGCAATGCGGGCTTCCACATCGGTCACGATCTCGTCACCGGCAGCCACAAAGGCCTCGGTCTTGCCCGGTTCGCCAAAGACATCCTCCAGCAGTTTCAGCCACTCCTCATAGCGCTCCAGCGGGTCAGCCTCGGTGGAAGCACCCACGGTGGCAAAGCCGATCGAGGGAATACCGCTGGCCTTCAGGATCTCTGCATGGGAGGAATTGCCTGCATTGTACAGGATGACATCCGGGTTCAGCTTCATGATCTCCTCAATATTGAGGTCGCTCTGCGCATAGACCGTGTCGCTGGATTCCATCAGCTCCGGGGCGATGTTCTTGAGCACGGTATCGGAAATGACCGACTTGAAGGAGCCGCAATAGCCCACGATATAGGGTGCGTTGCCCTCAAAATAGGCCATATAGGTGGACAGGATGGGGATCTGGTCGATGACCACACGGGTGACCTTGTTGGGGACTTCGACCTCATTGCCGCCGTGGTCTACGACGGTATGGGTACCGGTCTCATCCATAGATGCGGCAGAGAAAGTTGCTTCGCTGGATACGGCGGAAGAAGCCACAGAAGAAGCCGTGCTGCTTGAAGAAGAACCGCAGGCGGCCAGAACACCGGCTGCACTTACAGCAGCCATGGCAGTGATAAACGAACGACGAGAAATCTTTTTCATGGAAAACTCCTTTGATAAATCAATGGTTCTTTGGTTGTGGCAGTTAGTTAGCAATAACCAACCGCAGAGCATTTTATCAAATTCACTTTCCTTTGTCGGTTGCTATGGCAACGGCAGTGCAAATTTATGTGATGGTAAAAATAGACACAAAAACAGGGTGCGCCCACCCGGACGCACCCTGCCATCGCAATTCACGATCTGATTCGTTGATAACAACCGTGAATTGCATATCGCAAATCGGTCGTTGAGAATTGCGCTGTTTGTAAAACTTGCGATTAAGACCACATACGATAGCGATATGTACAACAGGGAGTTCCCCAGCGGGAACTTCCTGTTTTTCTTTGGTTGCAATATGAGCCTGTTCTGCCTGCCACGCGGCAAACTCCCGTTGTCCTTCCTCGCTGTTCCAGCAGGCAAGGATGGCCGGGTAGAATGCCCGTGCCAGACGGTCGATGACTTCATCGGGATAGGGGGAAGTGTTTGTGGACTTTTTCTTTTTGTTCAAACGCACGCTCCTTTGATCGTCCCACCGCAGCAAAGTCGGGCGAGAAAATCAAAGTTCCAATTTTTATCAGGCGCAAGGGCGCGGATGCTTTCCGCCCTGCACTTGCGGCTGGTGGCTCGTTGATGGCTTACAAGTGCCTGTCGTTATGCGGTCTTTTCAGCTTCTTCGATGGTTTCAGAAAGAATCTGCTCCATGCAGGCTTCTAGCTCGTTCAGATAGTGGGCTGGCCGCTGCATGGCGTAGCGGAGAACCTTCTGCTTTTCCGGGTCAGAAAGATAACTCTGATTATTTTTGAGCACTCGCTTCCATGTGTTTCGCATCATTTCCGTGGCCATGCTCAGCGTCTTGTAGACCTTCATGCACTCGTCCGGGACTTGGTATCCCTTGAACTGCTCGGGGTCGGATGTGGGCATCGGAACCGGCACGTCTGCTTTGGGGTCTGCATTTGCAGCCTCCATTCCTTTCGTGATTTCCGGGTGCATGATCTCGGCAAATACGTCTTGCCGTTTGGCAGGACTGCTCTGCACGAGCTTGGACATTTCTTCATTCGTGAACTTCACTTCACCGGAAAAGACTTTCTGCTTGATGCCGGGAGAGAGATTATCTGCGATGTCGATGCCTCGCGTGTAGTGGCTGGCACGGAGAACAGAGGCACGGCTGACACCGTTTTCCTCTGCGATCCGGTCGCAGGTTTTCTTCCCGGAGTGGTGGTTATCATCGTGAGCACCACCACTTTTCTTTGCTAAAGTGTACTGGTTGCCCCGAAAGATTTTTGCGGCTTTCTTCTCGGCTTCATACTGTTTGCCAATCAGATAACGCTTCTGTTCGGGACTCAAGTTGCGCCGCCCCAACTGATCTTTGCAGATCCATGCGAGGACTTCTTCTCTGCTTTCAAATCGGAGCGGCATGGTGGAGAAGTAAATCTCCGGGTGCTTCTGGAGGATGGCATAACGGTTGTGGCCGTCAACGAGGGTGTTTCCCCAGACGATCAAAGGAGAAAGCAGCTTGCCTTCCTTGAGGATGTTTTCTTCAAGCTGCTTGTACTCATCGTCCGTCAGCGGCGGAATCTGATTCTGGAACTCCGGGTCGATTTTCAGATTGATCATACGCACACTCCTTATCTCTCGTGATGCTGCGTCTGTTTTTCCTCCCGGAAGAACAGGGCAACATTCTGTTTTGCGTCTTTCAGTTTGAGCAGCTCGGACTTGGCTTCCTTGTACTGCTCATAAAACTGGGCCTTTTCGGAGGCAAGCGCGCAGTATTCCGCTTCCAACTTGTTCGGGCTGGGCAGGCAGGTGATGTTGTTTGCCTTGAGATAGGCTGCTGCCGCCCGGTATGCTGTCAGTTCTGCACGGTACTGATCTTCAAAGGCTGCGGGGGATTTGACAGCGTTCCGTTTCTGCGTAAGCGGTCGATACTGCTTGTAGGCAGCAGCGTAGCTGCGCAGCTTCTGATTGTCTGCCATGCGGGTTTCGAGGTCGAGCACGACTTCCTTTGCACTGTCGTACTGCGTTTGCAGTTCATCAATGCGCTGGTCAAGTGCGCCCTCGTTGAGCAGACCTTTCTCCTGCAAGAGAATCAAGGTCTGGGCCATGGCTTTGAGGTTATGCTTCTTCGCCCAACGCTCGTAGCCAATGCTCTTGCCCTGCTTCAGCTTCGCCTGAATGTCCACCAGTTTCTGAATCCTGTCGGGCTTGTCTGTTGCGATAGGCTGGATGGTCGGGGCAAGCCGGATGTTCTGAGCGAGTGCGGCGAGCACCTGCTTTTTCTCAAACTTCTTGCTCAGCTTCCGGGCGGTGATGAACTTTACCCGATTGGGCGGGCAGTAGCTCAATCGCCCTCGGCTCTCTTTCACGGCAACGCCGTGTTCCTGCATGAGCAATGCAGAAAATTCCTCGAAGGTGGTAGCCTTCTTCAGAACAGAGTCGATTTGCTTTCGCAGCGTTTCCAGTTCCGTCTGGTAGACAGTCTGTTTAGGCTTCTGCCCCGCTACGATCAGTCGTGCGTTGGCTTGGTCAAGCCGTTTCTGTCCACGCCGCCGCGCCCAGTATTCCCGTTCAGAAACACGGTTGCCTTGTGCTTCCAGTAGGTTGATCTGGTGCAGGTCAGCGCATTCGCACATTTCCGTGACTGCGACACGCAGGTGCCGCATGGTCTGGGCTGTGCTGGAGTGCTTCATGCCCTCACGCCAGTCACGAGGCTTCTGCATATAGGGCTTGCGTTCCACTTCTCGTGTGCGGATGCTGCCGATCACGATGTGGACATGGATATTTCCCGAATGGTTATGCCCATCCGGGTGGGTGCAGACGATGGCAGGATGACCGGGAAAGTTTTCTTTACAGAAGTTCAGGCCGAGAGCCTGTGCTTTTTCCATGGTCAAGCCGTTGTCGGCTGCATCTCTGGGGTCAAAGCTGATGATATACTGGTGGCTCTTAATATCATCGGGGTGGTTGTTCTTGTTGTACTTTCGGTTTGCCAGCAGGCAGGCCGTTGCAAACGAGAAATCGCCGCATTCAAGCGTATCCAGAATGTACGAATCCCGCAGCATGGGCCTGCCTTGTTCATCAAGAAGCTGCTTCCCGGTGAACTCATCGTGCTGGTAAATCAGGTACGCTTCGATGGCGGAGTAGTCCGAATTCTTAGAGGCGATATGCTTGAGCGTTGCCATACAGTTCACCAAGAATTTTCTCGGCGTTGAGCCGGAAGGCAGTCAGGTCTGTAAGTTCGTCAAGAAGTTTCGCCCGGAGTTGTTCGGTATCTGCTCCACCGGAGTTGAAGTGTCGTGCGAGTTGATTCAGGTTTCCGCCCACCTTGCCGCACTGGGCAAGCAGAGTGGAAACGGCGTTCAGGGTTTCTTCTCCGCCGCCGGCAACGACAACCGTGCGCTCGATCTTTGCACTGTGCAGCGCACGGCGGATGAGGGTGGACAGGGAGAGATGAAGGAGTTTTGCTGTGCATTGGAGTTCCATCTTTTCAGTTTCCGTCACACGGAACTTGATGATGTGCGTTTTGTTGTTCGGCGTGTCGTGGCGGTGGGTCGTGCTTTTGTTCATTGAACCTCCTGTCGTCTTGCTAGCTTCTCGGTGAAGCTATGTAAGCACGACACGCCGTTCTTTCGCACCGCAAGGTGCGAATATGAGCAGGGTTTGGGGCAGGCACGCCCCAACAAGATCACTTCGGAAATGCAGATGCATTGAAGAAGTGAAGTCCCGATGGAGCACAACATTTTCAAGAATTGAAAATTTGTGGCCACGGGACGGTTCTTGCC
>ERZ827363.3282-NODE-3282-length-12482-cov-24.625251_pt1 | contig 12482 bp, 9 predicted proteins | sample MGYA00519776_ERZ827363 | MGnify/ENA primary metagenome ERZ827363 (study PRJEB31778, sample SAMEA3449288) | human gut metagenome | biome: human gut; feature: human-associated habitat; material: faeces | place: United Kingdom | collected 2010/2012 ...
GTACCCGGCCCATGCATAATCTGTCTCCCGCGGATGAGATGTGCGCCTTGACGGTACGTTCCGAAATGAACATTCGTTCCGCGATTTCGGCATTGGTGTACCCGTCGGCTGCAAGAACCACCGCCTCGCGTTCCCGCTCAGGCAGAGCGTCGAGCATGGCGCGAGCCTCGTCCCGGCGCGATTGCGGTTGCTGCATGTTCAGATCGTTGATGAGCTGCCGTTGGCTGGATGGATTGAATTGCGGCAGACCGTCGCACACATCGGTGATGCGGCGGATGATGTCCTCCGGTGCATCGGTTTTGGAGACAAAACCCTTGGCGCCTGCCTCGACGGCCCGCTCCACGGTCCCGCTCGGACTCAAGGACGTCAGTATCAGCACATGCGGCGGCTGCGGAAGTGCGCGCAGTCTTCGTGTCGCCTCGATGCCGTCCATGCCGGGCATGGCTATATCCATCAACACCACATCCGGATGATGCCTGCCGGCCTCGTCGACCGCTTGACCGCCATCGGTGCAGGTGAAAACGACATTGAGCCTGCCGGTGGAATAATCTTCGAGAATCAGCCGCATGGCCTGGCAAATCATCGGATCGTCATCAATCACGCCAACCGTTATCGGCCTGTCATCGCTGTTCTCTTCGCTGCTCACTCAACCCATGGTAGCTGCACATCAACATGGAACGCGTGTCGTGCGTCAAAACCGAATCGACATGTTCCTCCGGCCTGCCGGACGCGCTCGGCCAATCCCGGCAATCCGGCACCGGTACGGAAAGCGTTTTTGGAATCCATGGCGGGACGCGTGGCATCCGCCGATGCTGCCGGAACGGACGGATTAGTTGGATTGGACACATGCGCGTGCACGCCTACGGTGGGGTTCACGGTGAGTTCCACCGATACCGGGGCTCCCGGCGCGTGACGGCTCGCATTGGTCAGCCCCTCCTGAAGGACTCGATAGGCGATTTTGCCGGTTTCCCTGTTGAGTTGGCCCAATTGTTGGATGTCAATCCATGTGTTGAGCCGCATGCCGGCGGCACGTACGTCTCCGAGAAGCGCATCCAACGATTCACGGGTCAACGACGTCTCATCGGACGGCGCCAGTTGCGCCTTCGCCTGCTCCGGATGACGCAGCATGTCGATGACACTGTGCGCCTCGTCCAACGCTCCTGCCGCCTGTTTGCGAATCTCCTCGGTTTTGTCCGCGATTCGGCTGGCCTGCCCGGCCAGTTGGCCGGCGTCCAGACTTCCCGATTCGGCCGCGAGCTTCTTCGACTCGGCTTGCAGCGCGCTCGCATTCAACGCCAGCAGGGAAAGCGAATGGGCAAGCGTGTCATGCGCTTCGGCAGCGATCGCGTCGGCCAGCTGCTGACTGTCGATCGTGGTCTTGAGCTGCGCCACCTGCGCGTCCGCCGCGTCCGCCTTGGCCGTGGCCAGCGATGCCAAGGCGCGAGAACGGATATGCAACCCCGCCAAAGTCGCGATGGCCAGCTCCAACAATGCAGCCACTATCGCGGTGATGACGATGGTGCGGTCATCGGCAAGCATGATTAGGTCGGTGCCATATTGGCTGCCGGTATCCGGTTTGGCGAACACCATATGCCAGATGGATGCCTCCGGCGGCCGCAACGCGTCGCGTACCTGCGCGGCAAGCGTGACGAAACCGCCCGCCACGATCGCGCGAACCGTGGTCTTCATGTCATTACGGCGGGCCAATAGCGCGGTCAACGCCATCAAAGCGAGAATGGGATCGTATGGGAAAACCAGCACGACCACACACGCGGCGACGAATGTGGCACGCGGATAACGGGAACGGGCGAGCAGCAGAAACCCGATGGCGAACGCCACCAGCATGCAGAACACCATCCATACGTATACGGCGGAATCCTGGCCGAACCGTTGCGCGGCGAACGCGGTCTGCGCCAAGCACATGAAGCCCGCGCAGACCACCATCACCATGCTTTGCCAGCCTCTGGTACGTACCGGCACTTCGATGGGGGTCGGGGAATTCGTCGTCTCGCTCATACCTACCATTATTGGGCCCGTCCCCGAAAGACGCCATTGTTCTTCCGTGCGTTTCGCACGCCCCAAAGTGCAGACGGGAATGACCTTTCGTCCAATACCGGTCCAGCGCGGAATTCCGTACCCTCGAAAGTGTCTCAACCGATTCGAGAAGAAGGAACGATCATGAGTGGTTACATCGCCCCGCAGCAGCCCATCCAACCCCAACCCCCGCTGCAGCCGGTCTATCAGGAAGAGAAGGGACTGACTGTGTGCGGCATTGTCGGCGTGGTGTTCGGCGCGCTTGGCTTCGTGCTGAGCTTCATTCCGATTATCAACAACATTGCTGCGATTTTCGGTTTCATTGGCGTGATTCTTGCGATTGTGGCATTGGTCGGCACGTTCCGCGGTAAAAAGCGCGGCAAGGCATTGGCGATTGTCGCTGCGGTGCTGTCGGTGTTGGCCATCGTCATTACTCTGGCCATGCAGTCCGCAGCAAGCAAGGCCATAGACGAGGCCACCGGCGTGTCAAGCTCACAATCATCCGCAAAAGGCTCCGCAAAAAATCAGCCGAAGGGCGATCAGGATATGGAAGGCGATTTGAAGACCATGCATGTGAAAATCGTCTCCGCGGTACGTAGCAACAACGACTATAACAATCAGCCCACGGTGTTGGTCACATTCGAATGGACCAACAACACGGATAAAAACAATTCGTTTGCAGTCCTCGCCAGCCCGCAAGTGTTCCAAAATGGGCAAGCTCTCGACACCGCCATTTACAGCGAGAACCCTGCCGGATACGATTCCAATTCTGATTTCGCCGAAGTCCAGCCCGGAGCCACCGGAACCGTGACGATTGGATATACCTTGAAAGACGATTCCGAAGTGACGGTCGACGTCACTGATTTGTTCGACCTGAACGATAGCGCGAAAGTGGTGCACAAGTTCACGGTCTGATTGCGCATTGGATATACGGTGCCGGTAGTTTCAGCTCGGCACCGTAAGACGTGGGCTCTCATGAAATAGTCAGAAAAGTACCGTACTGTGATGCGTAATCGAGTTAAGGAGCGATTATGACATTCGGTCAGCAGCCCCAAGGCAACAACGCCAATGGATTCAACGGCCAGCCGTATGGGCAGAACCAATACAATCCGAACCAGAATTCGTACGGGCAGTACAGCCAGAATCCGTACGGTCAGAACCAATACCAGTACGCGCCGCAGAACATGTATGCGCAGGGCGCTCCGGCGGCCACCATTCCGGCTCAGGCGACATACTCCTATGAGCGTGCCGAACATGCTTCCGTCACCCGTGCCTACGGTGAGATGACCATCGGCCTGCTCGTCACCGCGGCTGTGGCCATCCTCACCCAAGCCACCGGTGCCTACATCGCGCTCATCCAGTCGCTTGGCGTCATTGGCGCTTGGGCGCCGTTCGTCGTCGAAATCGTGATCGCCATCTATCTTGGCGCCCGCATTGAAAAGATCAAGCCGAGCACCGCACGCGTCATGTTCTACGTGTATGCCGCGATCATGGGCTTCTCGCTAAGCACCATTTTCATGGCGTATGATCTTGGCACCATCGGCATCTCCCTGGCGTTGTGCGCCGGCTTCTTCTTCGCGCTCACCATGCTGGGCATGACCACCAAGGTCAACATGCTCAAAGCCGGTCCGATTCTGCTGGTCGGCCTCATCGTGCTGATCGTCGCCGAAGTGCTGCTTATGATCTTCGCTCCCGGACAGACCATGCTGATGGTTATCTCCGCCATCGGCCTCGTGCTGTTCGCCGGCATGACCGTCTACGACGCCCAAGCTACTCGCGCGCTGTTCGCCCAGTACGCAGGCCAGGGTGAGGACATGGTCAAGAAGGTCTCCATCATCTGCGCGCTGAACCTGTATCTGGACTTCATCAACATGTTCCTGTATATTCTCCAGCTCTTCGGCGATCGCGACTGAAAAATCCCGCGACGTCCTCTGCGCTGAACCCTCAAACAAAAGCCTGACCAGAATATGGTCAGGCTTTTCTGTCGGCGAAAAACGTGCCATAGGGTAGTGGCTCATGCAGAGGAAAGAGATTGGCGGCATGGCCTGCCTTGTTCTGACGGCCATGATCTGGGGCTTCGCATTCGTATCCCAAGTGCAGGGCATGGCCTCCATGAGCCCCCTGTTCTTCGGGGCCACGCGATTCACATTGGGCGCGCTGTCATTAATACCGTTGCTGTGGTTCCGCCGTCGAGGCATCGCCGAACAGGAACGCCGACGCCGTGAATCGAATGAGTGTCCAACCGTCACGCTTGGCAACGGTATAACCGTGGCCATGCCGAAATGCCTGGGCAATCCCGTGGTCGTCAGCGTCATCTGCGGCATCGTATTGTTCACCGCCAGCACCGTCCAACAATACGGCATCCTCTATTCCGGTTCCGCAGGCCGTTCCGGCTTCATCACGGCGCTCTACATCGTCATGACGCCGCTGCTCGCCTTCCTTATTCTGCGCCGCCGCGTGACCATGAACGTCATCGTCAGCGTTGCCATCGCCGTGGTCGGCTTCTATCTGCTGTGCATCACCGACGGATTCGGCTCGATCACCCTTGCCGACGTGGTGCTGTTGTCCACTGCGGTTCTATTCGCAGGCCATATTCTCGTCATCGACACGTTCGGACAGAAGATGGATCCGATTCTGCTGTCCTTCGGACAAATTTCCACCACCGCGCTGCTGAGCTGGATCGGCTCCCTATGCGAAGGCTCCATCGACTGGGCCGGCGCCATGCAAAGCTGGTTTCCCATCGTGTACGCCGGCATCGGCTCGGCCGGCGTGGCATACACGTTGCAGGTGGTCGGACAGCAGCTGGTGCCGCCGTCGCGCGCGGCCGTGATCATGTCGCTCGAATCGTTCTTCTCCGCGGTGGGCGGCGCGTTGCTGCTCGGCGAAGTCATGACCACACGAGCCTACATCGGCTGCGCGCTGATTTTCATCGGCACCGTGCTCGCACAGGTTCCGGTGAAAATACCACGATTGCTGCATAAGCGCGAATAACGTTCGATATCGTCGAAAAATGGCGATTGACAGGCAATGATTTGTCCGTCAATCGCCATTTTCCGAAAACATCAGTCCGCCTGCGGCGCCTCACCCACACGCGGGGCGCTGTTGATGTCGCGATGGATGTTCTGCATCTGCGTCTCGATGTTCTGCAGGCTGCGCGCGCAATCCAACAGCGTCTGCGAATGCTCGGCAAGCTTCGCGTCCGGCAGATCCGTCTTATACCGCAGCGCATGCTCCAGGCTCGCCCAATAATCCATGGCGATGGTGCGTAGCTGAACCTCTACCGGCGTGTAGTGCGGTCCGGATGACAGGAACACCGGCACCGCGTAGATGACATGCAGCGAACGGTAACCGTTCTGCTTCGGGTTCTTGATGTAATCCTTGACACGCAGCACTTGGATGTCGCTTTGCGCGGACAGATAATTCGCCACGGAATACACGTCGTCGCGGTAGTTGCAGATCACGCGTACGCCCGCCACGTCGAACAGGTTGTCCTTGATGGCGTCGACGGTCAACGGCAGGTTGCGGCGCTGCAGCTTGCCGAGGATCGAGTTAAGCGATTTGAGACGGCGTTCCATATGGTGAATTGGATTATGGGAGAAGCGCACCTGGAATTCCGAGTCAAGAATCTCCAATTTGGTGCTGATCTCGTACATCGCACCCTCATACACCTGCATCTGGTCGATGAACTCGGTGATCTGTTCGGGGGAAAGGGATCCCTCGCCGACGTCGACGTTCTTCAGACGCATCTGCAATTCGGTGGTGTTAATTCGATTTTGCCTGTCAAGTATCACGGAAGAACAGTGTACCGCCTCGCTTTCCGCAAAACTGAACGTATGCTGTGTATCGAAGAGGGTCAATGCCCTGCGATTGCGCCGAGAACGGGGCGTTCCCGCGTTCCGAAACGCCTGTGCCGCCCTGCCGATAGCATGGTGCGTTATGAACGAAGACATGATGACCGAGGCGGAGCGCGCCTCGAAACTGGCCGAACCGGCGGCGAACGATACCCCCACGCGCGGCAAGGGCGTGTTCTACGTGCATACGCTCGGATGCCAGATGAATGTGCATGATTCCGAACGCATCGCCGGCGTGCTTGAGGCCGACGGCTACGTGCCCGCCACCGAGGAACAGTATCTCAACCATGACATCGACCTGATCGTCATGAACACCTGCGCGGTGCGCGAAAACGCCGCCGAACGCATGTACGGCACCATCGGACTGTGGGCCGAATTGAAGAGGGAACGCCCGAACCTGCAGATCGCGGTCGGCGGCTGCATGGCGCAGCTCGACCGTGAGAAGATCGCGAAAAAAGCCCCGTGGGTCGACGCCGTGTTCGGTACCAAGAACATCGGATCCCTGCCTCAGCTGCTCGACCAGGCCCGCATCGAAGGCCACGCGCAGGTGAAGGTGCAGGAGGAACTCAACTACTTCCCAAGCCAACTGCCAACTGACCGTGCGTCGAAGGTGTCGAGCTGGGTGGCCATCTCCGTAGGCTGCAACAACACCTGCACCTTCTGCATCGTGCCGACCACGCGCGGCAAGGAACATGACCGCCGTCCCGGAGACATCCTCGCCGAAATCCGCCAATGCGTGGACGAAGGCGCCAAGGAAGTCACGTTGCTGGGCCAGAATGTGAACTCCTTCGGCTACGGCATCGGCGACCGGTTTGCCTTCTCCAAGCTGCTGCGCGCGTGCGGCGAGATTGACGGTTTGGAACGCGTACGATTCACCTCGCCGCATCCTGCGGCCTTCACCGACGACGTGATCGCAGCAATGGCCGAGACGCCGAACGTCATGCACCAGCTGCATTTCCCGTTGCAGTCGGGTTCCGACAGGATTCTTCGTGCGATGCGCCGCTCCTACCGTTCCGCCAAGTTCCTCGACATTCTGCGCAAGATTCGCGAGGCCATGCCGGACGCGCAGATCTCCACCGACATCATCGTCGGCTTCCCCGGCGAAACGGAGGAGGACTTCCAGGAAACCCTGCGCGTGGTGGAGGAGGCGCGATTCGCTTCCGCGTTCACGTTCATCTACTCGCCGCGTCCCGGCACGCCGGCGGCTGAGATGGAGCAGGTTCCGCATGACGTGGTGCAGGACAGGTTCGAACGTCTTGTGGCGCTGCAGGAACGTATCACCGAAGAGAATCTCAAGACTTTCGAAGGCCGTGACGTCGAGGTGATGGTCACCGGCGCATCCGGCAAGAAGGATGCCGCCACCCATCGTGTTACCGGACGTGAGAAAACCGGCGTGCTCGTGCATGTCGGCGTGCCGGAAGGCGAGCCGATGCCGCAGGTGGGTGATTTCGTGACCGCCACCGTCACCCATGCGGGACGCCACAATCTCATCGCCGATCCGAATCCGGAAGCGGGGCAAACCTATGCCGTCCGCCACTGAAAGCAAGCCCGAAACCCGTAAGGTCGTGTCCATCGTCGGTCCCACTGCGTCCGGCAAGACGGGGCTTGGCATCGCCATTGCCAAGGCGTTGGAGGCCAAGGGCGAGCAGGCGGAAATCGTCAACGCCGATGCCTACCAGATGTACAAGGGCATGGATATCGGCACCGCCAAGGCGAGTCCTGAGGAACAGGCCGAGGTCAGGCACCACCTGATTGACATCATCGAACCGGACGACGCCATGTCCGTGGCACGTTTCCAGGAGATCGCCCGCGCCAAAATCGCCGAACTGCAGGCCAGGGGAGTGCGCCCTATCCTCGTGGGCGGTTCCGGTCTGTACGCCCGTGCCGCCATCGACGACATTTCCTTTCCTGGCACTGACCCAGAGGTGCGCAAACGCCTCGAGGAACGTGAAAAGGTCGAAGGCGCCGGTGCGCTGTTCGACGAGCTCAAGACAAAGGATCCCGAAGCCGCGGCCCGCATGGATCCGCACAATCCTCGACGCACCATCCGCGCGCTTGAGGTCATCGAAGTGACGGGCCGGCCGTATTCGGCGAGCCTGCCGCATTACCGGTATGTGATTCCCACCGTGCAGATCGGCCTTGATTTGCCGCGTGAGGAACTTGACCGCCGCATCGACATCCGTACCAAGCAGATGCTGGAGAACGGTTTCGTCGAGGAAGTGGAGCGTATCCGTCCCCGGCTTGGCATCACCGCAGGCAAGGCTCTTGGATACCAGCAGGTTGTCGACTATTTGGATGGCCTGTGCGATTTAAATGACACGTTCATGAGCATCGCGCAGAAGACGAAGCGTCTGGCACGCAAACAGATGGGATGGTTTGGCCGCGATCCGCGTATCCACTGGCTGCAGGCTCTCAACCCCGCGCTGCTGGGCAATGCCATGGCCATCATCGAGCATGCCGACGCCGGCGATTACGACGCGATCGACGCGCAGGCGGATGCGTACACGCAGCATCATCTTGGCGATATCGCCTAAATGATTCATCACTGCGGAGCCTCTTTTTGCAGGGTTCTGCGGAAATACGGGCGGGGGTCCCGCAACCAGTTGGATTGCGGGACCCCCGTTTTGTAATGTCCTACGTGAGAAAGTTCATTCCTATTGGACTATTCGATATCGCCTCCCTTCCGCTTGCGTGCGATCAGCACGGCGCAGCCGCCCAGCAGCAGTACGGCCACGGCAGCAATGGCAGAGATTATGTTTGAACCGGTGCGGGACAGGCCATCTTTGCCGGTGTTGTCGGCCGGTTCCTTGGCGTCGGGCGTGGGCTTGACCGTAACCGTCGTATTATCGGTCGAGTCCTTGGAATCTTCGTCTGAAATCGGGCAAGTGGCTGGATCTTGGGCGGTCACATCCGCGGAGGTGTCCTCGGACTGTTCCTGCTCCTTGTCGGCCTTGACCTCGGTTTTGCTTTCGTCCTTCGGGGTTTGCTCGTTGGACGTATTCTCGGCGGGCTCGACCTTGATATCGGCGATGGAGAAATCAAGCCCATCGCTTTCGCTATTCCATTGCTGGGAGGCGAACACCAGTTCCTTGATGGAGGCCAGATCATCTTCGGTCATCGGATTGTCTTTATTGGCGTCCTCCGGCCAGGATTGGGTCAGATTGGCGTTATCGACCAATGGAATCTCAATCTGCTTCCAGCCGGTGAAGTCAAGTTTGACGCTGGCGAGGAAGTATTTGCCATCGCTTGTGCCGATCTGCAGGCCGATGGCGTTGTCGGAACCATCCCCCTTGACTTGGAAAGCCAATACGGATTCGCCGGACCAGTTCGCGCCGTCAAGATATTTCGCCACATCGTACCAGCCTCCATTGGAGAAGTCGTACTTGAAGCGAAGCACCTTGGACCCATCGGTCGCCTTCATCGAGGGATAGGACTTCCGTATGTCCGCGGTTGCCCCAAGCCGATTGTGCTGCGGCATCATCCGAATAGCCTGAGAAATCATCCACGGATTGCGCTTTGGCGGTGTTGCCCGGCGTCGGATTGGTGTTCGGCGCGTAAGCGTCGCGTTTGCCGTCGAGCTTGATGGAGTCGAGCGTCAAATCGCCGCTCTTCGGACGGTTGCCGCCATTGTCGTTGATGTACAGGGCGAACGAACCGACTTTGGACAGCAGCTTCTGCGAGAGTTTCATGCCCGCATGCGCGGTGTCCCAGGATGCCGGTGCGAAGTCGCCTCCGTTGCCGTCGGCCGCTGCGAGTGTCTTGCCGTCCTTGGTCTTGACCTGCGGAGTCAAAGTGAGTTTGGACTGGTCAAGATTGATACCGGCCGCGTTCAAATCCAGTATGCCCGTGAAATATCCATTGCAGGAATACTTGAGTTTGACGTTCTGGCCTCGATCGGTGGTCACGATGGCGGAATTAAGATCAAGGTCGGAGTATTTCACGCCTTCGGTCTTGACCCGGACGACCACCTTGGTGTCGGTCACACGATTGCCGTCCACTGGAGTGACGATACGCGCGGAGCCATTTTGCATGGCGGCTGCCGGGGCGTTCGAATAGTCGACGTTGTCCTTGGAGGCCATGAGGTTCTTGTTGCTGTCCGCGAACGCCTTGAAATCGGCTTCGCCGTCGGAGCCCTTCCACGGCGTATACGCCTGGAAATTGTCTCCACCTCCACCGAAGTTGGCCCAAGTCATCATATATGCGGTGCTTGGCACGTTTTCGGCAAGTGCTTCGGCAAGTTCGGAGAAGAACTTGGTGTCCTTGTCTCCGGTGCCGGATTCCTTGAACTTGCGGTCGCCGGAACGTCCGAATTCGGTGAGCGCCACGATTTTGCCACGCTGCGAAGCTTGGTCGGAAACCATCTTCATATCCTTGACCACAGTGTTGATCCATGCGCTGGAATCGTCTGCGGAATCATCGGAATCGTATTCGTCATAACCGAGTACGTCCACCCACTGGTCGCCCGGGTAGGTGGCGAGATAATCAGTGGAATCACCGTTGAATACGCCGCCGGGGGAGTAGGCATAAAGCAGATTGTGCACATCTTTGACGTCACGCAGATAGTCAACGATGTAGCGGTACAGTTCCTTGTATTCACTAGCGGAAGCATGCGTGGCGCCCCACCAGAACCAGCTGCCATTGTTCTCGTGCAGTGGACGGAAGATGATTGGAATCAATGTGCCGTCGCTGCGTTTGGCCTGCTGCGCGGTGGCGGCGATGGCGTCGAGCTCCTTGTTGAAGGTGCCGGAGTATTTGCCGCCGGGAAGCAGTTCGGAAGCAACGGCAGTGGTGTCGTTGAAATCCTTGCCGGTGCCTGGGTTGTACCAGTGTGCGGACAGTGTCACGATGGCGCCTTTGCTGTCCGCATCGGTGATGTTCTGGGCGAGCGCCTTGGCGTTGGCGTTCTTGTCGGCACCTGATCCAGGCTTCTCCGCGCCGCGCAGCGCAAGACCGGCGTCCCAACCGAAGACGGCCGGGTATTTTCCGGTCATCTCATAGACGTCTCCCTGTGAAGCGCTTGAGCTTATGTTCTCGTCGGTGGCGTGCTGCTGTCCGAAACGAAGATCTCCTTTTCCGCTGTTTTTCAACTTGTCGAACAAGGCGCGGGTTTCTGCTGTGGCGTTGACGTCGCTGATGTTCACGGAAGTTGCCATTGGATGCCGATTTTCCTTCTGCAGCAAAGGCTGGGAGGGTGCTCATGCCAAAAATGGTCGATGCCGCCGCAACCGTTGCCAGCAGTTTGGTGACTGTGGTTTTCATGGTTCCTTCACTTATCTTCCTTGATGTTCCACGCGCACCCCAACATTGGGATTAAGCGCGTTAATATCCGCGCTAGTTATTTAATCGTTTAAGTGCACGAGGGCGTGTTCCGCCGGAATTGCTTATATTTCAGTTACAGCGCTGAATAAACGCTTAACAATGTTTGATTCGCTGAAAAAGCATGTTCGATTAAGTTCGAATAATTGTTCGATTTGGTTAATGCCGTGTCATGACGTCGGACATCGGTAAAATCAAGTTCTGTTATGGCACGAACAGCATCTTCCAACCCGAAATCAGGCGGCAAGGGTTCCGCAGGCAAATCGCGTTCCGGCGATACCAAAGTCATGGACGAGGTCGATTCCTCGCCGATCGCCGGCATACTGCGTAAATATCGCCGCGACATCGCATGTTTCATCATGGCCATTCTCGCGGTGCTGTTCTGCGCATCCGAATGGTTCCGTGTCCAGGGCGCTTTCGGACAGGTCCTACATGCCATGGCCTCCGGACTGTTCGGATTGACCAGCGTGATTCTGCCGGTATTCCTGGCGCTTGTGGTGTTCAGTCTGATGCGCAAGACGCAAAACAAGGATGAGAACCTCCATATGGCCCTTGGATGGTTCATGATCCTCTGGTCCGTCTGCTCTATTCTTGACGCGGCGATTGCCTCCGACTCCCAGAAGTTCGATATGTCTTTGCTGCAGCGGGCAGGCGGCCTGCTTGGCTATGTGCTTGGCTGTCCGTTGGCGTGGGGGCTTTCCAAAGGCTTTTCCATTGCGATTTTCGTAGTCGTCATCCTGTTTTCGTTGCTGTTGATTACCCATACCCGGGTCACGCAGATACCGGACAAGGCGAAGGCTCTGGCGGCCAAGTTTGTTGGAACGCCTAAAAACCGTGATGACATTGACGATGAGGCCGAACAGTTTCCGAACGAAGTCCGCGTTGGGGGCACGACACTCGCCTTCGCCGAAGGCGTTCCCGCCCACGACGGCACCGATGCGGATGGAGAAAACGACGATAGGCCGGGCTTCCTTACGCGTATGAAGCAACGCTTCGCATCCCATAAGAGCAAGAACGTCGATGATGGCGACCTTGACCATTACGCCGGCGACGAAGCGTTTCTTAATGCCGCCGAACGGCACGGACAGACCGCGGAAACCATCGTCGACGAGCCGTACCAACAGGTCGATTCGCCACGCAGCATTTCTTCGGACGATTATCGTGCCGATGATTATGATTCAGATGATTATTCCGCCGCTGCGCCGTCCGGCACCACGGCCATGCCACAGAACGGTCGCGGACGCTCCTTCTCGTCCGCGCCGATCGGCACCGCGAGCGGCA
>ERZ827363.3284-NODE-3284-length-12480-cov-14.784950_pt1 | contig 12480 bp, 7 predicted proteins | sample MGYA00519776_ERZ827363 | MGnify/ENA primary metagenome ERZ827363 (study PRJEB31778, sample SAMEA3449288) | human gut metagenome | biome: human gut; feature: human-associated habitat; material: faeces | place: United Kingdom | collected 2010/2012 ...
TCGGCGCTCCATTGGCCCTTGAAGCATTAATGGCATTTTTCTTGGAATCTACATTTATGGGGGTATGGATCTTCGGTTGGGACCGCTTGAATAAAACTGTTCATGCCGTTGTAGCTACGTTGGTGGCATTAGGTACAAACCTATCCGCATTCTGGATTCTCGTAGCAAACTCCTTCATGCAACATCCTGTTGGTTATGTAATCCGCAATGGCCGTGCAGAAATGGACAATTTCTTAACAATTGTTCAAAATGGTTATGTACCAGGCCAATTCTTCCATATCGTGTTAAATGGTTTATTAACAGCAGGCGTAATTATCATGGCCATCAGTGCTTGGCACTTATTGCGCAACAATGCGACAGACTTCTACCGTCGTTCCGCTAAATGGGGCATGGTTATTGCTCTTGTATTCGGTACTTTAGGCGCTTTGGCAGGTCATCATCAAGGTCAATACATTACAAAAGTACAACCTATGAAAATGGCTGCTATGGAAGCATTGTGGGAAACACAAGATCCTGCTCCATTCTCTTTGGTAGCTAACATTGATACTAAAGCTCAAAAGAATACGGGTGCACTTGAAATCCCTGGTGGTTTGTCCTTCTTAACTCAAAACTCCTTTACTTCTGGTAAAGTAGAAGGTATCAAAGATCTTCAAGCTAAATCCGAGGCTCAATATGGTCCTGGTAACTATATTCCAGATGTTCCAGCAATCTTCTGGACATTCCGTGTCATGGTTGCAGCTGGTTCCATTATGTTGCTTGTTGCATTCGTAGGTCTTATCCTTAATGCAAAAGATAAATTAGTTGGCAATCGCACATTCTTAAAAATTATGTTCTGGACACTGCCATTACCATTCATTGCTCATTCCACAGGTTGGTTTGTAGCAGAAGCTGGTCGTCAACCATGGCTTGTATATGGCTTGCAATTAACTGCAGACGGTGCTTCTAAATCCGTTACAGCTCCAGAAATTATGACTACAATCATCGGCTTTACACTTGTGTATATCGTAGCAGCTATTGCGGCTATCTACCTTGCTGTAGAACACATCAAAAAAGGTCCAGATGGTAACCCATCTCACGATGTAGTTGAAAAAGAGGAGGCGAGATTATGGAATTAATTTTTAATAACCTTGAAGTGGTATGGTTTATTTTAATTACTGTACTATTCGCTGGCTTCTTCTTATTAGAAGGTTTTGACTATGGTACTGGTATTTTATTACCATTCATCGGTAAAACTGACGTTGAACGTCGTCAAATGATTAATGCCTTGGGTCCTGTTTGGGATGGTAACGAGGTATGGATGATCACTGCAGGTGGTGCATTATTTGCATCTTTCCCTCATGTATATGCTACGTTGTTTAGTGGTTTCTATTTAGCGTTATTCTTAATGCTTGCGGCTCTTATTATCCGTGGTGTATCTTTTGAATTCCGCTCCAAGAGCCCTAACTTGTTATGGCGTAAAACTTTTGACTACTGCATCTTCTTTGGTTCCTTGATTCCTGCATTGTTGTGGGGTGTTACAGTCGGTAACTTGATTCAAGGTACTCCAATTGATGCAAGCATGACATATGTAGGCACATTCTTTGATTTGTTAAGCCCATACACAGTACTTTGTGGCATTGCGTTTATCTTGGTATTTACATACCATGGTGGCTTGTTCACTTCTATCAAAACTGCTGGTGCTGTTTCTGAACGCGCTCGTGCAGCTTCCTTAGTAGTAGGTGTTCCTACAGCTATCGGTGCATTAGCATTGGTAGGTGCAACTTATGTATTTACAGATTTGTTCAACTCTGTATTAGCAATTGTATGCTTTGCGTTGGCAATCGTGTTCTTCCTCATTTCTTGGGGTGCAACACGTACTCGTAATACAAAATGGGGCTTTGTATTCAGCTCCTTATCCGTTATTTCTGTAACGGCTGCTTACTTTGCTGGTTTGTTCCCTCGCATCATGGTTTCTTCTTTGAATCCTGAGTGGAGCTTAACTATTACAAATGCAAGTAACTCTACTTACACATTGACATTGATGACTTGTGTAGCTTTCGTATTTGTGCCAATTATCTTGGTTTACCAAAGCTGGGTATACTGGACATTCCGTCATCGTGTAACAGAAAAAGATTTACACTATTAATAGAATAGCTTTATAACTCTGGTGAGTTGTAAAATTTAGGTCTCAATGTGAGGCGTGCCGTAGCGGCACGCCTCTTTTTTGTGGTAAGATGAATAATATTGATAAATTTAGATTCATTTGGACTCAATTAGATTATAGTTTAGCTTAATCTGAGTACGACTTAGATAGAGGAAATCTAATCAATTTGAGTTTATATTTTTAGTAGTTTTACCGTAGAGGATAATATGATACAGCGTACCGCTTTTAAAGCGCTGCTAGAACATAAAGGTCAGCTTTTACTACTGGGATTAACCTGCTTAGTAGAAAGTCTGTCCATTGTTGGGCAAGCTTGGTTCTTTGGAACCTTAATTAATAATTTTATATTTTCAGAGAATACCTTACATGATGAAAGGTATTCTATTATCTATTTAGGAATTGCTATTATTGTAAGATTGCTAGCACATTATATACAAGAATCTGTAGCAAATCGATTAGGTAGTGCAGTAAAAGCAACCTTTAGAGAACGGGCCTTAGAGCATATGTTTAAACTTGGTGTGCAACATAAGGAACGCCATGGCGATGTGATACATATGCTTACTGATGGATTAGAGCAAGTAGATGCTTATGTAGCTCGTTATATTCCTCAAATTCTATATGCTATTATGATTCCTCTTATTATGGGTATTGCTATTGTAGATACATTACCTATTATTGGTATCATTCTAATTATCACCGTACCATTAATTCCATTCTTTATGATCTTAATTGGTAAGCAAGCGGATCGTCTTAATAAAGAACAGTGGGAGCGTATGAGTTTCTTATCTGGTCATTTTCTTGATGTATTGCAAGGTATTACAACATTAAAACTTTTTGGTCGTGCAAAGGATCAAATTAAGGTTATTGGTCGTTTATCTGAGGAGTTTAAAGACTCTACATTACGAGTATTGCGTGTGGCGTTTTTATCTGCTCTAGTTCTTGAGCTCGTAAGTACTATTAGTACAGCATTGATTGCGGTATACCTGGGCTTAACATTATTGGATGGTGAAATCTCATTCTTTTCAGCTTTCTTTATTTTGCTATTAGCGCCAGAGTTCTATACGCCATTTAGACAATTGGGGGCTGCATTCCATACGGGTATGGCAGGTAAGACCTCGATTTTAAAATACGAAGAGTTTATGAATCGCCAGCCATCGCTGCCTATAGGTGGTCAATCTCAACTTAAAGGTAAGGTACAAGCAATTGAAATTAAGGATTTAACGTTTACCTATGAAGATAGCGAAAATGGTGTACAACATATTTCATTAGTGGCTAAACGTAATTTTCCGATCATGCTTGTTGGTGAAAGTGGGGCAGGGAAATCTACAATTGCCCATATTATTGGGGGATTTTTGACTGCTCCTAAAGGCAGTGTTACTATAGATGGTCTTGATCTATGTGACATCGATATTGAGTGGTGGCGCCAACAAATTACCTATGTATCTCAACATCCACACATTATGAAAGGCACCTTGCGTGAGGTTCTATCCTTTGGCATGGATGTAAGTGATAAAGAAATTCTTGATGCTTGTAAAGAGGTTCAACTCTTAGATGTCATCAGTCGTCATGCTGACGGTCTTGATGCGGTCATCGGAGAAGGTGGTTTAGGTCTAAGTGGTGGCGAACGTCAACGGGTTGCCTTAGTACGTGCATTTTTGCGAAAGGGACAAGTGTTAATTCTCGATGAGGTGACGGCACATCTTGATGTAAAAACAGAAGCTATTATCAGCAGTGCTATCAAACGTTTGATGGATAATAAAATCGTCATTATCATTGGTCATCGTCTACAAACGATGCATTGGGCATCTACACTATACGTTTTGAAACATGGACGTATTATTCAACAAGGTTCTTATGCGACGCTTCTCGCAGTAGATGGTTATTTTAAGGACCTTGTTACCTCTGGTTTAGGTGAATTTTCTTCAACTATTGAAGAACAATTAAAAACAGAAAAGTCATTTAGCTTAGAACATAGAGAAGAAATTGATAATTTAATTCGGGTAGATAATCAAGATGCTTACGTATTGGGGAAAGATACAATACAGACTCCTGAGGTTTCAACTTTTAAGCTGGGCATACAAGGATGGAAATTATTATTTACTGTGCTGAGCCCTGCAAAGTGGTCGTTAGTATTAGCTTTGATTTTTACATTCTTAACGGTATTTATGAATGTGGGCTTATTAACTGTATCTGCGTGGTTATTGGCATCAGCTGCATTGCAACCGGGACTTACTTATTTGAGCCTTGCTATTGTGGGCGTCCGCTTCTTTGGTGTTAGTCGTGCTGTATGTCGTTATTTTGAACGGTATACATCTCATCGTATGGCGTTCCAAGGTCTGTATGGTTTGCGTGTATGGTTTTATGCTCATTTAGAACCATTGGCGCCGGCTATTCTTAAACGTTTTGGTGCAGGGGATATGCTAGGCCGCATTATGGGGGATATAGAGGTACTACAATTTTTCTATTTGCGTACGTTGATTCCGCCTGCAGCAGCCATTGCTTTAACTATTTTAGTTGCCTATGGTGTGTCTACGATTGATAATAGTTTGGTTGCGCCTATAGTTTTAGCAGCCTTTATATTAGGTCTAGTTTTGCCTTTAGTTGTATATGCTCATAACAAACAATCGTTGACGGCGATTGGACCTCAACAAGGGGAATATAAATCCTTATTAAGTGATACCATGGATAGCTTGGAGGATGTCATTAGCTACGGCAATGAACAGTTAGTATACGATCGTATTCAACATATGATGAGTACTATAGATGCTAATAAAGGTATTATCGAGCGAGGCATGAACTTAGGCAATACGCTGTTCCTAGGTGGAGTTCAAATTACAGTTGTCATTGTAGCCATATTAGCAGCCAATGCATTGACCGGAGCTTGGGCCAGTGTTATGGTAGCAGTTGCTGCTATTGGTACACAAGCTTGGTTTGAGGCCTTACAACCTATGATCGCTGCCGTTCATCATGGTGCTGAAAGTAAAGTGGCTACGAGTCGTCTCATAGCACTTGCACATGAGCCAATTCCAGTAGTGGAACCAAACGCACCAAAACCATTTAATGCTAATCGAGAGATTACATTTACTGATGTATCCTTTGGTTATGATCCGCATCGTCGTATTTATGAACATCTTAGATTAGACATTAAACAAGGTCAATCGATTGCTATTGTTGGCGCTAGTGGATCTGGTAAGACTACATTGTTTAATATGCTTGAGCGATTATATGACTACAGTGGCTCAATCTATGTTGGTGATGTAGAGTTAAAGGATATTTCTATCGATACATGGCGTAATGCTTTAGGGACGATAACGCAAGATACATATATTTTCCATGCGTCCTTTGAAGATAATATTCGACTAGCAAGACCGGATGCCTCAGAAGCTGATTTAGAGTATGCTATTGATCGTGCTTCGTTGCGCTCTGTAGTGGAACGCTTGCCAGATGGTATTCATACGATTGTTGGTAGTGGTGGTCATGGTCTAAGTGGTGGCGAACGACAACGGGTTGCTTTAGCTCGACTATTCTTGCGAAAACCTCAAGTTGTTTTGTTAGATGAACCATTAGAAGGTTTAGACCAAGTAACGAGGAAGGCTCTGCATCGTGATTTGATGGAATATGTACAGGATAAAACATGCTTATATATTACACATCAGTTAGAAGGATTAGAGCATATGGACCGAATCTTATTTATGGATAAAGGTCAAATTATAGAAGATGGAACTTACGAAGAATTAATTGCCCTTCGTGGTCACTTCTATGAATATTGTTATCTATCCATGGCAAGTATTCAATAAAAATAAATATCAGTTAAACTATCTATTATAAATACTAAATTATAATAGTCTGAATGTTAAACTGCAGTAATAAAACCCCTTTTACTATATGTAAAAGGGGCTTTATGTATACCTATATTTAATAGTATATGTAGTAGTCTTTTATCGATAAATCATGCAATATATGGTATAATTTGTATATCAAAAGCTGTTTTTTACCCTTGGAGGGATTATGACTAAAATCTTCACCAAATTACGAGCATTGGTGGATGAAGCATTATCTGATAGTGATACGACGGTGAAAAAGGAAAGCCCTGTTCAACAAGTACCTTTAGAACAAGATTTATTTGATCATCGTTTGTTATCTATAGAAGAAGACGTGGTTAATCGCATGTTGCGTGCCGCTCTTCGGAATCATAAGTTCTTTTATTCTATAACTTTTGAGTTTGAACCAAATAATCAAATATTCCTATCCATTATTACTAAATGGGGGAATGTGATTACCGCTGAATTTACTTTAGAAGACTTATGGTTTGATGATTACTCATCATCCTTTGCAATTCGGCTCGATACAGAGAATTTAGATACGGGTGGATTTATTTTAAATTCCATCTTACACTTACTAGGTAACTGGTTCCTTAGTCTTTTTGGCATCTTTTTTAATCCTATTGCATTAGGCGAAAAGGGATCTACCGTACGCTTTGAAAAAAAAGGTATTATTCGCTTTGATTTAATACCCAATACGCAACTTAAAAAGTTTATACCTTTGCCAGAACGCTCCATAGGGAGTGTAGGCCCTGTACTTTTAGCTAATCCTCAAACTAGTCAATCGGTATTGCAAATAGATTATTATGCATTTCATGATCCAGTAGATACATTTACGGTGCCAGATGTTCCAATTCGTACTAGTTGGCTTCGATCCATTGATATTGCGGCAGTGCTCTTGATGCCAATCGGTGTATGGCTTACCTTTATCTTTGCGCATCATTACTTACCAACTGAAACACTAGAGTTTTCATTCTCTACATATTTCTTAATATCTTTGGGGATTTTTATTCTTTCTTTACTACTAATGAATACACCACGATATTTGTATATGTATTTTGACTCTAGAAAACAGTGGCAAAGTGCGTTTGTTCATAACAATATCAAGATTCAAATGCGCAAGCTCCATCGGCGTATCTTCATGCAGCAAGCTACCTTGACCTCTGATAGCGGCGAGTGTAATGCCGCTGAAGGTCAAGAACGTATTAAACGTTTATTGTTGCAAATCCGGGATAAGCGCTTCCTAGAAAATAGACTTAAGATTTCTGATGATGATAGAGCGCGCAAACAAAAGGTTAAGTTTATCATTGCTTATATCCTTTGCACTATAATAGAGTTGATATTATTGACTTAAGTTTGTAAAGAATCAGGTTGAAACTCTTTTAAATTATTTATGGTATAGTTATTAAGGTAATAAAGAACTATATATAATAAGACATGTGATAAATAAAAAACGTATCTCTTTATGAAGAGATACGTTTTTTATTTATTAATTTGTTATCGTTTTTTACGTCGTTTACGCACCGTTTTGCGGATTTCTTTTTCCCTATGCGATATGGACGGTTGCATTGACTCATAAGTTGGTCGATTTACAGGCATAAATGGTGGGTTACCATATTGATTCGGTTCTGGCTGACCAGGCAATACCCAAAAGAGGAAGCCTATGAGCCATACGAAAAGTTCAAGCAAGTAATTGAATGGCGATACAGCAGAATAGGTATTGATGAAAATGATGATTACCGACCATAGAATCCCTGCCCAAGCATTAAAGCCGATATCATGAATACGACGGCCAAATAAGATGCAGGATAATGGGAATAAGGATGCTAATAAAATCCATATAACAACCCTTGTAAACCAATAGGCTGGTAAAGAAACAACAAAGTCCAAGAATACATCATCAATGTAGTGAACGATGTGGAATAAAATCATTAAAACAATGAAGCATATGATAAATTGTAGTCGATTTAACCGTCCCGTTAGATTAAAAATCGATAATCCCATACGTCGACCTTGAAATGCAATGAGTAAACCGACAGTACATATGAGTAGTGTTCGTAATACAACATAGAGTAAATCCATAAGTTCCCCTTTATTTATAGCTTATAGTTGAGTTAATTCTGGCAAGACTAGCTCAAAGGCTACACCTTGTTTCATTGATTTTACAGTATCCACTGTGGCTTGAATCGCCTTGGTAGTAAAATTCATTGCTAACTCTGCCGCATCATAAGGTGAATATCCCCTCATTACTGCACCGGATAATACAGCAGTAAAGATATCCCCAGTTCCTGTAGCTTTCACAGGGATAAGAGGAATATCATAAGTTTTTAAATAATCAGTTGGCCCATCATAGACAGCGATAACCGCATGCGTTTCCGATGGTACGCTGGTCATGATAACCATGTCAGGCCCCATTTGGTACAGCCTTTTGCAACGATCACGCAATTCATCATCGCTAATAGGATCTGTAGAAAATGGAATATCTAATAAGAAACAAGCCTCCGTGTAATTAGGCTTTACAATATGAGCCTTGGAAACAAGTTGGCGCATAGCTACTACCATATCAGGTGTATAAATAGAATAGAGACGACCATCATCTGCCATAGCAGGATCGACGATAATCATTTGCCCATTATTGCCAAATCGATCGATGGCTTCTTCCACGAGATGAATTTGTTCTGGCGATGCTAAAAAACCACTTACAATAGCGTGAAAGTCGATTTCGTTTTTATCCCAGCAGTCCATAAAATCTCTCATATGTGCCGATAAATCTACAAACTCGTAGTGTGGATATTCTAAGTGATTACTCAATACAGCTGTTGCCAATGGAACCGCTTGGCAACGCATAGCGCTGATGATGGGAATCATAACGGTTAGGGCACAACGGCCGATGGAGCTCATGTCTTGAATTGTTAAGACTCTAGGTACTTCTGTCATAGACACCTCCAAAATATTATATATTTTATTGTACGTTATGTAAGGCTTTCTGTAAATGTAATGATGTAATTCATGAAATTAACTTCATAATGTAGTATAATAAAACAGATAGACTTTTTATGGAGGATAGTGACAATGACAAGGTATGTGTTTCGACGCCTAGGTGGCGCAATCATAATCTTATGGGTCATCATTACCGTAACATTTGCATTAATGCATGCAATTCCGGGGGGACCTTTTACAACTGAGAAGAAATTACCACCTCAGGTGAAAGCAAGTATTGAAGCAAAGTATCATCTTGATGATCCTGTGTGGAAGCAGTATGGTGATTATTTAGGTGGTGTTATTACTGGTGATTTGGGACCATCATACAAGTATGAAGGCCGTAGTGTAAACGATATTATCAGCGATGCATTCCCAATTTCTGCACAACTCGGCTTATTATCATTAATGGTGGCTGTAGTAGGTGGCATTGCAGCAGGTGCTATTAGTGCTATGCGCCCTAATGGTATCGTTGATTATGCAGTAACCGTATTATCTACAATTGGCATATCTGTGCCTACCTTTATTATTGGTGCTGTTCTTGTATATGTGGTGGGCTTTGAACTAGGCTGGTTCCCAGTAGCCTTATGGCGTGGTCCATCTTATATGGTGCTACCAGTATTAACGTTAGCTGCACAACCGATGGCATTCATTGCACGCTTAACACGCAGTGGCTTGCTAGATGTGTACCAACAAGAATATATTCGTACAGCTCGCGCCAAAGGCTTGAGTTCTTGGACTATTTTGACACGTCATGCGTTAGGGAATGCTATTTTGCCAGTTATTACCTATTTGGGGCCATTGGCTGCCAGTCTTTTGACAGGTAGCTTTATCGTAGAAACGATTTTTGCTATTCCAGGCCTTGGACAGTATTTCGTAACATCTATTTATAACCGTGATTACACTGTTATTCTTGGCATTACGATTTTCTATAGTGCTCTTGTAGTATTTCTTAATATCTTAGTGGATATGATTTATCCATTAATTGATCCACGTGTTACGACAGAGGAGGGGACAGATGAATAAGGAAGATTTTTTACCTATTGAACGAACCCCTCAAGAAGAAATTACAAGCTTTATAAAACGTCCTAGTAAATGGGCGAGATTTAAAGTGAATCGTTTAGCTGTAGTAGGGGCTACAATCATCTTAGTGATGATTGTACTAGCAATCTTAGGGCCACTTATTTCTCCGTACACCTATGCGGATCAATCCCTAATCGATGCGAACCAAAGTCCAAGCTTTAGTCATTGGTTTGGTACCGATACATTAGGTCGAGATATTTACACTCGCGTTATGTATGGTGCTCGTATTTCCTTAACTATCGGTTTTGTAGCGGCGTTTATCAATCTTGTTATCGGCGTTACCTATGGCGGTATTGCAGGTTACCTTGGTGGTAAGGTTGACCGCATCATGATGGGGCTGGTAGATGTATTGTACGGTATTCCACTTTTACTATATGTAATTTTGTTGATGGTTGTACTTGGCCCTGGCTTAACATCTATTTTCGTAGCATTGGGCATTGCGTACTGGCTGAATATGGCCCGTATCGTACGTAGTCAAATTTTGAAAGTTAAAAACGAAGAATATATCATTGCTGCTGAAGCGATGGGCATTCCCAAATATCGCATTTTATTGCGTCATATTTTGCCAAACTGTGTAGGTCCAATCATTATTACTTTGACATTGGCCATCCCAGAGGCTATTTTTACAGAAGCATTCCTTAGTTTTATCGGCTTAGGTGTAAACGCACCTATGGCGAGCTGGGGCGTATTAGCTTCTGAAGGGATTAGTAGCATGCGCTCTTATCCGTTCCAATTGATTTTTCCTGCTGTTGCCATTAGTGTTACCATGCTTGGTTTCGCATTCCTTGGCGATGGCTTACGTAATGTGTTAGACCCTAAGGAAGGAGATAGATAATGAATAACGCAATTGTTGATGTGCGCAATGTGTCCATTACCATCGATACCTTCCAAGGCCCTTTACGGGTTATTCGCAATCAAGATATCTCCTTACAACCAGGTGAGATTTTAGGTATTGTTGGTGAATCAGGCTGTGGTAAATCAGTGCTAGTTAATTCATTAATGGGATTACTACCATATGGTAAAACAAAAATCAAAGCCGATACATTTATGATTGATGGCAATGATTGCCTTGAGTTCACTGAAGATGATTGGAATGAATTGCGCGGTACTACTGTTGCTATGGTATTCCAAGATCCTATGACATCTTTGAATCCAATCATGACGATTGGGGAGCAACTGTATGAGGTTATCCATCGTACTAATGCATATGGTGAGGATTATGACGAACGAGCTATTGCTATCGACTTGTTAAAGAAGATGGGTCTTTCTACACCGGAAAGACGATTGTCTCAATATCCTCATGAGTTAAGTGGTGGTATGCGTCAACGCGTTTGTATTGCCATGGCTGTGGCGGGGCGTCCAAAGATTTTAATTTGCGATGAACCTACAACGGCTCTTGATATTACAACAGAGGCTCAAATCTTACGCCTTATGCAAACATTAGCTGTAGAAGCTGGTATTGGGATTATCTTTATTTCTCATAACCTACGTGTTATCGCTCAAATTTGCGATCGCGTTATGGTTATGTATGCTGGTAAATGTGTTGAATCTGCTACGGTGGAGGGCATCTTTAATGAACCTCGCCATCCGTACACATTAGGGTTATTGCTCGCTTTGCCACAAGGTAAATGGCATGGTGAGTTAAAAGCCGTTGAAGGTCAACCGCCAGATTTGTTTGATTTGCCGCGAGGTTGTGCATTTAATCCACGGTGCAAGTGGGCTATGCGCATCTGTGGTAATCGGATTCCTATGGTGACAAATGTTGGTGAAAATCATCAATTTACATGTTGGTTAGCTAAGTTGGAGGGACTTTAATGAGTTACGTATGGGAAACTGACAATCTCGTTAAAGAGTTCACTCTGTCAGGAGGCTTATTTAAGCCAAAACACACGGTACACGCTGTACAAGGCGTGAGCCTATATCAATCACCAGGGGAAACCCTAGGTATCGTAGGTGAGTCTGGATGTGGTAAATCTACATTTGGCTACACTTTGATGGGCTTACATCAAGCTACATCAGGTTCTATTTATATGAACGGTCGTCAGATCGATCCGTATGTGGATCGAAAAGATGTTCATCCGGTGATGCAAATGGTATTCCAAAACCCTTATGCATCTCTTAATCCACGTCTTACAGTTAATGCAATTCTAGAGGAACCGTTGGAGCTAGATCCAAAATATACACCTCGTGATCGTGTTATTCGTGTAAAAGAAGTGCTTGATCAAGTTGGTTTGAACATGTCCTTTGGTGAGCGTTATGCTCATGAATTGTCTGGTGGCCAACGTCAACGTATCGGTATTGCACGGGCTCTTATTATGCAGCCACAGTGTATAATCTGTGATGAACCGATTTCAGCATTAGATGTATCAATTCAAGTACAAATTATGACATTGCTTGAACGATTACAAGAACAACATGGTATTTCGTACCTCTTTATTTCTCATGATTTAAATATGG
>ERZ827363.3295-NODE-3295-length-12453-cov-2.925875_pt1 | contig 12453 bp, 14 predicted proteins | sample MGYA00519776_ERZ827363 | MGnify/ENA primary metagenome ERZ827363 (study PRJEB31778, sample SAMEA3449288) | human gut metagenome | biome: human gut; feature: human-associated habitat; material: faeces | place: United Kingdom | collected 2010/2012 ...
TGATGGTGATGGGGGCAGAAGTGGTTCTACTAACTTTACTCCAGTTACGATGGTTGACGCAGATGGCAACAAAAATGTACCAGAGACAGAAGAAGAAAAAGAAGGAACTGAACAAGGTGGCTCTGGACAAAGTGGTTCTGCCAAGGAAACAAGTGAAGAAAATGGAAATGGCGCAACTGAAACTACTGAAAAAACAGTTGAGCAAGCGCCAGCGAAAGAACGTATTAAAGGAATGGCTTCAAACGGTTCAGGTAGATCATTACCTTTACCAACGCCAGTACCAACTCCATCATCTTCTCCAACTCCAACTGGTTTCAGAGGCAAAGTTGCTGAAAAAGCTGGCGCACTTAAAGATAAAGCTCTTGATGGTATGCAACAACTTAAAACAGCAAACCCTTATGTTGCAGCTGCTAAATTAGCTGGAAAAGCCACTGTTGGAACAACTAAAGCTATTTCTAACTTCACTGGTTTAACTGACCTTAAAAATGATGTTGTTGGAGCTGGGCCAAAATACATTACTAACCCAGCAAGAGCAGTTACAGATACAGTTAAAACAAAAACCTCACAAGTGGTTGATAAGCTAAGAAATAGCGATACCCCAACTAAAGACAGTAAACCAACAAATGCACCAAAATCTCAACCTCAGAAGAAGTTTGAGGGAAATAAATTTAATAATTTAGAACGTAGAACACTACCAAAACTTCCAGAAGAGGGTTGAGCAGTTTTTAAAAACAGTGTATAATAGATTAAAAAGTAAAGGAGAATTTAATGTTAAATACAGTACGCTATCTGGCAGACTCCCCAAAGGTTAATACTAACCTAAATGATATGTATGGCGATTTAAAAGACAAAACTCAGGTTGACAAAGCAGGAGATACGTTAGGAACTGATATTGTCAATGTTGCGAAATGGGTGTTACTCATTGGGGGTATTTTCGCTATCGTCAGGGGCTTCATAAAAATGGTCATAAAAGGAGATAAAAAAGCTGGAGGCTTCATGATCTTTGGTGGAGTTCTAATGTGTATCATTGGTACAGTTATCTTTGTTACAAGTAAATAAAAAAGAGGGTTTACCCCTCTTTTTTTGTGTAAAAAATACTGACATTCTGTAAAAAAAGTGATACAATTTTAATATCTCTTATGAAAGGGAAAGTTGATGAAAATTAAATTAAAAGAGATATTGTATGACAAGAGAGTTACGGTGACACAGCTCTCACGAGAAACTGGAATACCTAGACCATCTATTTACAATATCATGAACATTGGGAGTTCTATAAAAACGGAGTCCCTATTTGCAATATGCGAAGCGTTACATATCAGTCCAAATGACTTTTATGGTTGGGAAGAAGAAAGGAAGAAACATGGCAAAAAAGAACACTGAGTCAATCAATTATCAAGAAGCATTATCAATTCAAGCTAACCTTAACGACAAGAAATTAGGTGAAGTTGTAGAGCGTTATAACGATTTTATCGATCAATATGAGAGGTTTGAGAATAATACAGCACTCTCTAACCTCACTTTCGCAGAAGCGTCTCTATGTGCTTTTGACTATGCAGTAAAACTGGATAAGGAAAATGAAACAGGTGGTTTCTATCAAAACTTATTTAGAAAATGGATTGAAGAGTTTGCTTGGGGTGAAAAAGAGTCAGGTAAGTTTGGTCTCTGGTCTGGAAAAGTACGTGACCTCTTAGAAAAAGGTCTTGTTCTAATGTTTAATATTACAGATGAAAATGGCGAAGAAATCGGAGAATATTTCCGTCCTGCCATCTATGGTACAAACGACTTGGATCAGATGACTAACCTCGAAGTTGGGAAAGGCTATTTGAAGAAAAATGACCTTAAAGGGTTGGAGTACATCGTTGAGACGGTTCAATCTGTTCAGTTTCCACGTCTCACTCAGGAAGAATTTGAGTTGAGAGAGGAATTTGAATATTATCGTAAGCGTCATGGTAGCTACGAACGTTATCAAAATTATGTTCAGACTTACGACTTTACTCAAATTTCGTGGTGGAAAAACGCCTTGAATAAGGACTATGACTACACCTATCTAAAAACTAAAAAAATTACATCAACAGAGGAAGCCTATAATACTTCGCTGTGGATTGAAAAAATTCTAAATGGTATTGAAGATGATATTGGAAGCGAATTGACAGCGTTAGAAAACATTATCGAACTCTATAAATGGCTAGAGGACTACAAGAATGAGGAGCAAGCAAAGAATGACTTTAATAACTGGCTCAAAGTTAAAGGGTACACTGCTTAAAGTATCTACAGGGGTGTTATTGCTTACGGTTGGTATGGCAGGAATTGCCTACGCCAAAGATGACAATAACAACACTAATTTAAGTGATAAGAAATATAACGAGTATGTAGATGGACTCAAAAAGGTAGGTCTCTATCAAAATTCAGATGGAACCATTGGAGGTGTCTTTGAAATGGTAGATGGTTCAACAATCCGTGTTACTGGTCTTGACAAAGATGGTGGATTGATGGGAGCTGTCCAAGAGGATAAAAACACCTACGTTATGAAAAGGTTTAGCTATGAAGAAATGCAAAAACTGATAGAAAGGAAAGAGGCAGTCAATGAAAAAGGAACAATTAAAAAAGAGTAGTCCATCGTTATACATGAGATTGAACACTCAGGACATGGGAACGAGGGAAGAAAAAAACCTGATTAAGATTGTCTCGAAGTTTAGACGCAGGGAAGAAGATTACTATATTTATATCAGCCTAGATGATTTTGGAAAGATTGAATCAGAATTAGTTTTCAACCATTTAAAATATGATGGCTTGACGCTTGATGTGTACGCACTAAGTGGACAGGTTCAAATGGGAGGAAAGTTAGGCACTAAAGATTGTAATAACCTACTTTCTAAACTACCTAGAGAAGATAAACTATTCAAAGAGGGGGCGTTAGATATTATATGATGAATTTTGACGATATTAAGGAAAAAATGGAACAGGTGGATTGGTCAGATGTTCTTTTAAAGAGTGCTACACCAGCTTTAATAACCTTTGGTATTGGCTTTGTAATGGCTTATTCACTTCAAAAAAACGATGGCCCTACTATTCAAACCTACACAGAAGCAAAAGCTAGTGAAATTCTATCAACACAAGATTTGCCTACTCAAATTGCTGACCTAACCAAAAGTCAGGTAAGTGTGTTAGAAAATCAAATCGCTAACTTAGGTATCACTTCTGACGAGAACACTGACGCTGAAAAAGAGGACAATCTAGCCAAAGGATTGTCTCAGGTCAATGCAGATAACAGCTTTAACGACTTCTTTAAGGCTTACTTGTCAGCAGACTATACAAATAAAGCAAGCACAGCTTACCAAGCTATCAAGACTTATCTAGCAGAGACTTACGATAGCAAAGAAGAAGACCCAGAAGATACAGGGTATCAGATCCAACAGAATTTCTATAATCTATGGAATGGTAATTCATGGGCGAAATCTCAAAAGAGTCAAACAGCTCTTGCAGGGAATGTTACTACAAGTATTTTGACAGGAACAACCAACAGCAACCGTTACTATCAAGTAATGGTGCCAGCTACCAACATGAACCGTGAATTTGCCTTGTTGAATTTCATTGTCAAAGCTGATGATAAGAACAAAATTATTGCTGTGTCTTATGTAGGGCCAGTTAATAATGGTGACATCAACACTTACTATAATCAACTATCCGACTTGCTCAAAAACACGACAACTGAAACAGATGTCAAAACAGCACTTCCTCAACAGTCAAACGATAAAAAGGAGGAATAATCAATGCCTAATAATCAACAGCAAAAAAAAGCGTTTTTTAATAATAAAGAGGAACAGGTGCATGTTCTAGTTGGTGGGACAAAAGGAGGAAAATTGGTAGCTGTAGATAGTGCTTTTTTAAAAAATATACAATCTCATGCAACACCACCTCAACAAATTCCAAGCAATGGAGATATTCACAATAACGCCAACACTTTAATGTTATATGTGGCAGATTTAATGGATCGTCGTTATAAAATGTTAGCCAAAGTAGGGCTTAAAAACATCGGTGCAACACTTCCTCAACTGTCGAATGATAAAAGGGGGAAGTAATCAATGGCAAACAACCAACAGCGAAAAAAAGCGTACCTAAAAAAGAGAAAAGCGTCTTTAAAAGCAACAAAAGCGTCTCTTAGAAAGGCACAACGCAAAATTTATCCGTGGGTTTCAGTAAAACCTCCAGAGTTTGATGATTTCAGGAAGTTTAAGAAAGAAAATCCAGTTTTACCAGACAAAAGACCATCTATTCCAGATGATTATGTTCGCACGCCATTAGTAAACTGGGAGTACGCCTTTGGTGATAAAAAACCAGATATTTCTAAACACTGGTTTAAAGACGATAAGCCTAAAATTCCTATCAAGAATATCAACAAGGAACATGATAACAGTGTCAACCTTTATGATTTGATAACTGATAAAAAGGCAGTCTCTAACTTGCCAAATAATACGGTCTTTTATTCACAGAATGACACTTCTTATCAATTAGTGGCTAAACTTACGGCTGGAAGTCGGAAGCGGTTTGCACGGTATGATGAAGCTAAAGAACAAAAACTCAGAAAATCAGTTAGAACACGCTCACGCATTACCCCTCTAATTGTGGAGGACAAAAGTGGTAAAGAAATGGCTTCGTCTAATTCAAAAGAGTTTGGTCGCTTTGGTGACGGCTTGGACGCAACCCACCTCATTCCTTTTGGTTATCACGGTTCAGAAAGTGACACGCGCCTATTAGTGATGTTTCCAAGCTCTTACAATCGTGTAGCTATGAGAAAGGCAGAGGATAAAGCAAGTAACTGGAAAAATGATGTGATTTGGTTTGTCTCTATTGAGCAAAAATTCTACTATGACGAATATGTAGAGGAAGAAAGCCCTATTTATGACGATAAAAATAATTTTACTGGCGAGACAGAAACGAAGACTGTTCACAAACAAGTTGGACGCTACCTAGACTGGCACTACTATATTACCGATAGCAAGACAGGAGAAGTAGTAGTCGATGAACACTATATCGTGGATAGCTCCGATAAGTGGGGAGGTACAGGGTCAGGTAAATTCACTAACTTAGATATTGATTGGAATATTGGGGCAGATGAAGCTCAGAATACACGTCCAGAGTCACAAGTTGAAAAAGATAATTTGGACTGGACGAATGGTGTCAATCCTTGTCTGCTTCAAGATAAGTCTAAATGGAAATATTCTTATAAGGATATTCTTACAATCAAGACTAAAGCTAAATTACCTACCTCGACTATCTTTGGAATGACGGAAGATGATGAACCATTTGTGTATTCACTAGAAGAAATGGTGCATTTGCTGGTTGCAGGGACGACAGGTTCAGGGAAATCGGTAGCTGTAGATAGTGCAGTTTTTAAGAACGTACAATCTCATGCGACACCTGATGAAGTTAGGTATTTAGCCATTGACCCTAAAGCTGTAGAGTATGGACAACATATAGGCTCGCCTTATTTCTCACTACCACCCCAACAAATTCCAAGTGCTGGAGATATGCACGATAACGCCTACGCTTTAATGCTATATGTGGCAGACCTAATGGATTGTCGCTATAAAATGTTGGCAGAGGTAGAGTGTAAGAACCTTGGAGAATATAATGATTGGGTCATAAATAACCCAGAGGAAGCAGAGGCTAAAGGTTTACCTTATATGCCACGCTTGGTCGTCCCTATTGACGAATACGCAGACCTTATCAATGTTGTGGGTGAAGAAATTGAAACTGTCATTGGTCGTTTAGGTCAAAAAGGTCGTGCTTGTGGAGTAATCTTAATTGTTACCACTCAACGCCCTACAGCAGATGTTATTAGTACCACTTTGCGTTCTAACTTACCAAGTCGCTGGTGTCTAACTGTTACTGACTCTATCACAAGTAATATTGCTCTTGGTGAAGATGGGGCTGAAAACTTGAATGGTAAAGGTGATGGTTACATCAAGCTACAAGGTCAAGATAAAGTTAGAGTACAGTCGTGGTACTATAACCCTGTAGAAACAGAAAGTATCAAAAACTACTTCAAGAACGAGTTTCCACCCCAAGAGGACGAACCAGTCTTTAACTATATAGTTTATGCGAAATACGGAGAGTACATGACACCAGTAAATGATGAAACCTTAGAGGCTGACAAAAAAGTTAGACTCTATCCTGAAAAAGAAAGAGGAAAGAGGGCTAGTTAATGGATAAGTCAAAAGAAGAACAAGAAGATAAACCGATTGTGTCCTTAGATTTTGAGGAAAAGGAGTTAAATAACAATAACTTTGCCGAAGCAGAGACTAAGTATGGTCTAGTAGGTTACAATTTTCCTCTAGCACGTGAGGGCAAGGGTATTTTAGGAACTTCCATAATGCTCTTAATTATGAGTTTCTTTATTCATTTTGCAATAGCGCTTGTTAATCGTCTAGTGCCTACAATGACAGCTTACCCTTTGCACTACATCTATCAAGGCTGTTATGCTATGGTTGGTATTTTGGTAATCTATTACCTAGTGCTTTATGTGAAGCGTTCCAGCAAGTATTGGGAGCGTAATGTCCTATGGAATGACCTGAGAGGTCTTACTGGTAAGCGTAAGATTTTGAAGAACTTTAACTATTCTCAAAAACTGGAAAAGGCTAGAAAGGACAATGATAAGAACCGAGTCAAGGCACTTGAATTGATTGGCCAAAGTCGTTTCTATATTTTCACACGTCAAAAACCACAGGGTCTTGGAAAACGTAGGGAAGTGGCTACTTACTTTAACCTAGATATTGATGACTCAAAAAACGTAGATATTCACAAAATCTTAGATGAAGAGCTTAAAGTTTTCCCAGCCATGCTATTCAATATCTTTGATAAAAAGATGATTTTTGAAGCGAATATTGCCAGTCGTACCGATAAAGGAAATCGCCATATTCTCTTTACAATGGGCGAGAACTCAAAAACAGTTTATGATAAGTACGATTGGGAAAAAGAATGGGAAGAGAACTACTATTGGCGTAGAGCTTACGACCTAGAGCATTGTTTCCCTTATCGAAAAGAGGGAGAATATGCTGGGCTATCTGATCCAACAGAAGAAAATCAAAAGCGTAAGACACTAGGGCAATCATGGGCGCATACACAAATACAGGCAGTCAAAAGAGCTATTCAAGCAGAGGGGTACCAAACTAATGAGGTGACTGTCAAAGTCGGAACACACTCAGCAGTTTATCGTTCTACTGTTTCAGCAGAAACGTCCAAAATCAATAAGGACGCAAGCCAACGCCTAGCAGAAGCAGTCCAACGTGAGCTATCAACCTTGGATAACGTAGTTAAAGGTGTCACAGCAGAGGTTAGTATGCGTGGTATTCGAGTTAATCTTCCTTTGCCAAACGGAACTAAAAAGGGAGAAAAGGAAATCGAAAAAATTCCTTACATCGATACAACGGTTCCTGATTACACCCAGCTCGTAGATAAAGAGAAAATTCTTAGAGAGGTATTTGGATAATGAAAAAACAAAAGCTCATTATAGGGCTTGCAGGGGGTATAATAGCTGTTCTAATCGTGGGTGGTGTTATTCTATTCAATCATTCAAAAGGAGCTAGTAACAAGGGGAATATCACGTTACAGACAGCTCAGAAAGTGAAAGATGATGAAGACGACACGAAAACGACTGCCGAGGACAAGCCAGCCTTAGAAACTGCCGAAGATACCCTTGAAAAGCCTGACAAGAAATTGGAAGATGATAAGGCTACTCCAGTGAAACAAGCATTGACAGCAATGTTTAACTGGATTGGTCAGACCGAGGAAGTGAATATCATTCCTAATCGAGACTCTAAAACGCTTTTAAGTAAGCAGGAAGATCTAAAAACAATTAAAGGGTATCTCAACGATGGCTACACTTATTCAGAAAATGATGTAACTTGCTACTACTCAGATAGCAAGAATGTCTATCAGTTTGTTGTGTTGCTTAAAAAGGATAAGCAAGAGGTCGCTATTACTGGTAACTGGCAAACAGAGGTCGAACAAATTCAGATTGGGGTGTTTAAGAAGTGATTGACGTTATTGTTGATTGGTTAGTAACTCATGCTATCTGGTTGTTTAATGCCTTGATTAGTACCAGTTTAGGATTGTGGGATAGTATCTTCCCAAAGATTATAACAGCAGTGATTTTAGGGAGTATATTTTACTTCTTTATGGAATTGATAGATTAAGGGGGATTGATAACAATGTTGGATATGTCAGAAAGAGTCCAAGAAGTGATGTTAGAGGACGCTTACGATCATTACAAAAAAGTCGATAAAATGGTTAAGTCAGAAAGAGAAAACCTTTTGGCTTTGATTGGGCGTTTACCTAATGAACTCGAAAAAATCTACGAGGGTGTCAATTTGATCGCTATTGAGGATAGCGATAAAGCACTTCTTAAAAGTGTCAGCAATAAGCTGGTAACAGACACTCCAGTTCTAAAAGGAACAATCGCAAACATACCAGAGGACACTAAAGTATTGGTGTCTGCTAGGGATAATGTAGAGGGCGAACTTTCAGCTCTAACTAACCTAGTTACGTGGATAGAAGAAAACACCCCTAAAAAGGGTGACGAAGACGAAGAGGGTCGTTCTGAGCGTGTCAAACGCCTATTGCTTAACCTTTTAGAGAATGTAGAAAGCTATAAAAAGAGCTTGAAAGATTTGAAGTTCATTATAGAAAACACACTCACTATTACGGAATATCTTAAAAAATGAGAAAAACCACACGGAAAGTATGGAAACCAGACTTAAAGTGTGGTAAAATACACCTTAGAAATGAGGTGCATTTTTTGTTGTCAGAAAACATAAAACGCCATAGGAAAGAAGCAGGTCTTACAAATAGACAGTTAGCTAATGTGCTGGGAGTGACAGTCTCCAGCGTTGAAAAGTGGCAAGATGGAACTCGCACACCGAGGCCAGCTAAATTGCTGTTACTATCAGAGGTATTAGGTGTTAGTTTAGACGAGTTGATGAAAGGGGAAAAAGAATGAGTACATTGACTGTACCTAACTTTGAAGAACGCCTAGAGGAAATCACGTCAGAGGTAGAAAAGAATAAGCTAAAGCGCTACTATCAAGCAATTAAAGAAAATCACGCGCGTGGTATTGCCCAAGCGTTCCTAGAATTATATTATCAAGAAGCAGATAAGGAAGATCGCACAGGACTTAGAAAAGACCTTAAAGGTGTCTTGTTAAATAAACTGGTTGAAAATGGTAGTTTTGGCTCTATTGTAGAGCAACAAAAACTCTTGGAAAGGGCCAAGGAACTGGAGGGACTTCCTTTCAAAGACCGTATCATTCAAGGGGAAACAAGTAAAATTTTTGGGTGTGGCTATCTGGTCAATCCAGCAGAACCAGACTTGTTAGAACCTTATGTGACTATGTTTGACGGTAATAACATGAGGCACACGAAGTTGAGCCAAGAGGTTCGAGATGTTATCAATAACCTTGCTAGTGTAGCAGGTGTCGATTTGAGTGTTACGCTCAAACTAGACCTAGAACCTGATAAGGAGCTTCACTTAGAAAAACCACTCTATCCATTGTCTGTCAACGACCTAGCTATGGCACTTTTGCAACAGGAAGAACTACAATCAGGAAAGTATCATTTTAAAGTAGTCATTGATAGTGCTGATAAGAACAAAGCAAAAGTCAAGTATGGTATTCAGGAGGCAGAAGAATGAAGTATCTAGTAGAAAAATACACCCTGCCAAGACAAGAAGAAGCAACTTTTTTAGCCAAGGCAGAGGAACAAAAGGCTAAAGTAATCAAAACTTTCAAGACTGATGATTACTCTATCTTTATCACGATCAATAAGGTTGTAGGCTACGAGGGAGAGAACGCCTATATTGAAACCAAGGGTAATCTTGATACTGTGGAAGTTTTCAGAGCGCCATTTACTTTGAAACCATTGACAATCAAAGAAATGCTAGGGTTAAGCCTTGATATTATTCCTGATGATGTTGTTAAGCTAGAACCGTTAGAACAGCTCTTGTTTCAAGATAGGATTGCAGAGCTGGAGGCAGAGCTAACCACTCACCAAGAAGATATAGCAGACTATCGACAAGACTTGTTAGAGGGACTTGCGCCAGCACTATCTGAGGCTAGCGAACTTGAAGTCTTTATTGAGGCTAGCAAGAGTAGTGAAGAAAAAACAGAGCACAACCAAGGAAAAATTAAAGAACTTAATGGACGCTTAGAGGAGCTAAAGAAAGAATACGAGGATAACCTTTTGTATATCGAGGACGAGAGCGAAAGGGAAGAACTCAATAACACTTATCAAGCCTCTAAACTAGCCTATGAAGATGAAATCAAAGCCCTAACAGAGTCAGATAAAGGCGTTCTGGAAGATACAAAGGTATCAGGGCGAATTGTAGAGGCAGTAAGAAAAGTCTCTCAAAACTATGAGTCAGTATATAAACTCTTAGCCGATGTATCAGAACTCAAACAGTTGTTAGCTTATGAGCTAGACGAACCTTACTTACAAGAGGAGCTATCATCACTTGAATTTGCGACTTTATTGAATGAAGCGACAGAAAAAGCAAAAGTACAAGCACAAGAAGAAATGGTAGAGCCTGATAGTGAGGAAGAGGAGAAAGAAACCACCCAAGATGTTCCTGAATTGGACGAACCAGACGACAACTGGGACGATGAAGAAACTGAACAGGTTGACAATGTAGAGAGTCAGTCTGAGAGTGGTTCAAAAGCCCTAGCAAACTTCTATGAAGCTATTGGGCAAGAGTATGACGAAGCCGATGGAAAGGACGACACAGAGGACGTGCAAGACAAAAAAGATATTGAACTTAAAAAGGACGACACAGAGGACGTGCAAGACAAAAAAGATATTGAACTTAAAGAAGTGACGGAAGAAACTCCAAAACAAGAGGAACAGGTGTTTTCACTAGATGACTTAAAAGACTCAGAGAAAGCAGAGTCAAGTGACACTGAGGAAGAAAAGCCAAGTAAGAAGACCAAAGGTAAGAAAGTTAAGAAAGCCAAAAAAGATAAGAAAGACAAGGATAAAGAAAAAGAGGGTCTAACTTTTAAATCTAGTATTTGCATTGGCGCTTTAGTAGTGACAGCAGGTGTGATCGCTTCGGCTTTCATTTACTATAACAACAACAGCAAGACCAAACAGATTGAAAGCCAAGCCTTAAAAACTTATCAGAAATTGCCACAAAAAGGTGAAGAAGATAAGGGAATGTCTAAAAAAACCTATAATGAACTTGTTAAAGACTTATCAGAATGGTATCCTAATCTTACCGAAAACAAAACAACTGGAGTAACAGGGTTCTTTAACTACAAGAAGAAAACCTATATCGTGAAGCAGTTTGCGCGTGATAAAGGAGTTTTAGAAACCTACACAGTTGACGGTAAACAAGTTGACTTTAACGAAAAAGAGATCAACAGCATTATTGAAAGTGGGAAAGGATAAGTTATGAAGAAATATTTAAACAAAGATAACCTTGATTATCTGATTTTAGCGTTAGGGGTTGTATTGATTTTTGTATCAATCCCCCTAAATGTGGTAGTAAACCACTATATGCACAGCCTATATGTGCCAGCAACTATTATTGTGGTATGTTTCGGTATCTATGTAATTACCAAGCGCTCTATGGACGCTACAAAGTGGCAAAATTGGTATAAGTGGGTAGGAGTGGTTGCTGGTCTCCTCTTCTGCCTTGTTTGGGCGCTAGGTCTTAAACAACCGTCTCAACGAGCTTACTTAGGAACTGGAGCTATTGTCGTTAAAAGTGAAAGTGATATAAAACAGGTTGAGATTGCAAGTGATGTTGAGGGTTATCCGTATGTTCTATTTTTCAACCCAAATTGTGAGACTTGCCAAGACACTATCCCTGAACTCCTGAAAGGACTCAATAAAGATATTTACAAGAAAAATATCGTTTTTGTTGATACTACTCAGGAATACGGAAAAAAACTTGCAAGCAAAAATGGTGTAGAAACAGTGCCATCATACCTATACAATGATGGATATGGAGAACCAGTTAAACTAGCCTACCACACTGACGAGGGAACTAAATTCCTGAACAAGAAAATTGGCTATTTGCGAGAAAGCATTAAACATAAAATCTATTAAAAATAGGCGATTTATTCGCTTATTTTTTGTTTTCTCTTGTCTTAATTTATAAATTAAGATATAATATAGATAGATAAAACAGAAAGAGTGGGACATATTGAAATAACAATCTAGCGAGGGTATTATGGCAAAGACCAGAAAGGAAATAAATGCTGATTATTACCAAAAAAAGAAAGGTGAGCAATCAGCTAAAAGAAATGCTCAAAATGCTGTCTGGAGAGCGAATAATGCTGAGAAAAATAGAAAATCAGTAGCTAAGAGTCATACGAAAAAGTTCATATTGACACTGGCAGATGAAGACGATCTCGCATTTGTTTCGGACTTGCTGGAGCAACGGAGGAAGAAAGACAAT
>ERZ827363.3305-NODE-3305-length-12433-cov-13.188964_pt1 | contig 12433 bp, 10 predicted proteins | sample MGYA00519776_ERZ827363 | MGnify/ENA primary metagenome ERZ827363 (study PRJEB31778, sample SAMEA3449288) | human gut metagenome | biome: human gut; feature: human-associated habitat; material: faeces | place: United Kingdom | collected 2010/2012 ...
AGAGGTGTGGGAGCAGGCGCTGGCCGCCCTGCTCTGCGGCGAAAACCTGCTGCTGGCAGGCGGCAAGGCCACCGGCAAGAACGTGCTGGCCGAAAACCTCGCCGCCGCCTTCGGACGCCCCTCGTGGGACATCTCGTTCCACGTCAATATGGACGCGGCGTCCCTCATCGGCATGGACACCTTTGAGGGCGGACAGGTCAAGTTCCGCCCCGGCCCGGTCTACCGCTGCGCCCAGAGCGGCGGCTTCGGCGTTCTGGACGAGATCAACATGGCCAAAAACGAGGCGCTGGCCGTCCTGCACGCGGTGCTGGACTTCCGCCGCGCCATCGACGTGCCGGGCTATGAGCGCATCCCGCTGGCCGAGGAGACCCGCTTCATCGCCACCATGAACTACGGCTATGCCGGCACCCGTGAGCTGAACGAGGCCCTCACCTCCCGCTTCGTGGTCATCCAGATGCCCACCATCACCGAGGAGAACCTCGAAAAGCTCCTGCGCACCCAGTTTCCCGATTTGAACAGCAAGTACGTCAGGCAGTTTGCCCTGCTCTTCCTCGATTTGCAGAAAAAGTGCGACAGCGCGGAAATTTCCACCAAAGCTCTCGACCTGCGCGGTATGCTGGACGCTCTGCGCCTCATGCGCCGGGGCGTCGCTGCCGGGGCTGCGCTGGACATGGGCATCACCAACAAAGCCTTCGACTCCTACGAACAGGGCCTCATCCGGGATGCCATTGCCGCCCGCATCCCGGCCCAGCTCACCGCCGCAAAGCTCTTCGATTAAAAGGGGCGTTTTTATGGAAGCGCAGAGCTACACCGCCGAAGAGCGGCGGGCCGCCAATCAGGTGTGGGCAGCGGCAGGAGCCTACGGCTTCGAGCCGCTGTTCCTCGCCCGGAACACCGACGGCACCATTGATTTTTACATGAACTGCGTCGTGGGGCTGGTCCACAAATACTACGGCGACGAGCTGGTGCGCAGCCTCTTTGACGCATGGGAGGGCGACATCCGGCAGGCCATGCTGGACGATCTGACCTGGCTCTACCTCGAGAGCGCGGCCTACGCGCTGGAACTGCCCCGCCGCCCGGTGCTTTCGGCCCTCCGCCGCGCCCATGCGGACTACTTTTTCGGCATCCAGTACAAGCTCTCGCGGCAGGAGTGGATGGCGAAGAACCAGCTGGTCTACTCCATGCAGGCCGCGCGCTGGCGGGCTGTGCAGGGGCGCACACCGCCGGTCATGACCCCCTACGAAAAGAACCTCGACGCCGCCCTCAGTCCCGAGACGCCCCCCAAGCCGGACGAGCTGAAAGCCGCACTGCTGGCCGTCTACGCCAAATTCGGGCTGTTCAACGGCACGGTACACCAGAAAGCCGGGCTGCATCTCCATCTGGACGGCCTGCTGGCGTCCCTCATGACCCGCACCATGCCCACTCAGATGATAAAGACCGACCGGGTCACGGTGGAGCATTCCGGCTCGGTGGACGCCTCCGACGGCGGCATCCATGCCGACAAGCGGCTGGCCCACATCACCCTGCGCCAGCGCGCCGAGGAAGACCGCGCCTACATCGAAAGCTGCTTTGGCCGGTCGCTCTACCCGCCCGAACGGCTGCGGAAGGCCGAGCAGGAGCTTTGCACCGGGGAGCATCTGGGCTGTCACCTCTGGTTTGCCTCCGGCGTCCCCAGCCCGGAGCAGGCCCCTACCCCCGAGGCAAAGCACCTGGCCGAACAGGCCCAGCTTCAGGCCGAGCGGAACCGGGCGTACGATTCGAAAAATCTCGAGCTTCACCGCAGCGTCGTGCTGCGGCTGACCGAGCAGATACGCAACTGCATCCTCGTCCACCAGCAGCCCAACGCCCGGGTCGCCCGCAGCGGCAACCTCGACCCGGAGCGGGTCTGGCGCACCGTCATGGACGACGACCGGGTGTTCCGCTGTGCCGAGGAAGAGAACCACCCGTCCTTCACCGTTGACCTGCTGCTGGATGCTTCGGCTTCCCGCCTCCACTGTCAGGAGGTCATCGCGGCGCAGGGGTCTATCCTCGCCCAGAGCCTCGCGGCCTGCGGCATCCCGGTGCGGGTGAGCTGCTTTTCCAGCCTGCGGGGCTACACCGTCCTGCGGGTGCTCAAGGGCTTCAAGGAGAAGAGCTTACAGGGCATCTGCCAATATTTCGCCTCGGGCTGGAACCGGGACGGTCTGGCTCTGCGGGCAGCAGGCGACCTCATCGACTTTGACCCCGGCCCCGCCGCGCGGCACCTGCTCATCCTCCTGACGGACGCTTCCCCCAACGACAGCCGCCGCATCCCGCCCTCTCCCGATGACCCGCTGGGCCGCGACTACGGCGGCAGCGCGGGCGTGGAGGACGCCGCCGCCGAGGTGCGGGCGCTGCAGCGGAAGGGTCTGCGGGTCTCCGCCGTCTTTATGGGCGAAGACGCCAGCGCCGCCGATGCCTCCCGCATCTACGGCAAGAACATGGCCCGCATCCGGGGCATGGACCAGCTGGCCCGGGCCGCAGGCCGACTCATCCAGAACGAGATACGGGAGCTGGGCGACTGAATCATAATAATGTACGGGACCGCTGTGCAGTTGTATCTGCTGCCAGCGGCCCCGTATTTTTGTTGTCGCTCACAACCATCTTGTTTTGCGTCGTGGAAGAATCAAAAAGTTTTTTGGTTTATTTGCAAACTTATAGTTGTATTCTGGCGCAATTTATGATATACTACAACCAACGAAGGGCTGCACACCTACACATCACCCCGCGCCCACAGGAAGGAGAACCGCTATGGATGCCGCACGTTATTTTGAAGAGATGCATCTTTCCATGTCCAGCCAGAAGCCTGAGTACCGCCTTGTGCTCAGCGTCAAGGTCCAAGACCTCGGAGGAGCAGACGCTTATCTCGAGCTGCGGCAGGAGCCGGTCAGCGGCAAGGCCCGGGTGTTCTATTCCACGATGGGACGTCAGAAGCTGAACTTCCAGCTCGTCCGCAAAGGGTGGCAGAGCTGCCACAACGCCTCGGGCGAGCTGACGGGGCGCTTCCCCGCCACCGCCGACGGTCTGCTGGCCCAGACGGATTTCTCCGCCTTTGTCCGGGACGACGCCCTCGACAGCGGCCGGATGGCGCGCATTCTGGACGTTCTGGCCCATACTGCCGGTGGTTGTGGAACGGTCTCCCCCTCTGCCGCCCGGGAGGGTGCGCTCATCACGGTGGAGCGGTTCGTGGGCCGTCCCGCCCATTGGAGCTATTGGAGCACCCGCGCCGCCGAACAGCTGAACATCGCGGCCATCCTCTGCTGGCTGGGCGACTACCTCGCCGGGGCCGAGCGCCGCACCCTGCAGAGCTGCCCGGAGGCCATGCAGCTTGCCGCCGCATGGCAGGCCGCGCTTTTCGCTCCCCTGCCCCAGACGGCTCAGCGGCCTCAGCCTGTACAGTCCCGGCCCGTCCGCCGTGCGCCCGCCGTCGAGAACAAGCGCTGGCAGAGCATCCTCGCCGTGCTGGCGACGGTGTAACAGAAAGGCCTCCCGCATTGGGAGGCCCATCGCCGTATCCGGCGCGCATTCGTTCATATTTTCAGTTTCGAGAAATCGGTGCAGAGATATTCATAGAGCTTGTCAACGGCCTGAAATCCCATCTTCGCATACAGTTCCTTCGGTGTATCCTCGGAGTCAGCGTGAAGATACAGGATCTCTCCGCGCTCCTGCGCCTTTTCGGCAATATGCTTCATCAGGGTCATGGCAATGTACTGGTGCCGGAAATCCTCGTCCACCAGCAGGCCGTCCATGCAGACATACCCATCGGATGCGAAAATATAGCAGTCACCCGCCAGTTTCCCGTCCAGATACGCGCCGAGGTAGGTCAGCTTTTCCCGAAGGTTCCGGTTGTTCCGCACGGTAAAATCATCTCCGTACAACGGGCCGTAGTATTTCAGTTCGTGCTGTTCCAGCTGGTCTGCGTCCGGGGCCTTGATCGAGACGTCCGGGTTCGTTTTCCAGCTGCGGATGTCTGTTTCCGGGGGCAGAACCATCGTCAGGGTCTCTTCGCACTCCATGCCGAATGCATCGGCCAGCGGCTCGTACCCTTCCAGCTTGAGGAAGGTGTCTCCCCGCTCTTTCTGGTAGGCCAGCGCGGCCCGGACTTCATCTGCCGAAGGCTGGCTGTAATAGCAGAACGCGTTGTGGTCGTATTTATCGCGCAGCTCGCTGTCCTCCCGCTTGGTCAGATGCTCTGAAACGGTGTGAGACGCGGAAAACAGCCGGTAAAAGCTTTCATCGGTCTTTCTTGTAGGGTTCATTGCGCTCCTCCAAAACTTATCGCTCACTTCCACCCCCGCGCCGAGGGGTCGAGCATCTCGGCGGCGGAGTAGATGAGGGCGTTGCAGATGGCCGCAGCGACATTGCTGCCGCCCTTGCGGCCCATCGCCACGATGGCGGGTACGCCGTGCTTTTCGCAGACGGCGAAGAGCCGTTCCTTGCTCTCCACCACGTTCACAAAGCCCACCGGCACACCGATGACCAGCGCAGGCCGCAGGCCGCTTTCGATCTGTTCTGCGATCGTCAGCAGAGCCGTGGGCGCGTTGCCGACGGCGAGGATGGCCCCGGGATGCTCCTGCGCTGCCTTTTTCATGGCTGCGACGGCCCGGGTGGTGCCAGCCTCTTTGGCGGCGGCGGCCACCTCGGGGTCAGCCATATAACAGCAGGCCGTGCCGCCCAGCTTCGCCAGACCGGGCTTGGTGATGCCAGCCAGCGCCATATTCGTATCGGTCACGATGACGGCCCCGGCGTGGAGGGCCTTGACGGCCTGCTCCACCGCGCAGGGGGTGAAGTGGAGATTCCGTGCATAGTCGAAGTCGGCGGTGGTGTGGATGACCCGCTTGACCACGGCTTCGTGTTCGGGTGGCGGGGTCAGGCCCATCATTTCCAGCTCTTCGGTGATGATGTGGAAGCTCGTCCGCTCAATGTCGGCAGGTAAATGATGCTGCGGCGTCAATATTCTATCCCCTTTCGTGCTTTTATCCCCTTCTGGTAGGGGTGGCGGCGGCATTTCATCTCGGTGGAGTAGTCGGCGGCGTCCAGCATCCACTGGGGCGGCGTGTGGGCCGTCAGGACGCACTCACATCCGGCAGGCCGTTCCAGAACGGCCTTTTTTAATAGATCGACGTCCACCATATCCAGCTCTTCTGCGCTCCCGGCTTCGTCCAGTATCAGCAGGTCGGCAGGCTGTGCCATGGCGGCGGCGAGATTCTGGTTTTGCAGTTCCCGGGTCGCGGCCTTTTCCTCCGGCGTCATCTGAAAGACGAATTTCTGCCCGGCCTTGCCCCGGTAGATCTCCGCGCCAAGCTGGGCCAGAAGCGGGATCTCGCCGCTGTTCCCGCCCTTCAAAAACTGGACGATGACCACCCGCTTCCCGGACCCCAGCGCACGGAGCGCAAGACCCATAGCGGCAGTGGTCTTCCCCTTTCCGTCGCCCCAGTACAGATGCAAAAGTCCCTGTTCCATTCAGCGCTTCTCCATTCCCATCGCGGCATACACCGCGTCCATATCCAGCGCCCCGCGCACGCCGTCGGCCAGGATGTCGAACTGCTGGCGGCGGTACTCTTCCATCGGGATGAGGGCCGCGTCGGAGGGGTCGATGCCCTTCCGGCGGCAGAGCCAGCCCGCCAGCGCCTCGGTCAGCGTACCGGTGTCGAACAGACCGTGGAGGTAGGTGCCGAACACATTGCCCTGCACACAGCCCTCCCGGCCTCCGTCGGGGTAGTGGGCGAAGGGTTCGCCCTCCGCCTCGGTCACGCCGGTGTGGATCTCGTAGCCTTCCAGCTCTGCACCCGCAAAGGGGGCGGCGGCGACGGTCGCTTTGACCTGTGCGCGGCGCTTCTGCTCGCTGAACACGGTCCGGGTGGGCAGCAGACCCAGCCCCCGCAGAGTCTGCTGCCGGCCGCTCTCGCTGCCGGTGGGGTCGTCGAGGGTCTGGCCCAGCATCTGGTAGCCGCCGCAGACGCCCAGCACCGGCGTGTCTTTCGCGGCCAGCTTGAGCAGAGCCGTTTCCAGCCCGCACTGCCGCAGCCAGAGCAGGTCGTCCACCGTGTTTTTCGTCCCCGGCAGCAGGATGAGGTCGGGTGCGCCCAGCTCATGAGCGTTCGAAACATACCGCACGCCCAGCAGCGGGTGCTGTTCCAGCGGCATGAAGTCCGTAAAATTGGACAGATGCGGCAGACGGATGATCGCCGCATCCAGCGGCTTTTTGCCGTCCCGCATCTCGAGGCGCTGGCTCAGGGAGTCCTCGTCCTCGATGTCCACCTTCAGGTACGGCACGACGCCCACCACGGGCAGATGGGTCTTTTCTTCCAGCATCGAAAGGCCGGGGCGCAGAATTTCTACGTCTCCACGGAATTTATTGATGACAAGTCCCTTGATGCGCCGGCGTTCTTTTTCTTCCAGCAGCTCCACCGTGCCGTAGAGCTGGGCGAACACGCCGCCCCGGTCGATGTCGCCCACCAGAAGCACCGGCGCGTCCACCATCTCGGCAAGGCCCATGTTCACGATGTCCTCGCTCTTGAGGTTGATCTCTGCCGGGCTGCCCGCGCCCTCGATGACAATGACGTCAGCCTCCTCGGCGAGGCTGTCATACGCCTTCAGGATGTCCGGCACCAGCTGCCGTTTCCTGCGGAAATACTCCGACGCTTTCATCTGGCCCCGCACCTCACCGTTGACGATGACCTGACTGCCCACGTCACTGCTGGGCTTCAGGAGGATGGGGTTCATCCGCACGTCCGGCTCGACACCGGCGGCCTGCGCCTGCACCACCTGCGCCCGGCCCATCTCGAGGCCGTCTTTGGTGACGAAGCTGTTCAAAGCCATGTTCTGGCTCTTGAACGGCACGGCGCGCAGGCCGTCCTGCGCAAAGATACGGCAGAGCGCCGCGCAGAGCAGACTTTTGCCTGCACCGCTCATCGTACCCTGCACCATGATGCATTTTGCCCTGCTCATCCCAGCACCTCTTTCATAAGTTCCAGCAGCCGGGCGTTCTCGGGGGCCGTGCGCACCGCCGTGCGGTACCACTCCGGCCCGAGGCCCGGATAATTCGCGCAGCTGCGCACCTGTGTTCCCAGCGGACGAAGCCTCTCGTTCAGGTCGGCGGGCGCGCGGAAGAGCAGATAGTTCGCCTTTCCGTCGATGACCCGCAGGCCCAGCGCCCGCAGGCCCGCCGTCAGAACGGGCCGCTGCCGGGCGATGAGCGCGCGCACCTCGTCCACATAAGCGGTTTCTTTCAGGGCCGCGACGCCTGCCGCCTGTGCCAGACCGGACACGGCCCATGGCTGGCCCGCTGTCTGCATTTTTTCCAGAAGCGCTTCGTCGCCGCAGAGGCAGTAACCCAGCCGGACGCCGGCCATGCCGTAGAGCTTGGTGAAAGCTTTCAGGATAACGAGGTCCCCACTTTCCAGCAGAGGCTTCGCGGTCCACCCGTCGGCGTCGGGCAGAAAGTCCAGAAAGCACTCATCTACGGCCAAAATCGTGCGGCACTCCCCACATCGGCGCAGCAGCTTTTTCACCAGTTCGGGTGAGGCCAGCTGCCCCGTCGGGTTGTTCGGCTGGCAGAGGAACACCATGTCGATGCTCTCGTCCACAGCGTCCACGAGGGCGTCCGTCGGGGCGAAATCATTCGTTTCATCGAGGAAGAAGCGTTTCACTTCGCACCCCACCGTATCCAATGCAGAGGCGTACTCGGCAAAAGTCGGGGCAGTCACCAGCGCCTTATGGGGCTTTACGGCCCAGACCAGCCGGAAGATGAGGTCCGCCGCGCCGTTGCCGCAGAGGATATGCTCCTGCGGCACACCCTCGGCCCGGCTCAGCGCCGCCCGCAGGGTACGGCAGAGGGGGTCGGGGTAGCGGTCGGCCAGAGGCAGCGCGTCCCGGATGGCCTGCGCCACCCCCTCGGGCAGACCGAGTGGACTGACGTTCGCCGAAAAATCCAGCGCGTCGCGGCCAAAGCGTTCGCGGTAGCCCATCCAGTCACCGCCGTGGACCAGTTGTTTCATCCCAAGAACCCCCGTATCGCACATCCAAACGCCAGCGCAAACCCGCTGGCTACATACATCATCCGATCTGCCCGCAGAATATCCTCCGGCTCGATGGGCCGCAGCGGGTCGCCGATGGTGGGCTTCGGATAATATTCCCCGAAATAATAGGCCGGCCCGGCCAGCTGGACGCCCAGCGCGCCCGCGCAGGCGCTCTCAGTCTGGGCGCTGTTGGGGCTGGCATGATTGCGGCGGTCCCGCCGCCAGATGCGCCACGCGCCCTTGGCGTCATTGCGGGTGAACGCCGCCGCCATGATCCAGAGCAGCGCCGCCAGACGGCTCGGGATATAGTTCGCCACATCGTCCAGCTTTGCCGCCGCGCGGCCAAAGTAGAGATATTTTTCGTTTTTGTAGCCCAGCATACTGTCCATGGTGTTGATGGCCTTGTAGGTCAGGGCCAGCGGCGCACCGCCCAGCAGCATATAAAGCAAAGGCGCAATGACGCCGTCGCTGGCGTTTTCGGCCACGGTCTCCACCGCCGCTCGGGTCACGCCCTCGGCAGTCAAGGCTTCCGTGTCGCGGCCCACGATGCGGCTCACGGCCTTCCGGGCGGCGGGCAGGCTGCCTTTTTTCAGCTCGGCATAGACATTCATGCTCTCCTGCATCAGCCCCTTCGCGGCCAGCGCCTGCCCGCACCAGAACATCTGGACGGCCAGCCCCAGCAGGGGGTGAAGCATCGCCGCACCCCAGCAGACAAGGCCCGTGAGCAGCAGCGTCCCCACCGGCAGGCAGAACGCCAGCACCGCGCCGCCCAGCAGCTCGCCCTGCGGCGTCTTCGGCAGGCGGGCGCGGAGGAATTTTTCCAGCCGGGAGATGGCTTTGCCCATGTACACCACCGGGTGGGGCAGCCACGCCGGGTCACCGAAAATGGCGTCCAGCACGAAGCCTCCCAGCACAGCCCAGACGGTCATCATACGCCGGCCTCCGCGTCTTTCGTGTACTGCACGGTCTTCACGAGGCGGAGCTGGCGCTTCTCGGCCCAGTCGGCGGCATCCAGCACATAGCCGCCCGCGTTGGGGCCGCACCACGCATAATAATCGCGCCTGGGCAGGGCGTACCGCTCCATCGCCGCCATCTGGGTGCCGCCGTGGGCCAGGATGACCAGCAGCTCTTCGCCGTCGGCCAGCGCCTTGTCCACCAGAGCAGAGAAGGCATTGCAGATGCGGTTCGAGAAGTCGTCCTTCCGCTCACCGTCGGGGCATTTGCTCTCGCAGTTGGCCTGCACCCACGCCTGATAATCGGCGTCGTGCTCCATCTCGACGTAGTTTTTGCCCTCGAAGCTGCCGAAGCACATCTCCTGCAGGTCCTTCACGACCACAAGCTCTGCCTCCGGGAAGAGCACCCGGGCCGTCTGGGCCGTCCGCTGCAGCGGAGTGATATAGACCACCTTCGGGTCGATGTCGGCCCGGCGCAGCTGGCTCAGGCCCTCCGCCGAGAGCGGGATGTCGCGCTGGCCCTGATAGCGCTTCTGGGCGTTGTATTCGGTCAGGCCGTGACGCAGCAGATAGATCAACATTGGGGTAATTCTCCTTTCAATACCGTCGGGATGCCGCAGAACATCTGCACCACGCAGTCGGCGCGCTCTGCCAGCAGGCAGGCCAGCCGTCCGGCGGCCTCCCGCCCGGCGCGCTCCTCAGCATCCATCGGGACAACACCGCCGCCGACCTCGGTGGCGATAACAATATCATATTCCGCCAGCTCCCGGGCCAGCGTTTCGAGCTGCTCCGGGGTCTGAGTCTCGGCGGCGGCGTCCTGCACATCGGCGATGACGCTGCCCCGGAAGTTCCGCGCAAAGGTGCGCTTGCCGCTGTAGAGCGGCCCTGTGATGAACATCATTTACAGCATTCCTCCCCACTGGCTGACGGCCAGCGCCGCCAGCATCCACAGCTCGGCTCGCTGCAAAAACCACCCGGCCAGGTCGCCGGTGATGCCGCCAAACTGCTTTTTTGCCACGAAATCATAGCGCCACAGCGCCAGAAGCGCCGCCGCCGCCAGCCCGCCGCCGCCCAGCGCCGTCAGCGCCAGGACGAGCAGAGCCGACAGGCCGCAGAGGAAGCGGCGGACGGTCTGCTTGTCGGCCGCTGTGGCAAAAGTATGGGCGAGGCCGGTGTCCTTCGCCAGCGGGAACGCCGCCACGGCAAAGCCCGACAGCGCCCGCTCCAGCACCAGCGCCAGCGTCCAGCACAGGCCCGCCCGGGGCGTGAACCGCACACTGCCGCAGAGGCCGAAGTAAGCCGCAAAGTAGCAGCACAGCCGGATGACGGCGAAGGCCCCACAGTGGGAGTCTTTCAGGATCTCAAGCTTTTTTTCGCGGTCGCCGTAGCTCGAGAGGGCGTCCGAGGTGTCGGCATAGCCGTCGAGATGGATGCCGCCGGTGACGGCCACCGGCACGAGGCAGAACGCCGCCGCCCGGGCCAGCTCCGGCAGGGGCAGGACGCCGCAGAGGCACCACAGCCCGCCGCACACCAGCCCGATGAGGGGGAAGGCGCACATGGCGTACCGCATATTTTTTTCGTTCCACTCGAACTGCGGCACCGGCAGGGCCGAAAACATCGCAAAGGCCACCGCGATGGTCTGCAAAACAGTCACAGCTTTTCTCCCCCTTTGTAGTACACCGGCAGGCCGCAGACCACCCGGCAGACGTTGTCCGCCCGGGCGGCGAAAGCGTTGTTCACCCGCGCCAGCGCCAGCAGATACTGGTCGGTGTCGCCTGCGTAATCGGCACCGCCGCTGAACACCTCGTTCGATACGACGATGAGGTGATCACACCCGGCGGCGAGGCGTTCCAGCCCGGCCAAAACGGCCTCGGCGGTATGCTTTCCTGCCCCGCCGGGGCTGTAAAGCTCGTTGGCGACGAGGTTGCCGAGGTCTTCCAGCAGGACGGTCCCCCGGCCGGGCAGAGCCAGACGGTCGAGGTGGAGCGGGCATTCCAGCGTTTCGAACTGCTTTTGCGCCCGCATTTTCCGGTGCTTTTCCACCCGGGCGGCACACTCGGCATCCCAGACCTGCATGGTGGCGAGGTAATAGCGGGGCAGGCCGGTCTTGAGCACAAGGCTCTCGGCGTAGGCGCTTTTGCCGCTGGCCGCGCCGCCCAGCACCAGCGTCAGCATCCCGCACCCCCCTGCGGCGTGTAGGCTTCGATGCCGCCCTCTTCAAAGGAATAACAGCCATCGTAGACGGCCAGCGCCATGTCCCACAGCGGGATGGCGGCCACCGCGCCGGTGCCTTCGCCCAGATGCAGGCCCGCCGTGATGAGGGCTTTTTTGTTCAGAGCGTCCAGCACCAGCTTTGCGGCCGGCTCGGTGGAGCAGTGGCTTGCAAAAACAGCCTTGGCCGCTGCCGGGCAGAGCCGGACAGCGCAGAGCGCCGCCACACAGCTGATGAAGCCGTCGGCCAGCACCGGCACACCTTCCAGCGCCCCGCCGAGGAAGACGCCGCAGAGCCCGGCAATATCGAAACCGCCCAGCTTCGCCAGCACGTCCAGTGCATCGGCAGAGTCGGGCTGATTTTTTGCGATGCCGCGATGGATGGCGTCGATCTTCCGGGCAAGTCCCTCGTCCGAAAGGCCCGCGCCCCGGCCCGTCATCACTTCGACGGGCTGGCCCAGCAGCACAGCGGCCACGGCGCTGGACGTCGTGGTGTTGCCAATGCCCATCTCACCGGTGGCCAGCAGGCCGACGCCCGCTTTCTTCTGCTCCTGCACCAGCCGGATGCCCCTGCCGATGGCTTCCACGGCCTGCTCCCGGCTCATAGCCGGGCCGAGGGTGAAGTCCGCTGTGCCGGGGGCGATGCGGCAGTCGAGGACGCCCGGGACCGGTTCGCCCGCGATGCCCATATCCACCGGCACCACCTCGCACCGGGCGGTCTGTGCCATCCGGCAGACGCTGGTGCGGCGGGCGGCGAGGTTCTCAGCCACGGCGCGGGTCACGCTGCTGTCGGTCTGGCTGACGCCCTGGGCCACCACACCGTTATCGGCGCAGAGCACCAGCACCGCCCGGCGGGAAATATCCAGCTTTGCGCTGCCGGTGAGGGCGGCGGCATCCTCGATGGTCGTTTCCAATCCGCCCAGCCCGCCCAGCGGCTTTGCAAGGCTGGCCCAGTGGGCGTGCGCCGCCGCCCGGGCGGCTTCGTCCGGCGGCGTGATGGCCGCACAGAGGGCGGCGAGTTCTGTCTCAGTCATGGTCTCTCCTGTAATTTTCAGCCGCGGCGGCAAAGCGCTGCGGCAGGGGCGTACCCGCCCAGTACAAATGCGGGAAGCCCGCATAGAAATGCTCGTTTACAAATCCGCACCGCCACGCTGCGCCGCCCACCGGCTTTTTTGCCGCGAGGGCCGTGCCGTTGGCGGTGGAATCCCAGTGGTGGAATTCGTGGATGGG
>ERZ827363.3310-NODE-3310-length-12404-cov-3.002105_pt1 | contig 12404 bp, 20 predicted proteins | sample MGYA00519776_ERZ827363 | MGnify/ENA primary metagenome ERZ827363 (study PRJEB31778, sample SAMEA3449288) | human gut metagenome | biome: human gut; feature: human-associated habitat; material: faeces | place: United Kingdom | collected 2010/2012 ...
CCAAGCTAGATACGTGGGTTCGATTCCCATCACCCGCTTTCTTTTTTCGCTTATGAAAAAAGATAATTGAATTACAGGATATGCGGATATGGCGGAACTGGCAGACGCGCTAGACTTAGGATCTAGTTCTTCGGAGTGCAGGTTCGATTCCTGTTATCCGCATGGCAAAAGCCGGAGAGCCGCTATTTTAGTAGGTTTCCGGCTTTTATTTTTTGGTAGTGGTAATAAAATGGTAATATTTTTTTAGAATAGTTAGAATCAAAAAAGGCATTATCAAAATCATAGTCAAAACCCTCAGAAGTTTTGATAATATGTTTTGATAAAGCGAGTACCGCTTGTTTCTGTGTATTCGCTACCTTTATCAAAACTTAACAGTATTGACAATGTGCAAGAAATTCCTCTATTGATGGCAGTCAGTAGGGGGATTTCTTTTTTTTAGGGCGTCGGGCATCAAATTACAGGGTGTAAATTTTTTGTCGCCCCTTTAAGTGAAAACCCCTTTATAATCTTGTTACGCCTTTACCTGCCAAAGCACGAATATGAACTAATACAAGTCTCTGGCGTCTTTCGTCTAAAGAATCAAACAGTTGCATGAGTTCTTCTTTTTGTCTTACCTTTGCGGTATCTTCCTGTGGTAACTTGTTTACTGTGTTCGACATGATAATTCCTTTCTACCCATCTTTTTTGGTGTCAAATAAGTTGATAAAATCGTATAAATATATTCCAATTCACCCTTGTTTTCAAGATGCTCTATTAAATCAATAATTTCTTTCTTGTAACCTGTGTTACAATTCTCTTTGTAAACGCATCCACGTTGTAAGCCTAAGTAGTATGATGTTGTAACCAAATCTAATTTATCCCGGCTACAGTCCCGTATAGCGTTGGTTTCTGATACGGTGAGGTCATATTCTTCATTGGCTAAAGCAAGTTCTAATCCTTTTCGGGACAGTTCAATTATTTGTTCTGTGTTCATGTTTTTATGTTCTCCTTTCTTGGTAAATGGTGGCGCGTTCCATGCTTTTTCAAGGTCGAGAAAATATTGTCTGTATAATCTGCCTTTTTCTGAACGCTGAATCATGCAAATCTGTTTCGCCATATCAACTGAAATTTGATAATCAACCATGTTCTGTCCGCCATGATTTTTGTTTCCCATATTTGGGTAGCAAGTTTTATAGTCTACATTTTCTGTAAATCCATACTCAGTCATACGAGGAAACCACTTCCTAAAATCAGTGTTTATTTCCAAACCCTCATGTAAATCTCTTGCAGAGACAGTTGGCTGCTCCGCATCATAGTTGACAGGAATTAAATTTTCCATCTAGTCACCATTGCAACCGTACTTGATGTACACTTGTTAAAATTTTAGGATAGAAAAATATCAATTTTTTCTTTTCCTGTCATTCCAAGAAAATCCCCTAAATTGTTAGCTTCTTCAATGCAAAACATTGATGAACCATGCATTTTTTTAGTAAATGTCTGCGGACTAACATGGATTACAGCCGCACATTTTTTATAGGTTTGTCCCTTTTCTGCAATCATTTCTTTTAATCTGGTAAGTTTTATCATAACACTCCTTTTCGTCTATATCTGACGATGTTAGATTCTCTGAAAGCATTTTTATCTGCTCCTTTATGCTGGGCTTAGGGTAACAGCCGTATTTTCTGACAGTTGGTAAGACATCATCAAATACCCAATCTTTGAAATGTTCTAATTTTTCAATTCTGGAATTTATCCGGGCATCGTTTTGTGTCACACCCCTAGCGCGTTGGGGCTCCATTGCGAACAAGAGAGAGTAGAAGCCGGATTCGTTAACTATAGTCATTTGCTGTTTGCCGCCTTTAGTTTGAATTGGTGCAGTTCTTTTATCATCATCGGGTACTCTGGCAAGGCTCCGGCGATAATGAGTATCACCGAACGCGGTGCAAACATCTTTACCAACAAACCAGGGTTCTTCATCAATGAGGATTGTTCTCATGCTCCCAAACTCTTTATTAATACAAGTTAAATAGTCCATGCTGTTAGTGGTACACCCCTTTCTATACGATTGATTTCAAATACCATGCATGACGGTTAATGTCTCGGCTACCGTTTCGGTACTTGCTTTCTATACAACCGATTTCAAATACCATGTATTGATATACAGATACATCCGGGCGACTTCTTCATCTGGCAGGAGTGCCAGTAAGTCCGCTAACTCTTTTATCATGGTCTCTTTGTCCTTTATCTTTGTCATTTGTTTCAAGTTCATTGTTGCTCACCTTCGTTCTTTGCTTGATTTTCAGATTTTATAGCCTTAGAGGATAAATAACACCTTGAAGGGGTTATGTACTCCGTAATTTGAGTTATTACTGCATCTACGAGAAATAGAATGCATTTTGTGAAGTAGCCTCTTGCCCTACAGTTCGTAAATGATATAGAACTCTAAGGCAAGTGTATGTTTTACTGGTAATTCTCTGTCAGTAATACAAAGGCATTTAGAGGGGCGTAGTTATGAGACCCCGATACAGGGTCATTGTGTGCGACTATATCGCCCCAACTTAGGAAGACCCAAAGAATGAAAGCCGCTGCCAGTGTTATAATTAAATTCTTTGTTACGGTAAATATTATGTTTATCATGGTTCCCTCTTTTCTTTCTACAGAAACCATGATAAATTATATGTGTGTGTTAATTTATACGGTTTCGTGTAGATGCTTTCCCCGTCCAGAAGTGGCTGCTTCTGTATGGGGATTTTTTTAGTTGTCGAAGGCTCCGTCTTTGATTTCTTTTGAATGTTCTAAAATCCAACCAAAATCAACAGGGGATTCTTCGTCATGTGTTCTTGCTTTCAAGTTGCTACTTTGTTCTGCTTTTTGAAAAATAGTAGAGTAGTCAGCTTTTGAATATCTATCAAACATTAAGCTGTTTGATAATGCTGTAGAATATTGAGTGATGCCATCGACTGTGGGGTATGTAGTACATATGTCATTGAATAAGTCTACAATGTCATTGGCTGTCAGTTGTTGAGATTGTGGATAACTAGGAGAGGAGTATTGTGGACAACTTGTCTCGTTTGGTTCCTTCCTCTCTCTTTCCTTCTTTCCCCCATACCCCCTATTATCTATACTCTCTCTATCTTCTACTTTCTCTATACTACTCTTATCTATACTACTCTTATCTATACTATCCTTATCTATACTATACTTACCTATACTATACTGGGGTTCCCACTGGTATGTCGTGCTGTCTACCATGCTGTCTACCGTTGGTTTACCAGTTGGTACACTATTTGGTATGTCATTTGGTATACCAACGGGGATACCGTTGGGTGCCTCATTGGTAGACTCAATATAAATATTGTCAATAATGGATAAAGTAGCCTTTTCGTTTTTGCATACTGTTTCCCGATAACGGTCACTTCGTAATTGGTTGTTTTGTCTCCAATGTCTGATAACGACAACGCCGCTTTCAAACGGAATTATATATCCTTTAGTTGCCAGTATTCTCAAATCGTCATCACCACAGTTTGTTGTTCGTGCAATCCTTTTAGGGGAAGACACAAAACCGTCATCATCTGCACGCATCCCTAAGTGGAAATATAATAACTGTGAACTTACTGGCATATCTAAAAATTTATCAGTATCTATTACGCTAAGGCTGAACATTCGTCTATTTGCCATTACTCATTGCCGTCCTTCCTTCCGCTGTACATTCTTTCGTGAAAATAAGTTTTGTTCACTTTGCCTTGAAAAATCAAGAACCCTTTGGCTGCCAGCTCACTATTGAGTTCCCTGATAACAGAATATGCTTTTGACTGTTTACAACCGCATATTGCCATAATGTCATTCACATCATAAAAAGTGTTATTCTCCATTGTGCTTCATCTCCTTTCTGGCGTCTTCAATCATCTGCATGAGTTCATTATGCTGCTTTACTAATTCCTCATGACGTTTTTTCTCTTGTTCAAGTAAATCATGAAGAAATTCTTCTAAGCTTTTGTCTTCTTCTGTCATATTGCTCCTTTCGCTTGAATTTCGCATTTTACAGTTTTAGAGGATAAATAACACCTTGAAGGGGTTATGTACTCCGTAATTTGAGTTATTTATGCATCTGTGAAAGCTGAAAGCCAACAGGAGCACTAGGTTTCTTGTTGCCTTTGCGGAAAGAAATGCAATCTTTGGGGCAGGTATAAGTTTTACCAATAATTTCTCCTGTGTCTTGCAAGCTGTGAGTTTCTTTCAGTTTCCATTTCCCTTCTGGTAAAGCAATTAATTTATCTAATTTTGTCATGGTTGTGCTGTCAGAAGTATAAATAACTGCCATATCACTGTTTCGCATAAAAATTATATTAGTTTCTTGTTCGTGGACTGGTAAAGCCACACTATCACTCCTTTCATCCGATACCGCCGCCCGGCTGGTAATTATTTGCCTAAAAGTTTTTCGATTGGCATATTTAATGCCTTGGCTATTTTGTGCCCGGTTTCATCAGAGCAGCTACGCCCGTTCTTGATGCCGTTTATTGTTGCTCTTGAAACGTTTGACAATTCTGCAAGTTGCTTTTGATTCAAACCAGAATCAAACATAGCAATAATTAGTTTTCTTGAGTCAACTCTCATATTTTCACCTCTCATTCCACAGTATTTTTACTGTTGAAATCAATTTAACACAGTTATTTACTTGTGTCAATACTTTTTTCACAGCAAAACACTTGTGAGTTGCATAAAAATATGGTATTGTTAATCGCATGGAGGATTAGTGCATATGGAGACTTTTGGGGAGAAATTAAAAACATTAAGAATAATGCATAATTTATCACAAAGAGAACTCGGACAAAGAATGGGAGGAATAAAGCAGCAAACAATTGCACAGTATGAGAAAAAAGAAAAAGCTCCCAAACTAGAGACTGTTCTAAAAATAGCAGATGCATTGGGAATTAATCCTAATGTTTTTTATGATGATTTATCACAGGAAGAACATGAGAATATTTTGGAAACAAAGGCAAAAAGAGCAGATAAGGATAACTTCAACAATGTTATAGAAATTTTGGCAAATATTAACGATGTTTTTTATTGGTACGCCGAAGACGAAGATTTGTATTTTTTTGGAACAAATGAAAAAGTTTTTGCATTAAAACCTAAATCAATACAGGCAATACAAAAGGCAATAGAGGGATTTATTACACCGATTGCGGAACAATTAAAAATTATTGAGCCATTATATGAATTGCTTGTTAGAAGATTTGGAAATATAAAGAATTTTATAGAAGATCTTAAGGAAGATAGCACACTTTTGGGTGAGTTTTGTAAAGAAATGTCAGTATCATTGTGTATGGATGTTGATGATATTGAACAAAGAGTATTGATATATTTACAGATTTATTGTGAAGAAAAAAGGATGTCTGTAAAAGTCATAACTACGCAAGGAGAGGAACTTATTATTAATCCAGAAGTTTAGTGAATCAAGGTAGAATACAAGAAAAACAGATGTGTTCTTTTAGATTTCATCGCTTGCAAATATATCGGAGCATTAAGACTCCGATATAAAAAACGATAGAAAATATAATATACTTAACCGGGAAGCCGGGGGACGTGCCGCACCCGTTCCGAGCCTGTTCGGAGGTGGTGCTATATGAGTACTTATGAAGAATTACAACTCATTGTATCCGTTGCGGTGCTTATTGTTGCAATACTTGATTATACACATAAAAAATAACCGTCCTGCTCCCTGGAAAGAATAGAACGGCTATTTAACAAATAGTTTTAATTCGCCGGGACGGGTAAGTTGCGTTTACCTTCCGGCTTTCCTGTTAAGTATATTATATTCTAAACACTTATATTAGTCAATAATAAAAAGCACTCCATTACCCCTAATGAAGTGCCTGTCAAGTATGAGGGACGCTAGAAGTGACAAAGAAACTTTGATAGCTTCTAGGTGAGCCTGTTTTGAACGTAATATACAATATAAACTGACACATTGTCAATATGCAATATGTTTTTATCTATCCGATACCGCCGCCCGGTCATTAGAATAGGAGTGATAACGATATGTCCGCATATTATGACAAGATAACAAAGAACTGGTATTGTATTTTTTATTTTACAGACTGGAAAGGAACTAAGAAACAGAAGAAAAAGAGAGGGTTCAGCCGGAAAAAAGATGCTTTAGAGTATGAGAGAGAGTTTCTTGATAAATTATCAAGTAGCCCGGATATAGCTTTTTCTGGCATGGTAGAGCTTTATCTGGCTGATAAAAAGATGCATACAAAACTAAAGACGTACAAGACGAAGAAAAGTAGAATTCTCACTTGGATATTGCCATATTTCAACGATAAGGCTATAAATGCAATTACAGCCGCAGACATACGCCAATGGCAAGGGGAACTAAAAGAAGCCGTAGGAGCAACCGGGGAAGTGTTAAGTCCTGCATATATGCAAAATTTAGTTACGGAACTCTCTGGAATATTTAATTTTGCAGTACGTTTTTATAATCTTCCTGCCAATCCCTGCAGGGTTGCCGGGAATCTGGTTGGAAAGAAGGGAAAAAGCCTTGATTTCTGGACAAGAGAAGAATTTGACCGCTTTGTAGATACCTTTGACAAGACAGACCCTTATTATGCGGCATTCATGACACTGTATTATACAGGAATGCGAATAGGAGAGTTGCAGGCTCTTACCATTGCGGATGTAGATTTAAAAGAGGGTATAATACATATATCCAAGACGTATTCAGTAATTGACGGCAAAGAAGTGATAACCGCTCCCAAAACTGAAAAGTCGAATAGAGATGTATTGATACCGCATTTTCTCTGTGAGATATTAAAAGAGCAGGTGCAACGCTACTATAAGGTGCCCCCAAATACTAGGCTTTTTCAAATGTCCCGGCAACCGTACCGGGAACAAATGAAAAAACATTGTAGACTGGCAGGAGTGAAGAAGATAAGGCTTCACGATCTGCGACATTCTCACGCTTCTCTGCTCATTGAGTTGGGATTCTCTGCCCTGCTGGTGTCAGAAAGGTTAGGGCATGAAAGTGTATCCACGACTTTAGACATATATGCTCATTTATTCCCATCGAAGCAAGTGCAAGTAGTAGAGCGTTTGAACAAGCTGTATGACGGGACTTTGTAGTGGTAATATTTTGGTAATAAAAAAGTGTGCAAACAGAATAATGGGCGTACATTATACTAGATAAGGCGTGAAAAAGTGGCTAAAATAAAGGATTATAACAGGAAAAAATAGTAATGTAGTTTCCTGTTATCCGCATGACAAAAGCCTAATGACTACTGATATAGCGGTTATTAGGCTTTTCTAATATTTTTTATTATAGTCTTGCAGCTCCCAGAACACAAATATAGAGTATGTGCTCTCTTTGAGAGTATCTGTTTTGCCTGCGGCAAATTCTATTTAATGTAAAGGACTTTACCTGTTATGAAATCAAGTATATAATACAAAAAAGTACAGTTGGAATTTTGATTTCCTCACAAAATCAGATATACAAAATCAGACAGAAAAAACAGGGAGAAAAATACAATGAAATGGATGATTGCATCAGATATACATGGTTCCGCATTTTACTGTGAGAAGATGCTTAAGGCATTTGAAAGAGAACAGGCAGATAAATTACTTTTGTTAGGGGATATCCTCTATCATGGACCACGAAATGATTTGCCGAAAGGATATGCGCCCAAAAAAGTAATAGAGCTGCTTAACAACATAAAAGAAAAGATTCTCTGTGTTCGTGGAAACTGCGATGCGGAAGTGGACCAGATGGTATTAGAATTCCCGATTATGGCAGACTATGCGATGATCACAGAGGGAGATTTGAATATCTTTGTGACACATGGTCATCATTTTAATGAAAAGAAGCTGCCGCCGATGTTTGAAAAGACACAGGAGGGGTTGATATTATTGCATGGGCATACCCACGTTCCAGTATGCAGAGTACATGAAAGTTATACTTACATGAATCCAGGCTCTGTATCTATTCCAAAGGAAAATTCGGAACACAGTTATATGATACTGGAGAATGGAGCGTTCTGGTGGAAGACATTAGACGGTGAGACATACCTTAATTTTAAAGGAAGTAAGCCGGAAAGAGGGTATTGCAGAGAGGAGTATAGATAGTATATCAGATGTGAGATGACTCCAGCATCTCACAGCAAGAATGCCGGGGCATTCTTGAATCTTGAGATATTAATACAGAACAGGAGGTGTGCTATGAAAAGAACGGATCAATATCTTTATCTTGCGAATGGAAGACTGCATCGGTCGTTATTTGGTGCAATCAATGAAAAAGGAGAAGTTAAGATTGTAAAAGATAATCAGGTGTTAACTAGGATGAATGAGAAGCAAGCGAAAGCGTTAGGGAATATAGCAAGAAAGATTAAAGAATTGGACAATCAAAAATCAATATCTGCTGTATATCTTTATGGAAGTGTTGCCAGAGGGTCTGCACATGGAATGAGTGATTTTTATTGTATTAAACGATAATGATTTAACGCCAGAAGAGTGTAGAAAGTTTCGTATAGAAAATAGCTCGTTTAACGATATAGATATAGATATTCACTTTGAAAATAGGAATATTTTTTTGAAATCAAATAGCACATACCATACAAATATAAAAAAGGAGGGGTTAGAATTATGGACAGCATGACTTATTTAGATTTTGCAGAAAATGATTATAAATATTTTATGCATAGTTATGAATCAGGATATGTAGCCAATAATATGGCTGCGAATGCACAGAATACTGCCGAGAAGTATTTAAAACACCTGATAGACCAATATGACCATGATGAGCAAAGACTTGATTTGCGAACGAGAACTTTACGAACACATAACTTATCTCAGTTGATGAATTATTTATCTAACGAAATGGGTATGGAGATTCCGCTGAGAGTAAAACGTGATATCAATGCTTTAAATAACTATTATTTTAATGCAAGATATCCGGGAGATAATTCCTTTTTTGTAAGTAAGGATGACATAGAAATATGTAAAGAAGGCTTGGATTCTTGCAGAGAATTGGTGTTGAGCGTAGATAAGGAAATGAGGACAAAAAATAAAGAGAAAGAACTAATATCTGAGAATATTCCAATAGTGGAAGACGAGGAATGGGATATCTAATATGAAAAAACAAATTTTATCTATTATTATGGCAGGCTGTCTGCTCTTATCTATGACAGCATGTTCTTCAGACAAGAAAAATACGAAATCAGCATCCGAACAAACAACAGCAGATACTTCTACATCAACTAACTCACCGCAGGAATACAGCAAAACCGATTTCGTCATGAGCACCGTCTTAAGTGAAAAAATATACGGAACAAAAGATGTTACACAAGACATAAAAGAAGAACTCGATAAACTAGAGAAAGAACAGCTTTCCTGGCGAGAAGACAGCAGCATTGTTTCAAAAATTAATGCCGATGCACAAAAAGGCACAAAAACTAAACTGGATTCTGATATGACTTCATGGGTAGAGGATTCTTTAGAACTTGCAAAGCGAAGTAACGGAGCCTTTGATCCGACCATCGGCAGGCTCACAAGACTGTGGAACATAGAAGGGGATAACCCTAAAGTTCCATCAAAACAGGAAATAAAGAATACTTTAAAAGATACTGGGTATACTAAAATACATCTGGAGAAAGTAGAAACCCAGAATACAGATACTACTAAAAAGAACGTAGATAAAGACATAAAAGATAATACAGATAAAAATGGAGATGCAGCCAAAGATACAGACAATAACACGATAAATAGTATCGCCCAGAATACAGGTGATAACATGGTAAACAATGAAGCTAATAATACGCCTGACAATACAGCTCTAAATGAAGAAAGATTAGAGCCGACAGACAAAAAGACCAATACAGATGAAAGTATTTCTTCTATATATATAGAAGACCAATGCACCCTCGACCTCGGAGCAGTAGGCAAAGGAATCGCCTGTGACGTAGCACAGAACTATTTAAAACAACAAAAAGAAGTAAGCGGAGCGGTCATCGCCGTTGGAGGCAGCATCCTCTTATATGGAAGCAAGGTAGACGGAACCAACTGGAATGTCGCTGTACAAAATCCAAGAGGCAAGGATGGAGAAGCAATGGGAGTCCTGTCCCTCTCTGGCACAACCAACGTTTCCACATCAGGAGACTACGAAAAGTACTTCATGCAAAACGGAAAAAGATACCACCACATCCTAGATCCTTCAACCGGTTATCCAGCAGAAAGCAGTCTGATCTCTGTAACAGTAGTAAGCGACAATGGCTTACTCTCCGACGGTCTTTCCACCGCCTGTTTTGTCCTCGGCAAAGAAAAAGGCCAAAAACTTTTAGAAATCTACGGAGCCGAAGGCATTTTCATCGACCAGAATAAAAAAGTTACTGTTACAAAAGGACTCAAAGATAAATTTACAATATTAAACGAAGAATATACTGAGTAGATGAAGGATAGAAAAAATCAAAAGCTTTTCCACAACCATCTGACCTATTCCTCAAATACTTTCCGATAAATCAAAAAGTTTACTCAGCTATTGAGGAAGCACACTAAGAAGCAAGTATAGAAGCTTTTCAGCAAAGCTGTACTGCATAAGCGGTAGTTAATTACTCAACGTGACAAAACAAAGTGCTTCAAAACGGAGCTACAGAAGACAGAAACCTTAGACTTTCTCCTAATAGAAAGTCTAAGGTTTCGTCAGCCTTGTCAACACCCCATTGGAGCTACTCTTCGTCAATCTGCACAAAAACTTTCTTGATATTCCTTTAAAACTTTTTGAAAAAAACACTTGATTTATCCCTAGAATCGTGTATAATAGAAAGCGTTGTGTGACATGATAGCAAAGAAGCGCGAGGTTGCTGTGATGGAAAAATCCATTGCAGGTTTTCCGTGGAGCGAATGTCAAGTTTAGAAACTGGCGACAGGTCACTGTACAATATTTACAATCTACAAATTCAGCGTAGAGACGCAGTGTGGTATCATAGATGATACACACGGAGGAGTGTACAGTCACCGCTTGTCGTACTAGATTAAGTGCGAAAAGGAGGCGACTTTTTTTATGGCAAGTCAAATTATGAGAATCACGTTGAAGGCGTATGATCATCAGTTAATCGATGCATCCGCAAAGAGCATCATCGAAACTGTAAAGAAAACAGGATCTAAGGTGAGCGGTCCAGTACCGATGCCAACTAAGAAAGAGGTAGTTACAATTCTTAGAGCGGTTCACAAATATAAAGATTCCAGAGAGCAGTTCGAGCAGAGAACACACAAGAGATTAATTGATATCATTACACCAACACAGAAGACAGTTGATGCATTATCAAGACTCGAAATGCCAGCAGGTGTTTACATCGACATCAAGATGAAACAGAAATAATTTTACGTCCTATAGCTAGTATGATTATCCAGGCTAGAACGTAAGACATTTTGAGAGGGTAATCCGCTGTAGACTAGAATGATTGCATCAGATGTTTGAAGCAATCCGCTGTAGAAAATTAGGAGGAAGACGAAATGAAGAAGGCTATTTTAGCAACAAAAATCGGTATGACTCAGATCTTCGCAGAAGATGGTGAATTAATTCCGGTTACAGTATTACAGGCTGGACCTTGTGAAGTAACACAGGTTAAAACAGTTGAAAATGACGGTTACAGTGCCGTACAGGTTGGCTTCCAGGATATGAGAGAAAAGTTATCCACAAAGCCAATGAAAGGACATTTCGAAAAAGCAGGAGTATCTGTTAAGAGATTCGTCAGAGAATTTAAATTAGACGATGCAGAGAATTACGAATTAGGTCAGAAAATCACAGTTGATGTTTTTGAAGCTGGTGATAAAGTTGATGCAACTGCTATTTCAAAAGGTAAAGGTTTTCAGGGAGCTATCAAGAGACATGGACAGCATACAGGTCCTAAGACACATGGTTCTAAATACCATCGTCATGCAGGATCAAACGGTATGGCATCTGACCCATCCAAGGTAATGAAAGGCAAGAAGATGCCTGGACAGATGGGACATGTACAGATTACTATCCAGAATCTTGAAGTAGTTAAAATAGATGCAGAAAATAATGTTATTTTAGTAAAAGGATCCGTTCCAGGACCTAAGAAGTCTTTAGTAACATTAAAAGCAGCAGTTAAAGCGTAGGCGCTTAAGGAAGGAGGACTTACAAATGGCATCAGTATCTGTTTATAATATGGAAGGTGCTCAGGTTGGTACAATCGAATTAAGCGATTCTATCTTTGCAGTGCCTGTGAATGAACATTTAGTACATCAGGCTGTTGTAGCACAGCTTGCAAATAAACGCCAGGGTACTCAGAAGGCTAAAACACGTTCTGAAGTAAGAGGCGGCGGAAGAAAACCATGGAGACAGAAAGGAACAGGTCATGCAAGACAGGGATCTATCCGTGCTCCACAGTGGACAGGCGGCGGAGTTGTAT
>ERZ827363.3312-NODE-3312-length-12393-cov-7.914006_pt1 | contig 12393 bp, 6 predicted proteins | sample MGYA00519776_ERZ827363 | MGnify/ENA primary metagenome ERZ827363 (study PRJEB31778, sample SAMEA3449288) | human gut metagenome | biome: human gut; feature: human-associated habitat; material: faeces | place: United Kingdom | collected 2010/2012 ...
TGGAAGCAGTAGCCAATCAGGGAAAGAAAAAATAGAAAAGTTACACATTAAAAAAAGAAGTTATGAGTAAAGTAGTAGAATTATTAAGAGATAAGGCCTGTTATTACCTGGACCACACTTGCGAAACCATTGATAAATCATTGATTCATGTTCCGTCTCCCGATACAATAGATAAAATCTGGATTGATTCGGACCGGAGCATCAGAGTATTGAACAGTCTGCAAACGTTGTTGGGACATGGCCGCCTGGCAAATACCGGTTATGTGTCTATACTTCCTGTCGATCAGGACATCGAACATACTGCCGGAGCATCGTTTGCCCCCAATCCGATCTATTTCGATCCGGAAAATATCGTAAAACTGGCTATTGAAGGAGGCTGTAATGGAGTAGCTTCTACCTTTGGGATTCTTGGATCCGTAGCACGTAAATATGCCCATAAAATACCTTTTATCGTTAAGTTGAATCACAATGAATTACTTTCTTATCCTAACAGTTTCGACCAAGTATTGTTTGGTACCGTTAAAGAAGCCTGGAATATGGGAGCAGTAGCGGTAGGCGCCACTATCTATTTCGGTTCGGAACAGAGTCGCCGTCAGCTCGTGGAGATAGCCGAAGCTTTTGAATATGCTCACGAACTGGGGATGGCAACCATTCTTTGGTGTTACCTGCGCAATAATGATTTCAAGAAAGGTGCTGTCGATTATCATGCTGCCGCCGACCTGACAGGACAGGCCGACCGTTTGGGAGTGACTATCAAAGCTGATATTGTGAAACAGAAACTTCCGACTAATAATGGTGGCTTCAAAGCTATCGGTTTCGGAAAGATCGACGAGCGTATGTATACCGAACTTGCTTCCGAACATCCGATTGACCTTTGCCGCTACCAGGTAGCCAACGGCTATATGGGACGCGTTGGTTTGATTAACTCCGGTGGAGAATCTCACGGTTCTTCCGATTTGCGTGATGCCGTCATTACAGCTGTAGTCAACAAACGTGCAGGAGGTATGGGATTGATTAGCGGACGTAAAGCGTTCCAGAAACCAATGAACGAAGGGGTGGAATTATTGAATACTATTCAGGATGTATATCTTGATTCGTCAATAACGATTGCATAATCAGAGATGAATGGAAATAAATTATTATCTTTGACTATTAGATCGTTAACCATTAAAAATTAAGAGTATGAAATTTTTTATTGACACAGCTAATTTGGAGCAAATTCAGGAGGCTTATGACCTCGGAGTACTTGACGGAGTGACTACCAACCCTTCGCTGATGGCGAAAGAAGGTATCAAAGGAACGCAGAATCAGCGTGAACATTATATCAAGATATGTAAGATTGTCAACGGAGATGTCAGTGCCGAAGTGATAGCAACCGATTATGAAGGAATGATTCGTGAAGGTGAAGAACTTGCCGCGCTCAATCCGCATATTGTAGTAAAAGTCCCCTGTATTGCCGATGGCATTAAAGCGATCAAACATTTCACGGAAAAGGGAATCCGTACTAACTGTACATTAGTCTTTTCAGTAGGACAGGCATTACTGGCAGCTAAAGCCGGAGCTACCTATGTTTCGCCTTTTGTCGGTCGTCTGGACGATATTTGTGAAGATGGAGTAGGGCTTGTGGGAGATATTGTACGTATGTATCGTACCTATGATTACAAGACACAAGTGCTCGCTGCTTCTATCCGCAATACGAAACATATTATCGAATGTGTGGAAGTGGGAGCGGACGTTGCTACTTGTCCGTTGAGTGCTATCAAGGGTTTATTGAATCATCCGTTGACGGATTCGGGATTGAAGAAGTTTCTGGAAGACTATAAAAAAGTCAATGGTTAAGTAAGTAATGAAACTTGCAGTATATTAAAATTTTTAGGCACGGATTATTTGCTCAGGTCTTAGAATTCCGTGCCTAAAGAATATTTGTTTTTTCGGGTAGCTGCTCATTACTCTTTTTTCCGTTCCTGTTTTCTCTTCTCCTTATATTGAGTTGGCGTTTCTCCTGTATATTGTTTGAAAGCCGTACTGAAATAGCGTGAAGTAGTGAAGCCGACCTTCTCGGCAATTTCCGTGAACGACATGTCCGTACTGGTGATTAATGTGATCGCTTTCTCCATCCGGAATTTATTAATGTAATCATTGGCTCCCATATCGGTCAGAGCTTTTAGCTTATTGTAAAGGGAAGCCCGGCTCATACCTATCTCCTTGCAGATAAAAGTGACGTCCAGATTGCTGCTATCCAGATGTTCCTGAATAATTTTATTCAGTTTCAGCAGAAATGTTTCATCTGCCTGGCTGAAAGTGCTCTCTTCCGGCGCAGGGACTAATCCTGTATTCAAATATCTTTTCTTGATAGATTCGCGGTTTTTCAATCGGTTGCGAATGATTTCCATTAGCATTTCTATCTCAAAGGGCTTAGTCAGATAAGCGTCCGCCCCATTCTTGTAGCCACTCAACTGACTTTGTTTATCATCTCTTGCTGTCAGCAGAATGATAGGAATGTGACTGATCGTAATATCTTCCTTTATATTTTTGCAAAGTTCATATCCATTCATTCTCGGCATCATCACGTCACTGACGATAATATCCGGAGCATGATTTCTGGTCAGTTGAAGGGCTTCCACACCATCGGAAGCAATCACTACCCGTTTGAAATATTCTCCCAGTGACTTTTTCAGAAAATCCGTCAAATCCGGATTGTCATCCACCACTAGAATACTGTAAGGACTCGTATCGAACGTATTTTCCTCCGGTAACTGTTCTTTGCTATCATCGTTCATCAATTCGTTCAGATATGCCTTCGGCTGACAGACGATCTCTTCCGATTGTTGTCTCAAGGGTAGTTCAAAGAAGAATGTTGCACCAGCTTCCTGATTATCCCGTGCACCGATGGAGCCTCCGTGTAGTTCTACCAGAATCCTGGAATAAGATAATCCGATACCTGTGCCGCTTTGCTCTCCTGTACCTTGATAGAAACGGGTGAAGAGTTTTTGTGTATTTACTTGTTTCAATCCGTTTCCCCGGTCAATGATGGAGATACGTACGCTATTTTTCTCGGAAAGCAACTCCGATGTAATTGTTATTTCTGCATCTTGTGGACTGTGTTTCAAGGCATTGATAAGCAGATTGCTTAGAATAATCTCACACTTATCTTTATCGAAACTTACAGTATTGACCTGTGGGTCAAGCTGATAGCGGATACGGACGTTTTTAGCTTCACCTTCGCTGACGAAATCTTGGGATACATGTTCAATCCATTGATTGAGAGCATACGGCTGTATCTGCAATTTACTTTCCCCAACCTCCATTTTGCGTACATCGAGTACCATATTAATAAGGTTTTTCATTCGCTGTGACTGGCGATAGATTGCTTTTATAGGTAAATATTGTGTATCTTCGGTAGAAAGCGATTTCAGTATCCGGCTAAGCGGTGCGTGTATGAGCGTTAAAGGTGTGCGCAGCTCATGACTGATATTAATAAGGAAACGTACTTTTTCTTCATATACCTGTTGTTCATGTTCCTTCATTGCCCATTTCAGTTTTTCTTCCTTACGCTTTAGAGTTCTTCGGAAAGTTTCAATAATAGCGGCAGCAGTAAGAACGGTACAGCTAAGAATAAACCACCATGTCCGATACCAGGGAGGGAGAATGGTTAGTTCCAGTACTTCCTGACTGGGAATCCAACTGCCATCTTTAGCTGTACATGAAGCCATAATCTTATAACTTCCCGGAGGAAGTGAACGTATAGCCAGTTCGGGATTGTACGATTCGATTTGCTGGTCATTCAGCCCTTCTATCTGGTATCTGTACACTTTCTGTCGGAAAATGTCCTTCTCTTTCGACATGATCCGGATAGTGATATTACTGTTCCAGGGAGCGGAGATCCCTGTTGGTCGATTGGTTAATTCGTTATTCACGGATTCTCCATTGATGATGACATCGGATAATTGGAGTTGGGGAAGTTCAGAAGTTGTTAATGGTATTTTGCAGTTAATGTGCAGTAAACCTTTTACTCCACCCATATAGACGTCTCCCTGCATACTTAACAGGCGGGGTTTGGAAAGATATTCGTTCTGGATTACGCCGTCTGATTCGCCGAATAGAACGAACTTTTTTTCTTTGATAAGCCAAGCGAAAAGCATGCTGTCAGCTCCTATCCATACTTTTCCTTGCTGGTCGCATACGATCAAAGTGATTTCACTAAATAGAGAGGTCGGGATCGGAGTCTGTATTTTGGTGGCGGGATTGTAGTGTACCAATCCGTAATTGTTCCCAATCCAGAAGTTTCCCTCTTCGTCTCTTGAAACGGAGTTGATGGTCGTGTCTTTCCAGCATCTGTATAGGGCTTTCAGCCGGTTTGTATGGTTGTCCAGTTCATATATGTGCTTCGTATCATTTAGATAAGTGGTGTTCCTATAATTGCCGATTGGCAGGAGAGCACCGATAATATCTTGTTCTTCCTGTTCTATAGCCGTACTGAAAGTACGTGTATTCAAATCATATATATAGATATGTTCTCCAAGGAACAGAATGCTGTGATGAGTGTTCCGGAGTAGATTTACAGCCTTGCCTCGATTGCATAAGAGTGCTGTTGTTTCAGCGTCGACAATGGTGAAAGGTTGTTTTTCTCCAGTTGCCGGATTGAAAATAAATACTCCTTGTGAGAAAATAGAAATTAATAATTTACCGGGAGTAAACTGACAGATAGAGGCAACTTTGTCTTCCCAGGTTGAGGGATAATGAGTAAATTTCTCTGTGAGCGGATTAAAGTTGTTGATACCTCCTCCGTCCGTGCCTACCCAGATTTGATCTTGAGATTCCTGGAAAAGACTTAGAACGGTATTGTTGCTAAGTCCCCGGTCGTTGCCGGGTGGTACGTCTGTATATGTTTTCATGGAAACTTCCCGGATGCTGATTAGTCCGTTGCGGATGCTGCCTGCCCATATATTGTTGTTGTAGTCGTTGTATAGGCATAAGATAGAGTTGGCGGGAAGTGAATAGTTGTCACTTCCGGGCACATGTTCCAGCAGAGAAAAATGTCCGGTTTCCGGGTCGAGAATATTAATGCCTCCTCCGTCTGTTCCAATCCAGATTTCTCCTTCCCGTTCGGCGAGACTTAGTACAACATTGTTACTTAGAGAAGAGTTGTGGGTAGTATATGTAGCCAGTAGTTTACCGTCGTGTGTCAGGCAGTTCAGCCCTCCGTTGTAAGGGGCTACCCAGATTCTTTTTTGTGAGTCTATGAGTACGTTCATTATTTCCTTTCCGCAATCGAAAGGAGGACGGCGGCATTTTCCGGTATTCAGGTCGAGCAGGAGTAGTCCTTGCCAGCGACTACAACAAAGTAATGTTCGTTTATCCCATAGACTTAGCAGAGTCACATTATAATTGGGCTCTAGGTCAAACGTTTGCAGGAGGCGGAAAGTGGCATCCTGATAATTATAGAAAAAGATTTTATTTTTCGAACCGAATAATACTCCATCATCAGTCAGGCAGACGGAATAGGCGATGATATTATTTCCTGTTTCATCAGTCGGTATAAGAAAGTCATCGCTTTGCCGCTGATAACGTGCCACTCCCTTATCTGTCAGAATCCATATATTGTTTTGTACATCTTCTATCAGCTGGTAGATTAAATTGTGAGGAATGGAATGAGGGTTGTTTGACTGATGGACATACTTTTTAAGTTCATGTCCGTCATATCGTCCCAGTCCGGAGCGGGTTCCAATCCATACAAAACCTTGTTCATCCGTTAAGATGCATCGTACGGTAGAAGGCAGTCCGTCTTTTAGTGAGATTTGCTTATAGTAATAATGACCGGCTTGAAGAGGGGAGATGCCGATAAACAGTGTGATAAATGCGATGCATAGTAGTAAAAAGGTCTTTCTTCTCATGAGATTAGGTCAGTTAAACTAAAACAAAGATAATACATTCGGATGAATGTTTGTTGAAAAGCAAACTTATTTTGTATTCCTTCAGGTAAAAGAGTTATATATAGTTGCTTTTTTCTATTTAATTTTGTATCTTTAAAGCTTTCCGTCCTTCTAAAGATAAGTTGTCCCCTTGTAATGGGATAATAGTCATCTTATAGGGTGCTATTTATCACTTTACAAAATGATTATTGTCACCTTATAAGGGGATGACTACTCGACTGCATAAACTATTATAAATTTCTGTACTGAAAATCTTTAATCTCTGCACTGAAAATCCTTGAATACAATGAGAATTGCTAATTCTTCATCTTATATTCATAGGGAGCCATTCCAACAACTTTTTTAAATAACCGGCTTATTGGAAGTAAAGGCCTGTACACAGCAGATTAGGTAAAGTAGCCGGTTTTTATCAGCGGGAAGATAGTATTATTTAGCTAGATTCTCTATCTTTGCTCGAAAATATACGACTATGATTACCGAAGAACTACAGAAACTTTATCAGTCATATACGGGCGTTCCCGCTGAAAACATAACAGAATTACCGTCTTCCGGTTCCAACCGCCGTTATTTTCGGCTGACGGGTATAGAAACATTGATTGGAGTTTACGGAGCTTCTATCGATGAGAATGAAGCATTTCTTTATATGGCAGGACACTTCCACAAATGTGGACTGCCTGTTCCCGAAGTGCGCATCGTTTCGGAAGATAAGACCTATTATTTGCAGGAGGATTTGGGCGATACTCTGTTGTTCCATGCCATAGAGAAAGGACGTGCTACCAGCGTCTTTTCAGAAGAGGAAAAAGAGTTGCTTCGCAAAACGATTCGTTTGCTTCCTGCCATTCAGTTTGCCGGGGCCGATGGATTTGATTTTTCCCGTTGTTATCCTCAACCGGAGTTCAATCAACGTTCCATTAAACGTCTTTCCTCGGGTGAGATTGCAATGGGAGGTATGTATGGATTGAATACTTTCAGACCGGAGAATATCAAATATAACCGGACGTTGCCCAAGGTGATGTTTACCGGCTTCCAGCTTTTCAATGAAGAAGTGGAGGTTGGAAAGGAGTATGGTGGACGTGTTTTGCTGCGTGAGTCGCTGAATAAAGCCAGAGAGGTGAAACTTGATTATAAACAGAATGTCTTCACTGTATTGTTTGCATCGGATAATTACGTCTTGCCTGAGAAAACCCAGTATCTGTATAAACTGGAGGGATTTAATGAGGACTGGATGGCAGGTGCGGCTGATATGCACCGCGTTACTTATACGAATTTGGCACCCGGTACTTATACGCTGAAAGTGAAGGCAATCAATAGTGATGGATTTGCCGGAACAGAAGAGTCAAGCCTTAAAATAGTAATCCTACCGCCTTTCTGGATGACCCCCTGGGCGTATGTTCTGTATGCTATGCTATTGATAGGCACATTGCTGCTGGCTCGCAATGCTGTGCTGCGCCGTGAACGCAATAAGTTTAGGATACAACAGATGGAACGTGAAGCGGAGCGGAATGAAGAAGTCAATCAGATGAAATTCCGTTTCTTTACCAATGTGAGCCATGAACTGCGTACACCGCTGACGTTGATCATTTCTCCGTTGGAAGGAATGATGAAAGAAACCCATGATGAACGGAAGCAGGAGCAATTGAAACTGATGCATCGTAATGCATTGCGGTTACTGAATCTTGTGAACCAATTACTTGATTTCCGTAAAAATGAGGTGGCAGGGTTGCATTTGAATCTTTCGGAGGGGGAGGTTGTATCGTATGTTCACTCTATATGCAACTCATTCCTGATGCTTTCGGAAAAGAAAAACGTGCATCTCACTTTTTTCTCGGCAATCGAATCGCTGAATATGTCGTTCGATGAGGATAAAATAGGTAAGATAGTGATGAATCTGCTCTCTAATGCGTTTAAGTTTACTCCGGATGGAGGGCGGGTGGATGTTTCTCTTGAACTGATAAAAGGAACTACAGAAACATTGGAAATCAAAGTATCCGATACGGGGGTAGGTATCAGCGACCTTGATAAAGAACGTATATTCGAACGTTTCTATCAATCGGAGCGTATAGGTGATAGTAACCCCAGTACGGGGAGTGGTATCGGTTTGAGCCTGGTACGTGATTACGTTACGCTGCATGGCGGTGTGGTGCGCGTGTTCGACAATGTGGGTACGGGCAGTGTATTTGTGGTAGATATTCCGGTGAAACATTCGGTGGTGAACGTAGCGACTCCACTCTCGGAAGAAGCTGCAGAAGAGGATGCGGTGGCACTTGCTTCAGTGGAAGAATTGAATGAGGAAGAACGGAAGAAGCCACTTGCACTGATTGTGGATGATAATGAAGATTTTGTTTCTTTCATGCGTTATACGTTGAGTCTGTATTTCCGTATAGAATCTGCCGGAAACGGAAAGATAGCCTGGCAGATGATACCGGAACTGATGCCGGATATCATCGTTTGTGATGTGATGATGCCTGAAATGGACGGGAACGAACTGTGCCGTTGGGTGAAAGCTGACAAACGTACAAGTAATATTCCTTTTGTATTGCTTACGGCCAAGCAATCTGTAGAGAATAAGGTGGAAGGTCTGACGATTGGTGCGGATGACTATGTGACGAAACCTTTCAATATGGAGGTACTGATTTTGCGCATGCGTAAACTGATAGATTTGAGCAGCAAAAATAAACTTCGCACCCGTATTGATCCCGAACCGAGTGAAATCGTTATCACTTCGATGGACGAAAAGCTGATTGAGAATGCGATAAAGTATGTGGAGACGCATATTGCCCGTCCCGATTTATCTGTGGAAGAATTGAGCCATGAACTGGGCATGAGCCGGGTGCATCTCTATAAAAAGCTGTTGCAGATTACCGGTAAAACTCCGATAGAATTTATTCGTATTATCCGACTGAAACGTGCGGCACAACTTCTGCGCGAGAGCCAGCAGAATGTGTCGGAGGTTGCCTATCAGGTGGGCTTCAATAACCCCAAATATTTCAGTAAGTATTTCAAGGATGAATTCGGTGTTTTACCCTCTGTATATCAGGAAAAGGAGGGTAAATAACAAAAAGTACCCATTGTTGAAACATCTGATATTTCTATAAATCAAATAAGCCCTTTCCTTTCAACATCGGGAGGGCTTGTTTACTGTATGATTTCCTACTTTTACACTCGGAGAAAATAACTTTAAAAACAAAGATATGAAATTGAAAAACACTTCAGTTTGTTTGCTCGCAGGATGGATGCTGATGGCATGCTCCGGAGGCGGGTATGAGAAGACGAGTAACGGCATTATTGTAAATGTCGAACAACAGCAACCGACGGATGTGCGAAAGGTGAAGGTTGAAGTAATGGGAGAGAAGTTGATTCATGTGTCAGCCACTCCCGAAAAAAACTTTTCAAAGGCGGAAAGCCTGATTATAGTTCCCCAAAAAGATAAGACGGACTTCAGCGTGGAAGAAAGTGGAGATGCCGTTTCGGTAAAAACCTCAGAGGTGTGCGCCATTGTATCCAAAGCTACGGGTGAAGTACGCTTTACCGATGCTTCCGGTAACCTGATTTTGGCGGAAGATGAGAAAGGCAGGAGTTTCCAGCCTATCGAAGTGCAGGGAACAAAGGCGTATACGGTACGTCAGGTATTCCAGTCACCCGATGATGAGGCATTCTACGGACTGGGACAACACCAGGCTGATGAATTCAACTATAAAGGTAAGAACGAGGAACTTTTCCAGTATAATACAAAGGTTTCCGTACCTTTTATCGTTTCCAATAAGAATTACGGTATTCTGTGGGATAGTTATTCGCTTTGCCGTTTCGGCGATCCACGTGATTATGCACAGTTAAGCACAGTTTTCAAACTCTATGATAAGGAGGGTAAGGAAGGTGCTTTGACAGGAACATACGTACCCTCTCAGAAATCAACAGCGGAGACACTGGTACGCCGGGAAGATTCTGTTTATTTTGAACATCTGAAATCGGAAGATTTGTCGAAAGTCGTGAACTTACCAGAAGGATTTCCTTTCATGGGTTCGCAGGTGACGTATGAAGGAGAAATTGAGCCGATGGAGAGTGGTAGGTTCCGTTTTATCCTCTATTATGCAGGATATATGAAGGTATACATTGATGGTGAACTGGTGGTTCCCGAACGTTGGCGTACGGCTTGGAATCCGAACAGTTATAAGTTTGCCGTAGATTTGAAAGCCGGTAAACGTGTTCCATTGAAAATTGAATGGATTCCTGATGGATATGTATCCTATTGCGGTTTGCGTGCATTGTCTCCTGTATCTGCTGAAGAACAGAACAAACAGTCGTGGTGGGGAGAAATGCAGAATGAAATCGATTATTATTTTGTTTATGGCGAGGATATGGACGAGGTAATCAGTGGATACCGTGCTCTGACCGGAAAATCACAAATCATGCCGAAGTGGGCGATGGGATACTGGCAGAGCCGCGAACGTTATAAGACGCAGGAAATACTGGATGCTTTGAAGGAATTCCGTAAACGTCAGATTCCCATTGATAATATTGTGCTCGACTGGAGCTACTGGCCGGAAAATGCCTGGGGTAGTCATGAGTTCGACAAAGCTCGTTTCCCTGATCCGAAAGGAATGGTAGATTCTATTCATGCCCTGAATGCCAAGATGATGATTTCCGTTTGGCCGAAATTCTATATGACTACGGAACATTATAAAGAGTTTGATGAAAACGGCTGGATGTATCAGCAGGCCGTTAAAGACAGCATTCGTGACTGGATTGGTCCCGGCTACATCGGTTCTTTCTATGATGCTTATGCTGAGGGTGCACGGAAGCTGTTCTGGAAACAGATGGAAGATCATCTTTATCCCCTCGGAATTGATGCCTGGTGGATGGATGCCAGTGAACCGAATGTACGCGACTGTACGGATTTGGCTTACCGGAAAGCTTTGTGTGGTCCGACTGCTCTCGGTCCGTCCGACCAATATTTCAATGCGTATGCGTTGATGAATGCTGAGGCTATTTATGACGGACAACGTGCCGTAGACAATGACAAACGTGTATTCTTGCTGACTCGTTCGGGATTTGCCGGATTGCAACGTTATTCTACCGCAACATGGAGTGGCGATATCGCTACCCGTTGGGAAGATATGAAGGCGCAGATTTCTGCCGGACTGAATTTTGCAGTCAGCGGTATTCCTTACTGGACGATGGACATTGGCGGATTCTGCGTAGAAAAACGCTATGAAGACGGACAAAAGGAATTCAATAAGACCGGAAAAGAGAATGCGGACTATAAGGAATGGCGTGAATTGAATACACGTTGGTATCAGTTTGGCGCATTCTGCCCGTTGTTCCGTGCACATGGACAGTATCCGTTCCGTGAGGTGTGGAATATAGCTCCCGAAGGACATCCGGCTTATAGTTCTATAGTGTATTATACGAAGTTGCGCTATACGATGATGCCTTATATTTATTCATTGGCCGGGATGACTTATTTTGATGATTATACGATTATGCGTCCGCTGGTAATGGACTTTACGGCAGATACAAAGGTGAATAATATCAGTGACCAGTTTATGTTCGGTCCGGCGTTGATGGCGGCTCCGGTGTATGAGTATGGTGCACGCACTCGGGAGGTCTATTTCCCGGCAACTTGCGGTTGGTATGATTTCTATACCGGTAGGTACATGGCCGGTGGGCAACAGTTGAAAGTGGACGCTCCCTATGAACGCATGCCGCTCTATGTACGCGAAGGGGCTATTGTGCCTTACGGACCGGAAATGCAGTATAGTGATGAGAAGCCTGCGGAAGAAATCACACTATATGTATATGCGGGTAAAGATGGTGAGTTCACTTTGTACGAGGATGAAGGTGTGAATTACAACTACGAAAAAGGACAGTATGCCACCATCCCGTTTACTTACAATGATGCGGAAGGCACTCTGACTATTGGTGACCGTGCAGGAGAATTTCCCGGTATGCTGAAAGAACGTACATTCAACGTTGTAAAGGTAAGTAAGGATAATCCGCAACCTTTTGACGCGAAGGCTAAGGGAGTGACGGTGAAGTATGATGGGAAGCGGCAGAGTGTGTCAATATCATGAAACAACTATTAATAATACCAATATCCTGTTTGCTCCTCTTCTTAGTATTGGGAGGTTGCACCTCCGCTGAACGGGTTGCTGATAACCGTCGACAGGACTTCACCGCTGACTGGACTTTCCATCTGGGAGATGACTCTGCGGCATCCCGTCCCGATTATGACGACACGGCATGGCGGATCCTCCATCTTCCACATGACTGGGCTATCGAGGGAGAGTTCAGTAAGGATAATCCTTCCGGAACAGGAGGAGGGGCATTACCCGGTGGTATCGGTTGGTATCGCAAAACGTTTGCTGCTGACAAAGCGGATGAAGGCAAGCGCCTGTATATTGATTTTGACGGTGTCTATATGAATTCGGAAGTCTTTATTAATGGTCATTCCCTTGGTGTA
>ERZ827363.3325-NODE-3325-length-12359-cov-7.573066_pt1 | contig 12359 bp, 7 predicted proteins | sample MGYA00519776_ERZ827363 | MGnify/ENA primary metagenome ERZ827363 (study PRJEB31778, sample SAMEA3449288) | human gut metagenome | biome: human gut; feature: human-associated habitat; material: faeces | place: United Kingdom | collected 2010/2012 ...
AGCTCGGCCTGGTCAAGGTCGTGCTGGTACTGGCCAACGCCGATGGACTGGGGCGGGATCTTGACGAGCTCTGCCAGCGGGTCTTGCAGGCGGCGGCCCAGGCTCATGGCGCCACGCACGGTGACGTCCAAGTCGGGATACTCCTGGCTGGCGAGTTCGGAAGCCGAGTACACCGACGCGCCGGCTTCGTTAACGATGGTGTAGCGAAGGCTGGGCGCCTGCTCGGCGATGAACTCCGAAACGACTTCCTCGGTCTCGCGGCTGGCGGTGCCGTTGCCGATGACGATGGTGTTGACGCCGTCCTTCTTGACGAGGCGGGCGAGCTCGCGCTTGGTGCCGGCGACGTCGTGGCGCGGCTTGGTGGGGTAGACCACGCCGTGGTCGAGCAGCTTGCCGGTCTCGTCCATGACGGCGACCTTGCAGCCGGTGCGGTAGCCCGGATCGAGCGCGAGCACGCGGGCGCCACGGACGGGGCGTGCCGAGAGCAGGCCCTCGAGATTCTTGGCAAAGACGTTGATAGCCTCGGTCTGCGCACGGACGGTGAGTTTGGCGCGGGCCTCGCGCTCCAGCGAGGGGGCCATGAGGCGCTTGTAGCCGTCGGCGATGGCGGCGTCAAAGACGGGCGCGAAGACGCCTTGGCGTCGGGGCCAACGGCTGCCGAGGCGTGCCGTGGCAGCGGCGCCGTCGACGTTCACGCGCACGCGGAGCTTGCCCTCGCGCTCACCGCGGTCGATAGCCAACACACGGTGGTTGGGTATACGGCGCAGCGGCTCGTCAAAGTTGTAGTAGGGCTCGTAGGGAGTCTTCTCCGTGGGATCGGTAGCCTCGACAATGATATCGGCGGTGTTTTGCGTAAAGGCGCGCAGGTCGGCGACGTTCTCGGGGTCTTCGGCCACCGTCTCGGCAACGATGTCGGCGGCGCCGGCAAGTGCCTTCTCGGGTGTGTCGAAGCCGGCCTCCTCGTTGACGTATGCCGCGGCGGTGTCGAGCGCGCTGCCCTTGGCCGAGGCCTGCATGATGATCATGTTGGCAAGCGGCTCCAGGCCTGCCTCGCGGGCCTTCTGTGCGCGGGTCATGCGCTTTTTGCGGTAGGGCTTGTAGAGGTCCTCGACACGCTGGAGCTGCGTGGCCTCGCGAATCTGCTGCTCGAGTTCGGGCGTGAGTTTGCCCTGGGCATCGATGAGCAGGATGACGTCCTCTTTGCGCTGCTCAAGATTGCGCAGGTAAGACAGGCGCTCGTCGAGTGCGCGCAGGGCGACGTCGTCCATGCCGCCCGTTGCTTCCTTGCGGTAGCGCGAGATAAAGGGGATGGTGTTGCCCTCGTCGATGAGTTTGGCGGCCGCCTCGATGTTGGCGGCCTTAAGGTTGAGCTCGCGGGCGAGCTGGGCGATAAGATCCATGGGACTCCTTGCGTTTAAGGTGCGTTTGCAACACAGGGCTACCAAGGATACCACCCGTCCCAAAAGGCTGTTTTGGGGCCGCGCCACGAAAACGGCCTATCTACTACGTTTTACCCGTAGGGGCTGACCATACCTGGGTTTTCCGAAAATCGGCAAGCCGTTTACCTGCGGTTTTTATTTCGCGAAATTCGGCATGGTTGAGGGTGGTCGGCTAAACGTAGTAGATAGGCCCATTTCGTGGCGCACGAACCAAGCTGAGGCGCAAAATGGCCCCTGCCCCAGAAAAATCGTCGGCAAGGTAGCAAAATGCCCCACGGGCAGGAGGCTGCTCGCGGGGCAAAGAAGAGGGGCTTATTGGTGGCGGACCGAAGGGTTCGGCATGGGGCTTCTGCCGCGGTCGCTCTTAAGGCATTACAGCTCGACGAGCTGGCCGGTCTCGGCGGCCTCCTTGATGGCGTTGAGAAGCGTGAGCGTCTTGACGTTATCGGCGGGGGTCACGACGGGCTCGACCTCGCGGCGGACAACCTTCACAAAGTGCTTGAGCTGCATCTTGTGCGGCAGTGCCGGGTCGACGGCCGGAATCTCCATTTGCAGCGGCTTGTGCCAGTTGGAGGCGCCGTCGTAGGAGAACTGGTGCAGGCGGGGCAGCGACAGGGCGCCCTTAGTGCCGCCGATAAAGTAGGCGTCGGCGTCGAAGGGGCGGTACTGCGGATCCTCGCGAGCGGTTGCCTCCCAGTTCCAGGGGCTGGCGGTGGCGTCGGAGATGGTCATGCTTGCGAGCGCGCCATCGGCAAAACGGACGTTGACCACGGCGGAGTCCTCGGTCTCAAAACCGCGGGCGGCGCTGGACTGCATACCCTGGACGGCAACGGGCTCGCCCAGCAGGTAGCGGAGCAGGTCGACGTCGTGCACCAGGTTGACCAGGATCGGGCCGGCACCCTTCTTGCGGCGCCACTCGACATCGAAATACTCGTCATTCTTATAGATCATGTAGTGGAAGCTCGACACGGTGAGCTTGCCCAGCTCGCCGGACTCGATGATCTCCTTGGCCTTGTTGACGAAGGGGCTGTGGCGACGGTGCTGGCCCACGAGCACGGGCACGCCGGCGGTCTCGGCCTCGGCGGCGAAGGCCTGAGCATCCTCAAGGTCGTTGGAGATCGGCTTTTCGACCAGCGGCACGATGTTGCGCTTCACAGCCTCGCGAGCAACGCCCAAGTGCAGGTCGTTGGGGGTGGCGATAATGACGGCCTCGGGCTTGACCTCGTCCATCATCTGGGCGGGATCGGTGTAAAACGGCACGCCGGCGGCCTCGGCCGTGGCGCGGGCGCCCTCAAAGGCGTCGGCGATGGCGACGAGCTCGGCCTCGGGCTCCTCGGTGACAAAGCGGATGTGGTTGCGGCCCATGGCGCCGGCGCCGATAACGGCAATGCGGACGGGGTTGAGCGCAGACATTTCGACTCCTTAATACTGGTGACCGGTGGAATGCGACAAAGGGACTGTCCCTTTGTCGCATCGGTAAAACTAGGCGGACTTCTTCTTGCTGTCGGAGACCATCATGTAGACGGTGAGCACGACGGCGATGGCGGCGATCACAATGGCGCCGTAGAAGGACTGCTGGTAGGCGGCGCTGCCGGCCTCGGCGTGATACAGCACGGCGGTGATGGGCTGGCTGATCCAGGTGGAAGCGGCGTAGCCCAAAAACATGATGCCGTAGTTGACGCCGATGTTGCTGGTGCCAAAGGCGCCACCGGTGAGCGGCGGGTAGATGACGAGCAGGGCGCCAAAGCTAAAGCCAAGCAGGGCGAGTGCGACAAAGAACATGCTCTGCGTAAAGCTCATCGACATGATGACGAGCGCGACGATGGTGACGACAAGGCTGATGAGCAGCGACTTGTAGGCACCGAGCTTGTCGATGATCTGACCAAAGGACAGACGGCCGACCAGGTTGGCGCAGGTGTTGACGGAGACGACCACACCGCCGAGGGCGACGGCTGCGGCGCTCGTGGGATCGGCGAAGAGCTGGACGGCGGCGATGGAGGCAACCTTGCCCACGAGCAGGGTGCCCGCGGTGGCGGCAAAGGCGAAGGTGATGATGAGGACCCAGAAGCGCGGGGTCTTGACCATCTCGCCTGGGGTGAGGTCACCGAAGGTGCCGGCGTGCGCGCCGCCCTTTGGGGCCTCGAAGCCCTCGGGCAGCCAACCGGCCTCGGGGGCCTTCAGGAACAGGGCGGAGGCGGCAATCGTCACAAAGAAGATGACACCGAGCGCCTTAAGGGCGCCAAAGATGCCCAGGCTCGGGATGAGCAGCGAGGCGAGCACCGGGGACAGCACGGCGGGGCCGGCGGTCGAAGCGGCCAGGGTGATGCCAGAGGCGAGACCCTTCTTGTCGATGAACCACTTTTGGCCGGTGGTGAGCGCCGGGTTGTAGCCCAGGCCGTTGCCGATGGCGGCGACGAGCGAGAACCACAGGTAGAACTGCCACGGTTCGGTGACGGTGCCGGACATGAACCAGCCCAGGCCGTAGCACACGGCGGCGGCGATCACGACGTTGCGCGGGCCGATCTTATCGGAGATGCGGCCGGCGAAGATGCCCGTCACGGCCATGATGGTCTGAAAGACCGGGAAAGCCCAGGTAAGGGCGTTGGACCACTCGGGGTAGACGGCGAGCAGGTTCTTGCTCACGACGGAATACAGCGCGATGGAGCTGATAAAGAACATGGTGACGCACGCGGCGGAAAGCACGACGGCGCGACCCTTGTTGGAGTTGGTGGAAGCCATTGGACTCTTTCTAATCGATACGGGGGAGGAGCGGGCGTGTCCGCGGGGCCTCCCTGTCAGGTTGGTTTACTGGTCAGTCGGCTTGGCGACGCCGGACTCATCGGACCAGAGCTCGACACCCTTGTTCTTAAGGTAGTTGTCGGCAAAGGCTCGGCGGCCGCCGGGCTTGGCGGTGAGGTCGCCCATCATATTGGAGAAACCGCCATCGACCTTGATGGCGTCGCCGGTGGTAAAGTCCGAGCGCTTGGACGCCAGGAACATGACGGCGTTGGCGATATCGCTGACCTCGCCGATGCGACGCGTGGCGATCAGACGGCTGCGGCTCTTCTCGACCTCGGGGTCGGCGTAAAAGCTTGCCGACATGGGGGTTTTGACAAAGCAGGGCTCGACGCAGTTGGAGCGGACGCCGTAGGGGCCCCACTCGGCGGCGAGCATCTTGGACATCATGTTGACGCCGGCCTTGGTGGAGCTGTACACGCCCGAGAACGTCTCGGGGGAGTGGCTGGCGACGGTCGAGATGTGCACCAGGCGACCCTGACCGGCCTTGATCATCTCGCGACCAAAGCGCTGCGAGGTGATGAAGTAACCGGTGAGATTGACGTTGATGACCTCGTTCCAGTCACTCAGCGGCAGGTCTTCCATGGCGGCGAAGCGCAGGATGCCGGCGGTGTTGACGAGAACGTCGACGCGGCCGAAGTCGGCGATGGTGGCGTCGACGGCAGCCTGAACCTCGGCCTCGTCGGTGGCGTTCATCTTGTAGCCCTCGGCGTGGATGCCAAACTCGGCGGCGAGGTCGGCGGCTGCGGCCTTGACCTTTTCCTCGTCCAGATCGAGCAGGACGACGTTGGCGCCGTTGCGGGCGAACTCGCGGCAAATCTCGACGCCCATACCGCCGAGTGCGCCGGTCACGGCGCAGACATCGCCCTCGAGCTTAAGCCAGTTGCTCATAGGAACTTCCCTTCTTGTGCCTCCCGGTGGGTCGCTCCCATTAACCGACCCACGTGGTTTTCGCTGGTTATCGTATGCTTTGCATTTGCGCAGATGAATTGCATATTTGTTAGAATGGCGTTAACCGTAGGTTTACACTGTGCGATGCAGTTTATGCTCAACTGAGCGCGTGACCTGCGAAAACAACCCCCTGTGGCGCCATGTGGCCACGGGCGCGAAAACGGGAGATTGACGTGTACGATCGACGACTCGAGGCCATATCGGCCGCCGCGGAGCTGGGAAGCTTCTCACGGGCGGCGGCAAAATTGCGCGTGTCGACCCCGGCCCTCGTCAAGCAGGTGTCGGGATTTGAGGCCGAGTTTGGTATCACGTTGTTCGAGCGCTCGCACTCGGGCGTCAAGGTGACGCCGGCCGGCGCACTGCTGGTGGACGACGCGCGCTCGATCATGCGGCAGTCCGAGGACGCGCTACGCCGTGCCCGACGCGCGGCGGGCGATGGCGGGGCCGTGCGTTTGGGCGTGTCGATGATGTGCCCGGGGCGTCAAACGCTGTCGATGTGGTCGGGCATCCACGATCTGGAACCGTCGTTGCGATTTGAGATCGTGCCGGTGAGCGACCTCTATGACGAGCGCGAATCCGTCATGCGCAGCTTGGGCCGCGAGGTCGATGTGGTGCAGTCGAGTTTTTCTACCCCACGCTGGGGTGATGCCTGCCAAAAGCTCCGCATTGTCAACGTGCCGTTTTATATCGACCTGCCGCGTACGAGCCCGCTGGCGCGCAAGACGCGCATCACGGTTGCCGACTTAGAGGGCATGCGCCTGCGCGTGCTCCGCCACGGCAACGACGCTATGGACAGCCTGCGTATCGATCTGTTGGCAGACGGCGGCGTGGACGTGATCGATGTGGACAGCTTCGACTTTGCGCTCTTTAACGAGGCGGAGGAAAAGGGCGACGCGGTGCTCACCTGCGGAGCGTGGTCGGGGGTGCACCCAGCCTTTGTGGGCGTGCCGTTCCTGTGCGGCCGTGAGGTGCCGGTCTTTTTGCACTATCCGCTCGAGCCCACCCTCCAAGTCCAAAAATTCGTCAACGCCATGGCCCAACTTCTCAAATAGCTATCGTGTCGATGATTCTTTAATTCCCGTCCTAGAAAAATCATCTGGTAGAGTTGACCTCACGTGAATTTCAGCACGCTGCGTACTACCTGTGCTTTTGTCATTTGGGGAGTGAACTTGTGAATACTTCTGTCGCCAAGAAAGCCAGCCGGGCGGTGCGGCTGCTCATGATGGTGCTCACGGCAGTTCTCATCTTTTTCTTCATCAATGTTATGCTGCTCGTCTCCGATATCCAGGGCACGGCACGCGTGGTCAACTATGCCGGTCTGGTACGCGGTACCACGCAGCGAATCGTTAAGCTCGAGGACGCGGGCCAGCCTCAAGATGACCTGCTCAAAGCCGTGGATTCATACATCAACGGTTTGCGTTACGGAAGTGACGACCTCAACCTCGTCCGCTTCGACGACGACGAGTACCAGGCAAAGATGACCGAGCTTGCAAATTATTTTGATGAGCTTTGCGCCGAGATCAGCCGCGTGCGCGAAGTCGGCTACGAGAACACCGATATCATCGCGATGAGCGAGGAGTTCTTTGGTATTTGTGACGATGCTACGCGACTCGCAGAGGACTACTCTCAGGAGAAGGCGTCGGCGCTCAACTATCTCGAGGGCTTGGTGATCATCGACATCGTGGGCTTGGTGGCGACCTTTGCGGTCGAACTTGTTCGCGCGGTGCGCACTGCCGCGCTCAACCGCGAGCTGCAGAGCAAAGTCTATCTCGACGAAGCCACGGGACTGCCCAACAAGAACAAGTGCGAGGAGATCTTGGGGCAGGAGCATCCCGTTTCCGCTGAAGCGCCAGTTGCGCTGTGCGTCTTCGACCTTAACAATCTGCATACGGTCAATAACAACTTTGGTCACGAGAAGGGCGACGAATACATCCGTTCTTTTGCCCAGCAGCTGGGGCGTGTGGCGTCCGAGACCTGCTTTGTGGGCCGCGACGGTGGCGATGAGTTTATCGCGGTGCTGCGGGATGCCGATCGAGCTGCCGTGGAGTCCTGTCTCGCTCGGGTTCGTGCGAACGTGAACGAGTATTCCGAGGCTCACCCCGACATGCCTATCAGCTATGCGGTGGGCTACGCACTTTCCAGTGATTTTGATGAACCGCCTACGATGCGCGAGCTCTTTTCCCAGGCCGACAAAAACATGTACATCGACAAGAACCGCGTAAAGACAGCTGAGGCAGCCGGGCTGCAACGCGAGGAACGGTAAGCTTGTAACAAAGGGTACAGAAAAGCCTCCGCAGCTCGTGTGGCTGCGGAGGCTTTATTCGTTGCGGCGCATTGCGTTTGGGTCGTTGAGATGAGTCGATTTGCCCCGAAAGAGGAGGGCATTGACCTTAGGGTCATGCCCGACGAATGAGCGGCAAATCGGCCATCTCGGCGAGCCGAACTACTCCAGCTCAAACGCTCCGGTATAGAGCTGATAGTAGTATCCGCGCTTGGCGATCAGCTCGTCGTGGTTGCCGCGCTCGATGATGCGGCCGTGGTCCAGGCAGATAATCGCGTCGGAGTTGCGCACGGTGGACAGGCGGTGCGCGATGACAAACGTCGTGCGGCCCTCCATGAGCTTATCCATGCCGGCCTGCACGATGGCCTCGGTGCGGGTGTCGATGGAGCTCGTGGCCTCGTCCAGAATCATCGCCGGCGGATCGGCGACGGCGGCGCGTGCGATCGAGATCAGCTGGCGCTGGCCCTGCGACAGCTGTGCTCCGTTGCCGGTGAGCATGGTGTCGTAGCCGTCGGGCAGGCGGGTGATAAAGTCGTCCGCGCCCGCGAGCTTGGCCGCCGCGATGCACTCCTCGTCGGTAGCGTCCAGGTTGCCGTAGCGGATGTTATCCATCACAGTGCCGGTGAACAGGTTCACGTCCTGTAGCACGACGCCCAGCGAGCGGCGCAGATCGGCTTTGCGAATCTTGTTGACGTTGATGCCGTCGTAGCGGATCTTGCCGTCGGCGATGTCGTAGAAGCGGTTGATGAGGTTGGTGATGGTCGTCTTACCGGCACCGGTGGCGCCGACAAACGCGACCTTCTGGCCCGGCTTGGCAAACACGGACACGCCGTGCAACACCTCGTGGTCGGGCGTGTAGCCAAAGTCGACGTTGTCCATGACTAGGTCGCCGCGCAGCGGCACGTACTCGATCTCGCCGGTTGCGCGGTGCGGATGTTTCCATGCCCACATGCCGGTGTGGTGGTCGGCCTCCTCGAGCTGCCAGGTGTCGGGGTTCACCTGAGCGTTGACGAGCGTCACATAGCCTTCGTCGGCTTCGGGCTCCTCGTCGATGAGCTCAAAGATGCGGTCGGCGCCGGCGAGGCCCATGACCACGGCGTTGATCTGCTGCGAGATCTGGCCGATCTGTCCGCAGAACTGCTTGGTCATGTTGAGGAACGGCACCACGACGGCGATGGACAGTGCCATGCCCGAGATGCTCAGGTTGGGCACGCCCAGCGCCAGGAAAATGCCGCCTGCCAGTGCGACCAGCACATAGAGCAGGTTTCCCAGGTTCATAAGGATGGGCATGAGGATGTTGGCGTACATGTTGGCCTTCTGCGAGACCTCGAAGAGCTTTTCGTTGCGCTCGTCAAAATCGGCCTCGGCGGCAGACTCGTGGCAGAATGCCTTGACGACCTTCTGGCCGTTCATGACTTCCTCGATATGGCCCTCGACCACGCCGAGCTCGGTCTGCTGCGCAATAAAGAAACGCGCGGAGTTGGAGCCGAGCAGCTTGGTCATAAAGGTCATAAAGGCGACGCCTGCCACAATGACCAGGCACATCCAAACGCTGTAGTACAGCATGATAAAGAACACCGTGACGATGACGATGGTCGTCATGAGCAGGTTGGGCAGCGACTGGCTGATCATCTGGCGCAGCGTGTCGATGTCGTTGGTGTAGTGGCTCATGATGTCGCCGCGCTGGTGCGTGTCGAAGTAGCGAATCGGCAGGTCCTGCATGCGGTTGAACATCTTCTCGCGCAGCTTCTCGAGCGAGCCCTGCGTGACGATGGCCATGGCGCGGTTCCAGAACAGCGAGGACAGGATGCCGATGCCGTAGATGCAGGCGAGGGTGGTCACGAGCTGTGCGATCTTGGGCTGTGCAGCTTCCCAATCGCCCGACTGCCACGATTCGCTAATAATCTGCAGGGCGCTCTGAAGGAAGGTCGCGCCGATGGAGTTGATGATGGCGCAGAGCACCACGCCGACGACGACGAGGGGCAAAAGCACGGGGTAGAAGCCAAAGAGCGTCTTGATGAGGCGCGACATGGTGCCACCCTTGCGGTTGAGCGCGCGCTCGGCGGTCGTTGCCTTACTCATGTGCCTCGCCTCCTTCCTGGGTCTGAGCTTGTGTTGCGGATACCTCGGTGTCGGCTTCGACGGCCTCTTCGCCCTCGGCAGACATCTTGTTCTGCGAGGTAAAGGTCTCGCGGTAGATCTCGCTCGTCTTGAGCAGCTCATCGTGGTTGCCGATCTGCGCGATGCGGCCGCCCTCCATGACGATGATGCGGTCTGCATCCTGCACGGAGCTAATGCGCTGGGCGATGATGAGCTTGGTCGTGTTGGGCAGATAGCTTGCCAGCCCTGCGCGGATCTTGGCGTCGGTCTTGGTGTCGACGGCGCTGGTGGAGTCGTCCAGGATCAAGATCTTGGGGCGACGCAGCAGGGCACGCGCAATGCACAGGCGCTGCTTCTGACCGCCCGAGACATTGGAGCCGCCCTGCTCGATCCAGGTGTCATAGCCCTTGGGGAAGCCGTCGACAAACTCGTCGGCGCAGGCCAGATGTGCCGCCTCGCGGACCTCTTCGTCGGTGGCGTTCGGGTCGCCCCAACGCAGGTTCTCGGCAATCGTGCCGCTAAACAGCACGTTTTTCTGCAATACCATGGCCACTTGGTGGCGCAGGGCGTCCAAGTCGTAGTCGCGCACATCCACGCCGCCCACGCGCACGGTGCCTTCGGTGGCGTCGTACAGGCGGGCGATGAGGTTTACAAGCGTGGACTTGGCCGAGCCGGTGCCGCCGATGATGCCGATGGTCTCGCCGCTCTTAATGTGCAGGTCGATATCGTCGAGCGCCTGGCGCTTCGCATGCGCGGAGTACTTAAAGCTCACGTGGTCAAAGTCGATGGAGCCGTCGGCAACCTCGAGCACGGGCTCGGCGGGATCGGCGATCGTGGGCTCGGCGGCCAACACCTCGGTAATGCGGTGTGCCGATTCGTCGGCCATGGTCACCATGACAAAGATCATCGACAGCTGCATCAGACTCATCAGAATCTGGAAGCCATAGGTAAAGATCGAGGAGAGCTGGCCCACGTCGAACAAGGTGCCCTGGCTCGTGATGATGAGCTTGGAGCCCAGGTAGATGATGACAACGAACGCGCCGTTGACGCAGATGTTCATCATGGGGTTGTTAAAGGCCAACAGCTTCTCGGCACGGGTGAAGTCCATTTGGACGTCGCGTGCGGCGGTCGCGAACTTCTCCTTCTCAAAGTCTTCGCGCACATAGCTCTTAACTACGCGCATGCCGGTGACGTTTTCCTCGACGGACTCGTTAAGGGCGTCGTACTTGTGGAACACGCGTGAGAAGATGGGGCGCACCTTAAAGATGATAAAGAACAGCCCAAAGCCCAGCAGCGGAATGATGATCAGGTAGACCATGGCGACGCTGCCGCCCATGATAAACGCCATGGTAAAGGCGAAGATCAATACCAGCGGCGCGCGCACGGCGATGCGGATGATCATCATAAAGGCCTGCTGCACGTTGTTGATGTCAGTGGTCAGACGCGTGACGAGCGAGGAACTCGAGAATTCATCGATGTTGGCAAAGCTGAACGTCTGGATCTTGTAGAACAGGTCGTGACGCAGGTTCTTGGCGAAGCCGCAGCTCGCATTGCTGCAGGTGACGCCGGCAGCGGCGCCAAAAGCAAGCGACGTCAGCGCGATGAGCACCAAAAAGCCCGCGGTGGGAAGCATCTCGGCCACGGTGGCGCCGTCTTTGATGGCATCGATCAGGTTGGCGGTGATAAATGGAATCAGCATCTCGCAGAGCACCTCGCCAAGCACGAGCAATGGCGTGGCAACAGTGATTTTCATATAGTCACGGATGCTGCCCATGAGGGTTTTAATCATCCAGTTCCTCCCAGGTTACACGGATTTTCTCGAGCATTTCGGCGAGCCGCTCGCGCTCGTCGTGGGTGAGGGCACTAAAGGCCTGCTCTCTAAAGCGAATGCGGGCGGCCTGGTCGATACGGGCGTTTTCCCGGCCGGTTTCGGTCAGGCGAATGGTGAGTTGCCGTCGATCCTTGGGGTTACGGCTGCGCTCGATGAGGCCGTTGAGCTCGAGTTTGGACAGGATCTCGGAAAGCGACCCCGGCTTGAGGTCAAAGTGCATGCCGAGTTCCTGCTGCGACATCTCGCTGCCGGGCTGCTTGGCCAGCAGGCAGATGATGGGCGCCTTGCCGGATACGCCTCCGCCATGAAAGTGCATGTAATGGCCGCAAAAGCCCAGACCGCTCAGGATGCGCTTGGCGAGTTTGTCTTCGGCGCTGACCGCTTCGGGTATGTCTACCGGTTGCGACGGGTCACCGCCGGGCTCATGTGGAAGGACGAGTGGTTCAACACACATATCTAAGCTTCGCTCCTTTCTTTAGTTAGGTAGTGGAATTGTTTTGTGCCTAACTAATCTAGGAGCATAAGAAATCAATGTCAAGGTACCAAAGTAGTTGTTGCGCGGTTTTACCAAACCGCGTAACGGCTCGACGCTGCAAACGCTCCTAAGCGGCAATCTGGCGTTCAATCGTCGGGCATGGCCACAAGGCCTATGCTCTCCTCTTTCACGCCACCTTGCTCGCTTAGGAACGTTTTCGCTGTCCGTCCTCAACCTGTGATTCCGCCACGGTCCGTTTCGGTGCATGCAATCCCTTGGGGACGGAGGAAAAGGGATCATTTTCCGTAACATTTCCGCAACAATTTACCCTTCGCGCTGCTCGACTCCGCTCACAACGTCCCCTGCGCTACACTTAGTCGCACTGTGGCGCTGCTGCGCTGTGCCCGAACCAAGGGAGACCCTCATGAAGAACACTCAGCTGCTGCTGATCAACGATATGTGCGGCTACGGCAAGGTCGCGCTTTC